>Ga0209716_1000801_pt1 | contig 26882 bp, 19 predicted proteins | sample COGITO_mtgs_1205_FD_184811 | JGI IMG/M metagenome (GOLD analysis project Ga0209716, IMG submission 184811) | Pelagic marine microbial communities from North Sea - COGITO_mtgs_120531 (SPAdes) (version 2) | ecosystem: Environmental > Aquatic > Marine > Epipelagic ...
ATGTAAAACCACACCTTTGGAGACTCCTGCAATTTCTCCCACTTTCTCTAACGTGGCTTTGCGCAGTCCATAGCGTGCGACGGCTTCAAACGCAGCTCGTGAGAGTTCTTCGCGTCGAATTGAGCGGATTGAATTTTTAGCCATGAGGTTAGGTCTTGTACAATTAGGGTAGGACTCATGATAATACTTTTTACCTATTAATCCAACAACTAATCGTTTGACTTAAAAACTGACTGGTGGTAAGTTTATAAAACCATTACTAAATGGAAGATAAAAATAAGTGGTATTTGCTGACTATAAAAGCCAGTTAAATCACGAATCTGGAGTCAATTATGTTAAGTAAATTTTCTATTACAGCGCTTATTGCGTCAGGCGCGTTACTAATGGGTGCAGCATCTGTTGCAGCCGAATCAAGTGATCCAATAAAGATTGCTATAAATTCATGGACTGGTCAGCATATTTCCGCTCACATTTCGGGTAGCGTACTGCAAAAAGCGGGCTACAATGTTGAATACGTTACTGCGGGTGCAGTGCCCCAGTTTGCAGCTATCTCGCAAGGCAATATTCACCTTCAGCCCGAGGCCTGGGGTAACAATGTAGGAGCAATTTACGAAAATGCAGTCGCCAGCGGTGACATCATCAAGTTAGGCTCACTAGGTCTAAAACCCGTAGAGGGCTGGATGTACCCTCCCTACATGAAAGAGCAATGTCCTGGTTTACCAGCCGTGGAAGCACTCATGAAGTGTGCCCAAGTGTTTGCTACGGCAGAAACTTTTCCAAAGGCGCGACTTATTACCTATCCAGCTGACTGGGGTACGCGTTCAAAAGATTTGGTGAAAAAGGCTGGCTGGCCGATCCATCCGATTGCTGGGGGTTCAGAGGGCGCCATGATTGCAGAGATGAACTCTGCTCAAAAGTCGAAGAAGCCCATCTTGGTAATGTTCTGGTTACCACACTGGATTCATACTCCATATGATTGGGAATTTGTGGATATGTCATCCCTGAATTCAGCTTGTGAAACTACCGACGTTTGTGGATTCAAGCAAGCTGACATCACCAAGATTGTTTCTGGTGATTTTGAAGCTAAATGGCCAGGTGCATTTAAGATCATGCAAAAACTGTCCATCGATAACGCGACCATGAACGCCCTTATGTTAGAGGTTGATAATAAAGAGCGTGAACTCGAAGACGTTGTAAGCGAATGGATGAGTGACAACACAATACAAGTTCAATCTTGGGTTGCCGCAGGCTAACAACTCACCCTTTTTATATTGGGGAACATTGTCATTAAAAGGGGTAAGCATCTGTGCTTGCCCCTTTGACCCATAAACAAGATTTCTTTTCCTGTAATTTGCTAAAGTGATTGTAAGCTTGGTACACGTATACTTGGTAACAACTCAATAAGCCTAATAAAGGGGAGTACTTTTAGCTTGAGCAATAATAATAAAATTAAACTTTCATGCCGCAATGTATGGAAGGTATACAATGGTGGTGACGGTCAACACTTTGGCACTAAAGATGACCCCATTGAGCCGAAGCAACTTGCTAGCGTTATGCGCAGCGAGGGTGCAATCCCTGCAGCGGTTGACGTGTCTTTTGATGTTCATGTTGGCGAAATTTTTGTCATCATGGGACTTTCAGGTTCTGGTAAATCGACAGTCGTTCGATGCTTATCACGCCTTGTAGAACCCACTCACGGGGAAATTCTTCTTGATGGCGAGGACTTACTCAAGAAATCGAAAAAAGACCTGATTGAAATCCGTCGCCATAAAATGGGTATGGTGTTTCAGAACTTTGGTCTCCTGCCCCACCTTACTGTCATTGAAAATATATCTTTCCCTCTTCGGTTGCAGGGTCTTTCGATGGCAGAACAAAGAGAACGTGCCAATCGGGTGATCGAACTGGTCGGTCTGCAAGGCCGTGAAATGAGCTACCCGAATCAGTTATCTGGAGGCCAGCAACAGCGTGTTGGCATCGCTCGCTCACTCGCCGTTGAACCAGACCTTTGGCTGCTGGACGAGCCCTTTTCCGCACTTGATCCACTAATCCGCCGACAAATGCAGGATGAATTTTTACGCATCCAGTCAATGCTTCAGAAATCAATTGTGTTTATCACCCACGACTTTCTTGAAGCCTTACGAATTGCTGACCGCATGATGATTATGCGGGACGGCATTGTTGTACAAGTGGGCACCCCTGCTGAGTTAATCGTTAATCCAGCAAACGAGTATGTGGCTGAATTTACCCGAGACGTGCCCCTTGTGCGTGTTCTTAGAGCAGCAGATGTGATGCAAGCCAACCAAATTGCGAACCCAAACATGCCAACAGTTTCCAGCGAGACCTGTGTTGAAGACATACTGCCACAACTCGCCAATCATACAGAGGGTATTGCGGTGACGAGTGAAGGTAAAATTATTGGTGTAGTTAATGCAGATTCAGTCGTAGCCGCATTAGCTCAGGAGTCTAATACCCGCAATCACGCAGAGGCTATGGATATCATAATGTCGCCCGAGCAGCCCAAGGCACAGCCTCATGAGTGTTAAAATAAACGCTACTCCAGCTCCTTTAACGTCATATTTTTCACCGGGTGCCTTGGCATGGTTGGCTATTATTGTCTTTACACTGCTATTGCTCTCAGTAAGAGAGGCGGTGCCCTGGCTCATCGTCTTTCCAGATGCATGGGAATCACCCATTGTGTTAATACTCAATAACATAATGGACTGGTGCGTGCTCTACACCGGTGCTTTTTTTCGGTCTGTGTCAGCCGCCTTAGATGTGCCAATGACTGCCGTGCGTGAACTACTTAATTGGCTTCCTTGGTCGGTCTCCTTATTCTTACTTGTAGTTATCGCCTATGCCTCTTGTGGATGGAAAATGGTCATTTTCACAGTACTGACTGCAAGTTATATGATGGGCGTGGGTCTGTGGACTGAATCCATGAACTCGTTGGCATTGGTTTTGGTGTCAGTACCGATCGCTATTATTATTGGTTTTGCTTGCGGCACCTTAGGGTTTTATTATCCACGCACAGAGCGCCCACTCATGCTCTTACTAGACGTGCTGCAAACCGTACCGGCATTTGCTTACCTGCTTCTGATCTTATATCTTTTTGGCTTTGGCGTGGTCGTGGGGCTCATTGCCAGTGTGCTCTATGCCTTCCCACCGATGGCTCGTAATACGTTAATCGGTCTTCGAGGTGTTTCTTCAGAAGTTACTGAATCAGGTCTGATGTCAGGCGCCACAGCGTCACAGTTATTTTTCTTTGTTCGCATGCCTAGTGCGATGCGACAAATTCTTCTGGGTGTGAATCAGACCACGATGGCTGCATTTTGTATGGTCATTATTGCTTCCATTATTGGTGGATCTGCAGATATTGGCTGGGAAGTACTTTCGGCCATGCGTAAGGCTCGTTTTGGAGAAAGTTTAGTAGCCGGCATTGTCATTACTTTAATGGCAATTTTGATGGATCGAATTACTGTGGGATTCGCTAACAAAGGATCATACGATTCTCTGACTGCCACCCGATCCCTAATGCACAGACATCGTTATTTTTTGACAGCCTTGTTAGGTTCATTGGTTCTGTATGCAATCGCTAATCTGCAGCCCGCGTTTCACACTTATCCAAAAGGCTGGGAATATAATCCATCTGGCCCAATCAATGACGCTACCGACTTTATCATTGTCGAATATGCAGACGTCATTACACTGATAAAGACTTGGGCATTTTTCTTTCTTATGCTGCCACTAAAAATTGGACTTGAGCAAACCATTTCTCCCTACTCTTGGGGGTTTGAATTTACTCTGCAGTTAAAACTGGTCTACGCCGCATGTGCAGCCATTATCACAGGACTTTGCTGGACCAAACTAAGCTCAAAGTGTGGCACAGCCATTGGCTTATTGACTATTACCTTGTTCTTTGGCATTACCAAATTACCGTGGCCAGCAATGTTTGCCATCTTCACATTCCTTGGGTGGCAACTGGGAGGGTTCCGTCTTGCGTTGGCGGTGCTTGCAGGTCTTATTTACCTACTTTTTTCAGGCATCTGGGAAGAGACAACTCTGAGTTTATACCTTTGTGGCTTGGCGATTCTTATCTCTTTCACCCTCGGTGCGACTATTGGCATCCTCGCTGCAGAGTTCAAACCTGTATCAATGTTTGTCAGACCCATTAACGATACCTTACAAACTATTCCTTTGTTTGTGTTACTGATTCCTTTTGTAATGATCTTCAAAATCGGTGAGTTTACCGCTTTGCTTGCCATCATTGCTTACGCCATAGTGCCCGCTATGCGTTATACAGAGCATGGCATCAGACAGGTATCGCACGAGGTAATAGAGGCGGGAGAATGCATGGGTGCATCCCGCTGGCAAATGCTGTGGCGGGTAAAGATTCCTTTGGCAATGCCGGTCATGATGGTGGGTCTTAATCAAACAATTATGTTTGGTATTTCAATGTTAACCATTGCCGCACTCGTTGGCACTAGTGGACTTGGGCAACAGGTCTACATTGGGCTTGGTGATGGTAATTTTGGGCTTGGCATGACTGCAGGTATTGGCATGGCCATTATTGCGATGCTAGCAGATCGTTTAATACAGGCTTGGAGTAAAAAGCGACAGTCAGAACTAGGCCTCAAGTCAGATTGATTACCTTTAGCACAAAGTCATCAAATGCTCACCCAATCATCTTCATGCTTTATTAGCAGTGGGTGGGTCGATGACTTTAATTTAAGCTTTTATTGAACGCATTTGGGTTTACCTACCGCATCCATCTATCTTATGTCGACCCTTTACTGTTCGTCATAATAGTAGATTATTCTAAATTAATGTAGATTTATATAGATCAAGTACTCATGAACTGGAAGTAGTTATGTCTAAAAAAAATGAACATTTCCTCACTAGCACTCACTGGGGCACATACCGGGTTGAAACTGAGAAGGGTGTGGTTAAAGCCATGCATGGTTTTGAGAAAGACAATGACGTGTCACCCATTGGATCTGGCATAGTTGATGTGATTAATGACTCCTCTAGAATCAAAGCCCCCATGATCAGGAAAAGCTGGTTAGAATCTGGCCCAGGCAGCAATAACCATTTACGTGGTGTTGACCCTTTTATCGAAGTGTCATGGGAGCAAGCTGAACAACTAGTCGCTAAGGAATTGTTGCGGGTTAAAGCTGAGTTTGGTAACCAAGCCATTTTTGGTGGCTCCTATGGGTGGTCTAGTGCCGGCCGTTTTCATCATGCACAAAGTCAACTACACCGATTTTTAAAATGTATAGGTGGTTATACTCGCTCTGTTGGAACCTACAGTTTTGCTGCTGCTGAGGTCATTGTGCCTCACGTACTAGGCGACTTTTGGAACTTGTTAGTAACCACCACCAGTTGGCGATCTATTATTGATGACGGGCAATTGCTGGTGGCATTTGGTGGCATGCCACTTAAAAATGGGCAAGTGAATGCGGGGGGTATTGGTCGCCATGTACAGCGTGAACACATGATTGAAGCCCAAAATGTGGGCATAAAAATGATCAATGTGGGGCCTATCCGAGCTGATATAGACGATTCGTTCAAGGCTGATTGGCTGGCTATCCGACCCGGAACTGATACGGCTTTATTAATCGCCATTGCAAAAACCCTTATGGATGAGCAGCTAGTCGATGATCAATTTATTGAGCAATACACGGTTGGCATTCATGAATTTCAAAATTATATGAACGGGTTAGAGGATGGGGTAGAGAAAAATGCCGATTGGGGCGCTGCAATATGTGGTATTTCCCCGGGTCAAATCTGTCAACTGGCTCGGCGCATGGCCGCTAGCCGAACTATGATCTCCATCAGTTGGTCGTTAACCCGTCAGCACCATGGTGAGCAAACCTATTGGGCAGGCATTACATTGGCGGCAATGCTAGGGCAAATTGGGTTGCCTGGGGGTGGCATTACTTTTGGTTACTCAAGCACCAACGGCATTGGTGGCCACTATACCAAGGTGCAAAGTGGATCCCTGCCCCAAGGCAAGAATAAAGTATCTGATTTTATCCCAGTGGCGCGCATTAGTGACATGCTTTTGCATCCTGGTGAGGCTTTCGAATTCAATGGCATGAGTTATGAGTATCCTGATATCCATGCTATTTATTGGGCCGGTGGTAATCCGTTTCATCATCACCAAGATCTCAATAAGATGCTCAAGGCTTGGCAAAAGCCTGACACCGTTGTTGTGCACGACTGGTGCTGGAATAGTATGGCCAAACATGCAGATATTGTGTTGCCCTGCACTACGACTCTGGAACGAAACGACTTGGCCATCTCACCACGAGATCCTTATATTATTGATATGCAACAGGCCATAAAACCCATCGGTTTAAGCCGCAATGACTACGATATATTTTCTGGAATAGCGGAGCAAATGGGTGTGGAACCTAGCTTCACCGAAGGCCGTACCGAAGCACAGTGGATTAAGTCTATTTATATGGCCACTGTTGCCCGTTCAAAGGCCAGTGGTGTAGATTTACCCAGCTATACTGATTTTAAAAAAGTCGGTTGGTTTAAACCTGAAGCCCCTATAAAACCGGTCATTATGCTACAGGATTTTCGGGATGATCCCACTGCAAATCCGTTACCTACACCCTCGGGTAAAATTGAAATTTACTCTGCTAAAGTGGCTAGTTTCGGTTATGACGATTGTCCTGGCCATGCCACTTGGATGGAGCCCATTGAATGGCTTGGTGGCGACTTAAGCCATTACCCACTGCATTTAATTTCTAATCAGCCTAAGACTAAGCTGCATTCACAGTTAGATCATGGCAGTCATTCGCGGGCCGCTAAAATTAAGCAGCGTGAACCGATTATGTTGCACCCTAAAGATGCGATGTCTCGTGGCTTAAATAATGGCGATATTGTGCGTGTATTTAACCAGCGAGGGGCATGTCTTGGTGGGGTAATCATTGATGACCAGGTGATGGTTGGGGTTGTACAAATGAGCACAGGTGCTTGGTACGATCCTTTAGATGCAAGTACTTCTGGCAGTTTGTGTAAGCACGGAAATCCAAACTTACTGACGCCGGATATTGGCACATCTCAGTTGGCTCAGGGGCCCATATCCCATACCTGTCTGGTACAAATTGAAGCCTTTGAGGGCGCATTACCTGAATTAACTGCATTCGATGCACCCCAAATTTTACAACCGCTAAAAAATACTCACGAGGACCCGTAAGTTATGAGTAATATGCAAGAAATCACAGACCTACAACATACGGTCAAAATTAGTGCTCGACGCTTCGAGATGTCACCATTTTTTGAACGGATCAACTCGCCAGAAATGATTTTTGGTGTTTACGCAGACCGCTATTTAGCTATTTATGCAGGTGAAGACGAGCTTGAAAAATATTGGACCTTACGTCGTAAAGCCCTTATTTTTGACGTGCCTGAAAAACCAATGGAAATTAGTGGCCCAGATGCCGTGCCTTTTCTGGAGAAGGTACTATCGCGCAGGGTTAGTAACATGCAAGAAGGGCGTGGTTATCATGCTATCGCTTGCACCCCACAAGGTGGCATTTTTATGGATGGTATCGTTTTTAAACTTGGCCCAGACCGGTTTTGGTATGTGCAAGCTGACGGTGCATTTGAGACTTGGTTGATTGCCCATAGTGGTGGCTTTGACATCACTATTTCAGACCCACAGTCACGCGTACTTCAAATCCAAGGACCCGCATCAATCGACATTATGCACGATGCTACAGGCGGGGCAATCACTGCAGGCATGGGCTATTTCCGCTCAGGTTTCTTCACCATAGATGGGCAGCGATTGTATGTGTCTCGCACGGGTTTCACTGGCGAATTAGGCTTTGAAATTTATTGTGATGGCGCCACTACTGACCACCTAAAACTTTGGGATCACCTCATGGTTGTTGGGGCTAAATATGGTATGGAGTTTTCATCTAATCGAGCCTTGACTATTCGAAGAATTGAAGCCGGAATACTAGGCAATCTAACCGACATAGACATGACTATGACACCCTTCGAAGCTGGCCTTGCGCCTCTCATTGATATGGATAAAGGTGATTTTATTGGGCGCAGTGCTCTAGTCGATAAAGATCGCAGTGGATTACTTTATGGTCTAATTTGTCACACAGAAACACCCTCGTCAGGTAGTATTATTGTAGATAGCGATCGGGAAATTGGTAAAATCACTGCTGGCGTGCCTTCCCCTACCCTTGGATGTGGCATTGGCTATGCCCGTTTTAACTCACCAGGTAATTGGGCTGGAAAAGTGTTAACTTTGCGGTTATCCGATGGCACCGATCATGCTTGTGAAATCGTTGACTTGCCATTTTTTGACCCTGATAAAAACATAGTGCGTGGCATAGATCGCACCCTACCGGAGTAAATCAGACCTATGAAAAATCTAACGAAATTCTATATTGATGGCGCTTGGGTTGAACCCCATTCAACTGACAGGTTAAAGGTGTTAAACCCAGCGACAGAGGGCCAAGTAGGTTCAGTTGCCATGGGTGATGCAATGGATGTAAATCGTGCAGTTGCGGCGGCGAGCAAAGCCTTCGAAAGTTTTTCCCAAACTAGCAAAGCAGAACGCTTAGCTTTGTTACATCGCCTCAAAGAAGTGACTGAGGCGCGTTTTGAAGACCTTGCTCAGGCCATGTCTCTGGAAATGGGGGCGCCTATTTCTATGGCTCGTGAGGCCCATGCCGATGCTGCAGTGGGTCACCTACAAGGTTTTATTGACGCCTTAGAAACACTTGAAGAGCGCCTGACCCTAGACAATGAAGATGTGCTATTACGTGAACCCATTGGTGTCTGTGGTTTAATAACACCGTGGAACTGGCCCATGAATCAAATCGTGTTAAAGGTTGTGCCAGCCCTAGCTGTTGGCGCTACTTGCGTTTTAAAGCCGTCGGAGCACACCCCAATTTCAGCGATGATTTATGCTGAGATCATTCATGAAGCAGGTTACCCTGCTGGGGTATTTAACCTCGTCCATGGTGATGGTCCCACAGTTGGTGCAGCCATGTCTTGCCATCCGGATGTGCAAATGATGTCCTTTACTGGCTCAACTCGTGCCGGTATTGCCGTCACCCACGATGCGGCAGACACTATTAAACGGGTAACCTTAGAGCTGGGTGGAAAATCACCCAACCTCGTTTTTGCCGATTGCGATTTAGTACAACGAGTGACCGCTTCTGTGGAGGAGTGTATGTACAATACAGGACAGTCTTGTGATGCACCCACTCGATTGCTAGTCGAACGTAGTTGTTATGATGAGGTATTACAGATTGCCAAGGGCGCTGCAAAAGCGACCCTTGTGGGTAACCCAAGCGAAGAAGGCGAACATATTGGGCCTTTGTTTGACAAAATTCAGTTTGACCGAGTTCAGGCTATGATTGAGGTTGGCATCAGTGAAGGTGCCACGCTTTTAGCAGGCGGTTTAGGTCGGCCTAAAGGTTTAGATGTGGGCTGGTATGTTAAGCCCACCATTTTTGTCAATGTGTCCAATAACATGCGTATCGCGCAAGAAGAAATTTTTGGCCCCGTACTAGTGATTATTCCATTTGAGACTGAAGACGAAGCGATAGCCATTGCTAATGATACGCCCTACGGATTAGCCTCTTATATACAAACTGGTAGTACAGATCGAGCCGCACGTGTGGCTTCCAAACTACGCGCAGGGTCAGTGCATATCAATGGCGCTGGAATCAATTATGGCACTCCTTTTGGGGGCTATAAGCAATCAGGCAATGGCCGTGAAGGTGGCATGATGGGACTTGAAGATTACCTCGAAACCAAGACCCTACATGGTCTAACCTAGGGTAGTTGATAAGGACTAGGATTATGGCCTTTGGTAGCCTTGAAACTGCACCCCGAATTACTCGTATTAGAGTCTACACTGTGGTGCAAAAGCCGCCTGAGTTTTCCTGGTCGCCCACCATGCCCAAGGTGCTAAACACAGACACTATCGTGCGTTTGACAGACGATAGTGGGCAGGATGGCATCAGTAGCGTGTGCACTTTTACTGAACATGGCGTTGATAATTCGGTGCTGGAATCGATGCGGCCTCTGCTAATTGGCTTGCTTGAGCAGAAGCCACAGTCTCTGCAGGATCGATGGGCTTGGATGCAACAACGTCGGCCTGGCGTGTCTAACACCGCAATTGCTGGCTTGGACATTGCCATGTGGGATCTTGCTGCAAAACGACAAGCCTTGCCACTGTATAAACTGCTTGGCGGTGAGCGACATAGTATCCGTGCCTACGCCAGTATCCCAGTGATGGAAAAAGCATCCCAGTATATAAAGCTTATCAACAGGTTACGTCAAACTGGTTTCTCGATCTTTAAGTTCCACTATAAATCCATAGCCGAAGCTGATATTTCACTGATGCGTGATGTTTACCATGTTTTCAAAGATCAAGGTTGTCAGTTTATGTTTGACGCTGAAGGTCATTATGAAGCCCAAGGGGCGGCTAGGGTAGCGGCAGTAATGGAAGGACAAAAATTCATTTGGCTTGAGGCGCCTTTTGATGATCACGATTGGGAAAGTTATCGTATCTTAAAGCGCAGTACTTCTGTGCCTATTATCCCAGCAGGTAATAGTGTGGTAGATTTAGCCCATTTGCAACAGGCCATTGCTGCTGATTGCTGGAGCGCCCTGCGCATTGACGCTGCCACGGCAGGTGGCATCACTCCGGCTATGGCTATTTTTGCCATGGCTGCGAAGGCTGAGCTCAATGTCGAACTTCAGTCTTGGGGTAGCTCACTGTCTACGGCTGCCAATCTTCACCTGGCCCTAGCCAATGCCAACAGCCATTATTTTGAAGTACCCGTTCCCATCGATGATTTTCTCATTCAAGGTGTTGATCACTTCCAATTAGGTTCTAATGGCCACGTTTCTGCGCCCAAAAAAGCAGGTCTAGGGCTTGATATTGATTGGTCTATTATTGAGGCCACAGCTAGTGCATGTGTAGAATTTTAACCCGTGAGGCAGTGGGCTACTTTTTATTCTTTTAGCGGTACAGAAATAAACATATGGTTATGCTTACATAATGAATATTTCCAACAAAAACAAAGAACTGAACAACAGCATTAACTCTAACCATACCCCCATGCTGTGAAGTCTTTGGATCTATGTTTAAGTCCCTTACCTTCTTGAACTTTCGATACTCTTCCCGAGCCTCTGCTAAATCCATAGAGGGATAGGAACCAAGGGTAACCTGTCTTAGCTTATTGCCCACCCTATAACGGTAATACCATGACTTCGAGCCACTTTTGTTAGCCTTTACTCTCAAACCTTAGTGAGGTGGGACATCAGCCAAATCAGCCATCTCCCATTTCAGACCTTTCACCCCCAAACTAGAAAGCGGCTTACGGTGCTGATGTTTGCGTGAAGCTACTACTGACCGTACAATTGTGTTTTGCGTTATGATGTTCCTGAAACAGGATAGTTACCTGCTCTTTAGTTATTTACCTAGGATAACCTTTACTCAAGATACAAATGATTTGAGCTAAGAACCTACACTAAAACCTAAACTAAAGAATGAAACCTCTTGATACAACCATTTACTTCGTGACACTAACTGAAAGTTAAGGTGGTTGAAATTAACTTTAACGTAAACAAAGAGTTATGCTTAAATAATGAATATTTCTAACAAAAACAAAGAACTAAACAACGGCATTAACTCTAACCACACTCCCATGATGCAGCAGTATTTAGGTATTAAACATGACCATCCACACGACTTGGTCTTTTACCGCATGGGGGATTTTTATGAGATGTTTTATGAGGATGCCAAACAGGCTTCTGAGTTACTCGACATTTCCTTAACCTCAAGGGGTCAGTCTGCAGGGCAACCCATACCCATGTGTGGCATCCCTTACCATGCTGCAGAAGGATATATTGCTAAAATAGTTAACGCAGGTCGGGCGGTAGCAGTCGCCGAGCAAGTTGGAGACCCTGCCACCAGCAAAGGTCCTGTAGATAGAAAAGTAGTGCGTGTGGTGACTCCAGGCACGTTGACAGACGAAGCCCTAATGCAGGCTCATCAAGATCACTTATTAGTTGCCACATTTAAGCTTCAGGACATCTATGGTATAGCGAGTTTAGATATGAGTAGTGGCCGGTTTGCGGTGACTGAGGCCAATACTGCAGATGAATTACAGACCCAGTTACAGCGTTTAAGGCCTGCAGAATTACTTTATGATGAAAGCAGCGAAATTATTGATCATATCCAAGAGTGGCCTTGTCGCCGCCCTCAAGTGAGTTGGAATTTTACTTACGATACCGCTCTGCGCATACTCAGTCACCAATTTAATACCCGCGATCTGAGTGGCTTTGGCTGTGAAACTATGCATGCCGCTATTTGTGCCGCCGGATGCTTATTAAATTATGCCAAGGAAACTCAAAGGGGTGACCTACCCCATTTACGTAATTTACAAATAGAACTGCCCCAAGACACGCTTATTTTAGATGGTCCAAGCCGAAAGAATTTGGAAATAGACCTCAATATTCAAGGCGGCGAGCAGTATACTCTGGCAGCAGCTTTAGATACCACAGCCACCCCCATGGGTGGACGATTATTACGCCGCTGGCTCAATAATCCATTGCGAAATATTGAGGTGCTTGAGCAACGCCAAGATTTTATTTGCCAGACGCTCACGTCTGATAAGACTGAAGATCTGCAACTGGGTCTTAAACCCATTGGAGATATGGAACGTATTTTAGCCCGGATTGCATTAAGGTCAGCCCGCCCTCGTGATTTATCAAGGCTTTGTGCAAGTCTTAGGGCATTGCCTCACATCCAAGTCTCATTATCGGCTTTAGAGTCTAAAAGGGCCCAATCGTTAGCTCATGACATCAGTGAATTTCCAGCGACAGTGGATTTGTTAATGAGAGCCATTGTCGACAACCCCCCAGTGATTATTCGAGACGGTGGCGTGATTGCTAAGGGCTATGATGAAGAGCTCGACCAGTTACGTAGTTTAAGTCAAAATGCGGGTCAATTTTTGCTTGATCTAGAAACTAAGGAACGGGAGCGTACCGGCCTATCGACATTAAAAGTAGGTTACAACCGTGTCCACGGCTACTATATCGAAATTAGTCGCTTACAATCTGCCCAAGCGCCGAGCGAATATGTGCGGCGGCAAACCTTAAAAAATGCTGAGCGTTTTATCACCCCCGAACTTAAATCCTTTGAAGACCGAGCTTTAAGTAGTAAGAGTCGCAGTTTAGCGCGAGAAAAAGCGCTTTATGAAGACCTGATTGAAGACTTGGCCACTCAACTGCAACAACTGCAGCAGGCATCAGATGGGGTTAGTGAACTTGATGTGCTTTGCTGTTTAGCTGAACGTGCAATGTGCCTTGATCTTAATCGGCCAAGCTTAAAACTTGAGCCTGGAATAGACATAAGGCAAGGCCGTCATTTAGTGGTTGAACAATTAATTAGCGATCCTTTTGTAGCCAACGATACCAGCCTTTGTGCAACGTCCAGCATGATGATGATTACTGGCCCCAATATGGGCGGTAAGTCTACTTACATGCGGCAAGTCGCTTTGATCGTTATCATGGCCCAAATTGGGGCCTATGTGCCTGCCTTAGAGGCCTCGATCGGCATTGTTGATCGCGTATTCACCCGCATGGGCAGCAGTGATGATTTAGCAGGCGGACGCTCCACATTCATGGTTGAAATGACAGAAACCGCCAATATTCTCAACAACGCAAGTGCAAAAAGTTTAGTGTTGATGGATGAAGTGGGTCGGGGAACAAGCACCTTTGATGGATTATCTTTAGCGTGGTCTTGTGCCTTAAATTTAGCTAGGGATATTGGCGCCTTAACGCTTTTTGCGACTCACTATTTTGAGATGACACAATTATCTGAGCAATTAGCTCAAGTAGAAAATGTTCATTTAGACGCCACAGAACATGACGATAACATCATTTTCATGCACAAAGTTCTTCCCGGTCCAGCTAGCAAAAGTTATGGCCTGCAAGTGGCTAAACTCGCAGGTGTACCCCATCAAGTGATCGATGAGGCAAGGCAAAAACTAAACTATTTGGAACAAAGTGAACAAAAGCAAACATCAGCCATAGCCAAAAATACGCTCCTCGAGACACCTCAGCAATCTGACTTATTTAGTCACCTATCCCACCCAATCGAGGCGCTGCTAGAGAGCCACAAAGCGGACGAACTAACCCCTAGACAAGCCTTAGAACTGATTTATCAAATGCAGCACTTACGCAATCGTTAAAACAACTCAAGGCCTCATTTAAGCTTTAAGTGTAAGGCTGGCATATTAAGTTTATCCCGTGAGCCATCTTCACTAGGGTACTGCCAAGAAAATGATACAAACCAAAGTCATGAGATAAAGTGTTATGTCTAAACATACTGCCATTAAGAAAGAATGATGCACAAAGCATCTGAACTTCCAAATCGGCCTCAAGGAATGTGGGTGACTCTTGCGAGTATGGTATTAGCGTCAGTACTCGGATCAGTGCACGCCTTTGCCGTTTTTTTGGAACCCATGGAAAACTACTTTCAAACTTCACGATCTCAAGTCAGTCTAACCTATTCCTTTACCCTATTATCCTTAACATTGGGGGTATTGATAGGCCATCGTTTTTACGGATTATTGCGTCCAGTAAGCTTCTCGATTGCAGTTTGTGGGCTAGCCTTAATCGGTACGTTAATCGCTGCATCAGCCACTCATATCATCATGGTTTGGCTTGGGTACAGTTTGTTGTTTGGTTTAGCAAACGGCCTTGGCTACGGCTTCGCATTACAAATTTCTGCCCAGTCTAACTTAGAAAATAAAGGTTTTGTCATGGGACTGGTCACAGCCAGTTATGCCCTAGGATCGGTGCTTTCACCTTGGCCCCTGGCTTTTGTCTTAAATAGTTTTGGTTTAATGTGGGCCATGCTGAGTTTGACCTTCGCGTTATTCGTCATCATGCCCGTTGTGAGTGGCTTGTTGTATTGGTCTCGGGCTCAGTTACATGTCTCACCACCTGACCATAAGCAGAGTCCCAGGGTAAATCAACACGTGATTTTTTTCTTTTGGTTAGCCTACGGTTTAGCGGTTATGGCCGGACTCATGGCTATAGGCCATGCTACTGCAATTGCAGAACAGGCGGGCCTGAATGGGCAGCTGATATTAATAGCGCCAAGCGTATTGGCACTTTTCAGCATGAGTGGAAGCCTGTTGGGAGGTTGGATGGCAGACCGGATCTCATTTAAAGTAACCTTAACAGTGTTGCCTTTATTATCAGCCCTTAGTCTTGCATTATTAGCCCTATTTTTAGTCGATATCAGTGTGTTGTTTGGCTTAGGAGTTACTGGATTTGCCTATGGGGCAATCATCTCGATATACCCTGCGGCTATTGCAACTCGTTTTGGCGCAGTTGAGGGGGTCCGAATTTATGGTAAAGTCTTTATAGCCTGGGGCATCGCAGGGTTTGTTGGGCCATGGTTGGCTGGTAGGTTATACGACTTGAATGGAGATTATAGGCTTGCATTAATTATTGGTAGCATTGCAGGGTTAGGTTCTGCGCTGGTTGTGTTGACTTTATTGAATGAAAAGTAGGCACCGCTAATAAAACTTACCGATAGCTTAGATTAATGACCCAAAAATTTTGCGGCTTTCTAAACTGCTTTACTTATCACGGGTAGATAAGACACCGTTTGGTATCCGCCATAAACAGCAGGAACCCACTATTCGCTGTGCTATTTACCTCACTATTTACCTTACTATTTAAGGCTCTGTTTAGAGCCCTATTTGCAAACCTATTTGTAAACCTATGGATGGTTAATGCCACAGACAACATGAGTCTAAAAAGACTAAAACAGACTGACCAAGCACCCTTCGCCTTTTAGTATTCTTAACCCATGAAGCCCTTGGGCTATGTATCTGCAAATAAACAACGTTTAGGGGGCTAATTAAAGTTTAGCATCCAACACATCTGTGCTGTTAAGACCTTCCGTTTCAAGAATCTTACGCAGACTGCGCAACGCCCCCACTTGAATCTGACGCACCCTTTCTCGAGTTAAATTAATATCTTTACCAACGTGCTCAAGAGTGCAGACAGAATGACCACGCAAGCCAAAACGACGGGAAATAACATCTTTTTGTAGGTCCGTCAGCAAATCTAGCCACTGCTCCATGTTAGTCATTAGGTTACTATCAACTAGCGTATTCTCTGGACCTTGGGTGGCAGTATCAGGTATGGTCTCCAGCAGCGTAGTGTCGCTGTCAGGACCCAAGCAGTTATCCACTGAGCCAACTCGATCATTAAGGTTGAGCATGGCACTCACTTGCTTTACGGGCTTACCTAAGTGAGCAGCTATTTCTTCTGCAGTAGGCTCATGATCAAGCTTTTGGGCCAATTCTCTGGCGACACGTAAATACACATTGAGTTCTTTAACGACATGAATTGGTAGCCTAATAGTGCGAGTTTGGTTCATGATAGCGCGTTCAATAGTTTGGCGAATCCACCATGTGCCATAAGTTGAAAAGCGAAAGCCTCGTTCTGGATCAAATTTTTCTACCGCACGAATTAAGCCAAGATTGCCTTCTTCGATTAGGTCAAGCAAGGTCATACCTCGGTTCACATAACGGCGCGCGATTTTCACCACTAATCTCAAATTACTTTCGATCAGACAATGACGTGCTGAGACATCACCCTTGAGCGCCAGACGAGAAAAATGTTGCTCTTCCTCTGCCGTTAGTAAGGCTCGAAAACCTATTTCCCCTAGGTAGAGATGGGTCGCATCTTTACAGTCAGTGTCTTTATTTGAGTATTTACCACCCAACTTGTATTTTGCATATTGTATTTCGCTACGGTGTTGATGCGCTTCTTCTACAGATAATTCTTGCGTCATTTAACTCACCTATTAATTAAACTCACCTATTAATTAAACTATCAATTAACTTTTTAACTGACCTAATTAACCAGCTCATTTCATCAAAGACTACGCTAGGCAATGTGTTGATAGACGACCTATAGCTTGGGCAAGTACCTCAGTGGGTTAACAGGCTTACCGTTTTTGCGTATTTCAAAATGTAGCCTTGGGTCTAGTTGTGGACCCTTACCTACTTCTGCAATCACTTGGCCTGCATCCACTATGGCGCCTTCTTCAACCAAAATACGGCTGTTGTAAGCATATGCACTAAGGAAGGTATCATTGTGTTTTACCACTACCAGTTTACCGTAACCCTGAATACCGCTTCCTGAATATACTATTATTCCACTAGATGCAGCTTTTACCGGTTTTCCCAGATTGGATGATAAATCAATTCCATTGGAAGCGCCAGCTTTATTAGCAAAACCTTGTATCAATTTTCCCCGCAGGGGCCAAGACCACTTGATCGATTTAGACCCGTTATAGGCCTTTAATTCAGGTGCTTTATCTACTTTTTTGGATACTGAAGAAGGTTGTTTTTTAGGTGTTTCCTTAGCAATAACTACAGGCTTTTTTACAGCTCCTTTTTCTACTGAAGCTTTAATAGCACTAATATCATTTATTTCATTAAAATAAATCACTTGCCCAACGTAAATAGTGTAGGGCGAGTTAATGGCGTTAGCTTTGGCTAGTTTTTTATAATCCCAACCAAAGCGCCACGCAATGGCGAACATGGTGTCACCCGGTTTGACTTGATAGGATAAAGGGGTATTTTGCACGCGATTGGCTGATACAATTTGTGCCGTGCTATAGCCTAGGTCCTGCACGGGCGCATATTGACTAGCACTGCAGGCTGACAGTAATAAAATAACCGCACTAGAACTCAACCACCTGATCATACACAAAACCCCATAACTAGAGCTCATATTTATTAGCCCGCCAAGTCTTTTAATTGAATACGTCCAAACTTACCCACCAACAAGCCTCCTAAGCAACACACCAATAGGCACCAAATTAGCTGGTTATCGTTGCCCGTCATTTGACTATACACCCAGGGCATAAGATTCTCTTGCTGCAGCGGAACCTCTAAACCTGTACTATTCAAGCGATAAGTAACCGTGTGCTTCCAAGGCCATAACTTCGCCACTGAACCCATCATTAGACCAGTCAAAAAATTCATTACCGCAATTGAATGCTGCTTGAGTAAATAAACAATCACTCGACTGAACGCCACTAAACCCAAACCACAGCCAAAAGCAAAAATAGCAATCACTTCAATATCAAAGGCAGCCAATCGCGCAATTAGAAATGGATAAATACCCAACATTAATAGGATGAAACTGCCCGATACACCAGGCAATATCATTGCAGTGATGGCCAAGGCCCCAGCTGCCATTAACCATAAGTAGCCCCAACCAGAAAACCCATCAACCACCTGCAGCATGGGCATGCTGGCTAATATTAAACTTACTAACAAACCAGGCCAAAGCCAACGCCATTGAAGCTTCTTTTGCACATAAAGGGCCTGCAGCAGCATCAGACTTGCGACCATAATCAAGCCCAAAAATAAACTCCACATGATCAGTGGCTGAACTAATAAAAGCCAAGTAATCAGTTTAGCAAGAACTACTAGCGCGGTGGCCATACCAAGGCCCAAATTAATTAGGAACAAACCGTCTATGTAATGCCACGCCTTAGCTAACTGACGTTGCCGTATTAGTTTTAATAGATGCCAGTGACTGAGGTGACTAATGGCAGTTAATAATCGACCATAAACACCACTCAGTAAAGCCACAGTTCCACCCGATATTCCAGGCACTAGATCAGCACCACCCATGAGCAACCCTGTAACAAATGTTTGCCACTGAATAAATGTGGTTTTTGTGGTCATCATAATAATCCATTGACTAAGGGGACAAAGTTAGCAGCTTCTATTTTTTGTTTGCTGAAATGATTGCCAGAGCGTGTTATTTTTAATAAATACTGGTCATTATCACCCACAGGGATAATCATACATCCTCCCTCAGACAGCTGCCATTGCAAAGCCTGAGGCACTTGTAAAGGCGCCGCTGTTACCATAATACCATCGAAAGGTTCTCGCGCAGGCCAGCCTTCGTGGCCATCACCGTGCTTGTAAACCACATTATGAATGCCTATTTGCTGCAATCGGTCTCGGGCTCGATCTAGCAGGGGTTCAATGCGCTCCATAGTCAGTAATCTGGGTACTAACTGAGCCAAAACAGATGTTTGGTAACCAGAACCTGTGCCTATTTCTAACACTTTTTTAGCAGCGCATGAAGCCAGCAAAAGCTCACTCATACGAGCTACTGTATATGGGCGTGAAAGGGTTTGATTGTGACCAATAGGTAATGACTTATCTTCATAAGCTCTATGGGCCAAAGCCTCATCTAAGAAAAGATGGCGAGGCGTTGAGCGCATCACATCTAACACTCTGACGTCTTGCACTCCTAGAGCGATCAACTGATCAACTAAACGTTCCCTTGTGCGCTGGGATGTCATGCCAATACCTTGCCTGTTGGCAGCCGTGCGTTTAGGGTCTGTCACAACGTGGCGCATTAAAACTTATCCTGCAGCCAATGAGTCACCTGATCGAAGGCTTCATGACAAGCCATGTCTGGTGACAGCGGCGTAACTGACACGAAGCCCTCCTCAACAGCATGGAAGTCAGTGCCGGGGCTGCCATCTTTAACCTTACCTGCAGGTCCGATCCAATAACACTGATGACCGCGAGGGTCTTTGGCGTCAATCGCAGTGCCGCCTATTTCTCTACTACCCAAACGGGTCACTTTAACGCCTTTAATTTTATCATAGGGCAAATCTGGCACATTGACATTGATGATGCATCGCTCTGGTAAATTAAGCTTTTGCATCCCCGTCATGAGCTGCCTAGCAACTTTTGCAGCCGTCAGAAAGTGAATTTTTCCAACTAAAGAGACTGCCATCCCATGATGGGCAAGGTAACGCCCTTCCATCGCGGCAGCCACTGTACCCGAATAGAGCACATCATCCCCTAAATTAGCCCCGTGGTTAATTCCTGAAACCACCATATCAGGGGCTATATCTAACACCCCATTGATTCCAAGGTGGACACAGTCTGCAGGCGTGCCATCGATACTAAAATAACCATTTTTTTGAGGCATCATACGTACTGGACGAGATAAGGTTAACGAATTACTCGCCCCACTTAAATCTCTATCGGGAGCAATAACCGTCACTTGATGGTCTTGCTCTAGCTCCTGCACAAGATACGACAGGCCTTGCGCATGCACGCCATCATCATTAGAGATCAGTAGATGCATCTTATTATTCCTTATCTTGAATCCGTTTATCTTTTGTCATTATGGCTGTTCTACTAAAGCGATTTCTCGCACTAAGGCCGTTGCGTAACTTCCACGCATCAAATGGAAATTCAGTTCCAAGATAGCACCCTCACACCAACGCCACGTAAAATCTTTTGGCCACAGACGCAAGCTGCGTCTTTGAGCCATCATGTCTTGGGCAATTAAAGCCTCAATCCAAGGCCGCCATGGGGCAAGTATTTGTGCTTCATAATCACTTGCTGGATTGGCTATAACATGGTCTACACCTCCAACCATGGGGCCGGTTGGGGCTAAATCACCCGCACCAATGCGTGCTTGGACTTCATCTAGTTCAATTTCTGCACCCGCATCAAACTGACTAAACCCATCACTAAACATACAACGCTCACCCACAGCTGCCGTTAGCCAAGTACCGTTATGAACACGAGCGCTCAACAACTGATTAAACAAATAAGAGCGCACTGACGACAACGCCATGCCCCGCTTAAAACGATCTTTTATACGCTTGCCCTGCAGCATTAATAAAGCAAGGTTAAGATTACCACCTTGGCGACCAAAGCGCTGATCACCAAAGTAGTTCGGTGCCCCTTGCTGAGAAATAAGGCGGAGTTTTTGCTCCAATGCCTCAGTTGCATTCATATTGCGCAAACGAATATTGAAAACATTACCTTGATGCACTCCAGTTTTTAACTTGCGCAAATGTCGAACTGTTTGATGCAAATCAACCTCAGGGCTTTGTAGTTGCTGCCAATCAGGATCTACTGTTTCTGCCTTACCAGGCAGGTGAACCCCAAACCACTGGCGCGTCACGCCTCGGCGATCTTTTAATCCTGAATAACTAACTTGTCGGGCAGGCACACCCGCAACCTTTGCAATGTGGCGAGCTAAGAAATCCGTATTAGTGTCCGTTTTAGTGATATCAAGATAAACGTGTTCTCCCTCGCCACAAGGGACATAGCCTAAGTCTTCTGTGACTAAAAAATCACTGCATTGAGTTTTAATCTGCCCCTTAGAGGTAGGCTCGCCAGAAGCATAAGCCCATTCAAGTGGCCAATTTAGGGGCTGTAATTCAGGTGCGGTCACTGATCTTCCACAAGCTGGTAAAAGGTTTCATTAGGTTTAACCATACCCAAGTCGTGACGTGCACGTTCTTCGATTGCATCAATGCCTTGCTTCAAATCCAGCACCTCTGCATGGAGCTGTTGATTACGCTCAGACAGGCTAGTATTCACTGCTTCTTGAGCAGTAATTTTGTCCTGCAGACGTTCCACTTCTAGCAACCCAGACTGACCCCACCAAAGGCTGTATTGCATAGCCAATAGGGTGACGAAGATTAATCCAACTAACCATTTCATAAATATATCAACAAAAAAGGGAGCTGACCTTGGCAATAGTTCACCAACGCAAGCTCCCTAGACGAGGTCAATCGTTGTTATTGACCTTTAATTTCCTGACGTCCACGATAAGGAGCATCAGCACCTAGTTCCTGCTCGATGCGGAGTAAGCGATTATACTTCGCTACTCTATCTGAGCGACACAATGAACCCGTCTTAATTTGGCCCGCTGCCGTAGCTACAGCTAAGTCGGCAATAGTTGTATCTTCTGTTTCGCCAGAGCGATGAGAAATGACCACACTAAAACCAGCTTTCTGGGCCATACGTATGGCTGCCAGTGTCTCTGTAAGGGTACCAATTTGATTAAATTTAATCAAAATAGAGTTGCCAATACCTTGCTCAATACCCCGGGTCAATATTTTTGTATTCGTGACAAATAGATCATCACCTACAAGTTGCACACGATCGCCACACTTTTGAGTCAGTTCTTGCCAACCATCCCAGTCACTCTCATCCATGCCATCTTCAATGGACACGATGGGGTGCTTATTAGTTAATTCAGTTAAGTAATCTGCAAACCCAGAGGCATCAAATGACTGCCCTTCTCCACTGAGGTTATAAGTACCATTTTCATAAAATTCGGATGCTGCGCAATCTAACGCTAAAGTCACATCAGTGCCTAATGCATAGCCAGCATACGCTACGGCTTCAGCAATAACATCCAGTGCCGCTTCGTTTGAAGGCAAGTTAGGCGCAAATCCCCCTTCGTCCCCTACTGCAGTGCTTAAACCTCGATCACTCAGCACTTTCTTAAGGGCATGAAAAATTTCTGCACCACAACGCAGAGCCTCTGAAAAATTTGGCGCACTCACAGGCTGCACCATAAATTCTTGGATATCAACATTATTATCAGCGTGTTCTCCACCATTGATAATATTCATCATTGGCACGGGCATGCTGTATTGACCCGCGGTCCCATTGAGCTCAGCAATGTGCGCGTATAAAGGCAAATCTTTATATATTGCTGCAGCTTTAGCTGCTGCCAGTGATACCGCAAGAATAGCGTTGGCACCGAGAACTTCTTTGTTTTCTGTCGCATCCAATTTGATCATAGCCTCATCCAAAGCCTGCTGATCAGTTGCATCCATGCCTCTCAAGCACTCTAATATGGGCCCATGAATGCCAGCAATAGCTCTTAGCACTCCCTTACCTAAATAGCGAGCCTTGTCTCCATCGCGAAGCTCTAGGGCTTCTCTGGAGCCAGTGGATGCGCCAGAAGGAGCACAAGCAGAACCAAACGCTCCACCTGCAAGCAACACATCTGCCTCAATGGTAGGGTTACCACGCGAGTCCAGCACTTCTCTTGCCTTAATGTCGGCAATTAATTGGTCCAAGATTTACTCCTATGTGTTTTTTCAATTAATAATTTACTTAGTGTAAAGGTCTACTTTTCAGCCTGAATAACGGCTGCACCCACAAACCCTTCAAACAGGCCATGGCCCGCACGCGGTGTAGAAGTGAATTCTGGATGAAACTGGCAGGCCACAAACCAAGGGTGATCTGCAATTTCAACCATTTCCACCAAGCTGCCGTCCATAGAACGACCAGAAAACTTCAACCCCACCGCTTCTAGCTGCTCAACAAAGGTATTGTTAACTTCGTAACGATGACGATGGCGCTCTGTAATGACGTCTTGTTGATAGCACTGGTGAGCCAAAGACCCTTCTTGTAAACGGCATTGCTGGGCGCCCAAACGCATGGTGCCACCTAAATCTGAACCTTCTGAGCGCTGCTCAATGTGTCCAGCCTCATCGGTCCATTCGGTGATTAGACCCACCACACAATGCTTAGAGTTGGCATCAAACTCACTGCTGTTAGCATCATTCCATCCTGCCACATTGCGAGCAAATTCAATCACTGCCACTTGCATCCCAAGGCAAATACCTAAATATGGTATTTTATTTTCACGTGCATATTGCACTGTCTTTATTTTACCCTCTGTACCGCGCTCTCCAAAACCACCCGGTACAAGGATTGCGTCCACCCCTGCTAACAAACTGACACCCTGCATTTCAATGTCTTCAGCGTCGATGTAGCGCGTATTGACCTTGGTATGGGACTTAATACCCGCATGGCTGATCGCTTCAATTAACGACTTGTAAGCATCTAACAACTCCATGTACTTGCCAACCATAGCAATAGTCACTTCACGCTTAGGATTCAGTTTGGCTTGCGCTACTGCATCCCATTCAGTTAAGTCAGCTTCCTTACAATCTAAACCAAACCGTTGCGTCACAATTTCATCTAAACCTTGCGACTTTAATAAACTTGGGATCGTGTAAATGCTCTCTGCATCAGGCAATGAGATCACTGCTCGCTGTTCCACATTGGTAAATAAGGCGATCTTGCTGCGCTCAGGGGCTTCAATAGCCACTTCAGAACGACACACTAAAATATCAGGTTGAATACCAATAGAGCGTAACTCCTTTACGGAGTGCTGCGTTGGCTTAGTTTTAGTTTCACCAGCAGTCGCAATGTAAGGTACTAAAGTGAGGTGCATAAAAAGCGCTCGGTTAGAACCCAGTTCGAATTTCATCTGCCGGATCGCTTCTAGAAAAGGCTGCGATTCAATATCACCTACGGTACCACCAATCTCTACCAATGCAATTTCTGCACCTTCCGAACCCCTGTAGACACGGCGCTTAATTTCATCGGTAATGTGAGGAATAATTTGCACTGTGCCGCCTAAATAATCACCCCGGCGCTCTTTTCGTAACACATGCTCATACACACGACCGGCAGTGAAATTATTGCGCTTAGACATTTTAGTATCAATAAAACGCTCATAGTGCCCCAAATCCAAATCAGTTTCAGCACCATCTTCAGTGACAAAAACTTCACCATGCTGGAAAGGACTCATGGTGCCAGGATCAACATTGATGTACGGGTCTAATTTCAACATAGTGACCTTGAGACCCCGGGCCTCTAGAATGGCGGCTAGAGAAGCCGAAGCAATGCCCTTTCCTAAAGAAGAGACAACGCCGCCAGTAACGAAGATGAAACGAGTCATGAAATACCCTATGTCTTATATGACGTGTCACACGTCGATTTGAATTAAAACACGACAGAAAAACCACACCAATACCCCACAACTAGAGCGAACAAGTGTCCACTTTTTAGCAAGCGGGTGGAAATGCCTAACGTTTATAAATTTTTGACGCGCATTACAGGGTCTGTTTCCAGCATGTGTATTACGACTTAAGATGGGAGAGTAGGATACCAGAAAAGGCTAATCGGAACAATCAAAAGCTTTGTTTTTAGTGGCCGTTTCCCAGCCCCAAGCAGGTGCACCTATCGCCGCTTCAAAACCAAAATTGACCCACAAATCTGCCACCATAGCGAGTCTGCCATTGACATAAAACAAAGGTAATTTATCGCGCTCCCATGCTGGCACTCTGGCTTCTTGAAGCAGCTTCTTAAGACTTTGGCTATGATTCCGCCCCAAGGGTTTGCATCGTTCGCCACCCACCCTAAAGCGCCGTTCCAAAAGATCACCTTGAGCTAAAAAAAGCCCCCACTCGGCGCCTTCAACGATTCTCAAATCCCCTTCAGGTAGGGAAATCAATCCAGCTGATAGGGCATTTGAATCTATGCTTCCACTCCAATTAACAGCAGTTTTCTCAGATTGATCTGCTCCATACCTCAACAACAAGTCACCTCGATGACGACGTAAGCACCAAGCTCCAAGCTGCATATAAGGCTGACGATCGGCGGCACTGAGGATAAAGTCCCTATCGATCGTTTGCATCACTGCATAATCAGGCATAGGCACATTTTGAAGACGCAACCAGTAACGCAGAACATTGTAACGCCGAGGCTGGCTCAATGTCTGTATGTCTGCACACGAGATGCACCCGCCTATTTCTGTTTCTCTGTGGATCAATTTAAAGTCAATGGCCGCAACTTCATCTAACAAGACTTGTGTATCTGTCATTAAAGAAGTTACTTTGGCTACCTGCTGATCTAATGCCGGCCACCTATTTCGCAACCATGGCAACACTTGATGACGTAAATAATTACGATCAAAATCATGGTTTTGATTACTTGGATCTTCGTTCCAAGTTAAGTTATGGGCTTGAGCATAGGCATAAAGATCAGTCTGTCGAACGAGCAACAGTGGTCTGACTAGGCAGCCTAAACCTAGCTGACGCTGCTGAGGCATGGCGCGCAAACCATTTACTCCAGCGCCACGCAATAACCTTAAGAATAGGGTTTCACTTTGGTCATCAGCGTGCTGCCCTAACAAAAGTACCTCGCCCACCTTTAAGTGCTGCTTAAAACTCTCATAGCGCGCATTTCGAGCTGCCGCTTCTAAACCGAACTGCTGTTGTTCTAGCGGGCTAAGGGTGACTTTATGGCTGATGCAGACGACACCATATTGCTGGCATTTTTTTTCAACATCATGCTGCCAATGGTCTGCTTGTAATTGCAGGCTATGATTAATATGAATCACACCCAAGGGTGGGCAAATATGATCTTCCTGAAGCTTAACAAGGGCATGTAATAGGCTCATAGAGTCTAATCCACCACTCACAGCAACCCACCATTTGGAGGCTTTAAGATGGGGTTTTAAAGCACCTGCGCTAGTGACTAGTTGCTGGTGAGAGAATTGCATAGGGAAATTTTAGGCCCTAAGGAGTGGCCTAAGAACTTAGACCATAAGACATTAGGCGCTTGTAACGGCGGTCTAGCAGAGCATCAGTTTCCATCGGTTCAAGCTCAGCTAACTGACTGATCAGTGTCGATTTAATGCTTGCTGCAATGAGTTCAGCATCACGATGAGCGCCACCCAGAGGCTCTTTGATGACATGATCAACTAAACCTAAATCATATAAACGAGCCGATGTTATACCCATAGCGTTAGCAGCATCAGCAGCGAAATCTGCACTTTTCCATAAAATAGAGGCGCAGCCTTCTGGCGAGATCACGGAGTAGGTGGAGTATTGCAACATATTAAGTTGGTCACACACCCCAATCGCCAAAGCACCCCCAGATCCACCCTCTCCAATCACTGTAGAAATAATCGGCGTTTTGAGACCTGACATTTGAGCAAGGTTAAAAGCAATGGCTTCACTTTGACCTCGTTCTTCGGCATCAATACCAGGATAGGCACCCGGGGTGTCGATGAAAGTTAAGATAGGCATTTTGAATCTTTCAGCCATCTTCATCATACGCAAGGCTTTGCGATACCCCTCTGGGCGTGGCATGCCAAAATTACGTGCCACTTTTTCTTTCGTAGATCGGCCTTTTTCT
>Ga0209716_1000803_pt1 | contig 26742 bp, 11 predicted proteins | sample COGITO_mtgs_1205_FD_184811 | JGI IMG/M metagenome (GOLD analysis project Ga0209716, IMG submission 184811) | Pelagic marine microbial communities from North Sea - COGITO_mtgs_120531 (SPAdes) (version 2) | ecosystem: Environmental > Aquatic > Marine > Epipelagic ...
AATTCTTCCGACCATGAAGAATGGCCGCAATGGGTACTGCCCGAATAAAACCGTCTTGTTTCAGTCTTCAAATCCAATCAGAGGGTACGGACTCAAAGTTGGTGGCGGACGTACCAGTCTCCAGACAATCCAGTACCTAGATTCATCTTGAAGCGACCATCCGATAGGCTCATGCCTCGCTCAAAGCAGGACCTATTGACGAGGCAACCAGCCTCCTTGGCGCCTTTTCGCCCGAAGTTCAACCGAAGATTGACCGAGCGTTGACCGAAGTTCGGTCGAATGTTGACCGAACATTGCCAATGCAGAGAGGTGGTGAGGTTTTGACCAAGTTCGCATCGCTTCACCTCACCACCAACGCCAGTAAGGTGACGGCCAAATCGGGGAAATCTCGACGCACTTTGCACGTTGCAGAATGGTCCGAAATGGTCAGCCAATCCATGGCCTCCATGGTCAGGACCGCACCGGGCTCATTGGCGCAGCTCTCTTCTATGCAGGACACGAGAGAGACATGGATTACTACCTTGATAGCATCTTAATTCGAGCACGCCCCATTCGAGCAGAGTACTGTTTTGGACTGAACGGGATGATGAACAATCAATACCAGCGTACGGCACGTCTCTTGTCACTGCACCTAAAGAGGACAGATTCAAGATAATGATCCAAGATCACGAATCCTCAGAAAAGTCAACATTTTGGTCATGAGGAAGCTCTGGAGTACTTGGCGGTTCTGGAGTTTCGCTCACTTCCGGGAGGGGTTGTGGTGATGTCTCAGGTCTTAGATTTGGCACTGAGCCACCTACCGCAAACAAATTCGCTTCGCTTACAGAACTGCTATCTTTTTCCTCGGGAGGTTGGTAATTGATCCAGTTTGCATATGCTTTGAACCAAGCCCTTGCTCTGTCTTCTGCCGTGTCTGGTTTAGATTCATTTGGGGATTTGTTGCTCTTACTTCTCGACCATCTTTTCCTCGTAGAGGTTTCCTGAGTTTGTTCGTTTTTGTTAGCTATCGGCGCCATGAGATGTTCCCAATCCACTTCATAATCAGATTTTGAAAATGATTTTTTCAATTCATTGTATTGGGTTTCGTTCAAACCCGATTCGCCCCACAGGACACTCTCCGGTTTATTTTTCATCAAAGACACGTGTTCATATCGTAAAGCAATTAATCCCAACAAGCGAATGATATTTCGATTTTTTGAGGTTGGATTCTTCTTCTTTAGCGACCCATCATACGCCCTATTATCGCTAGGAGGCATTGTGATTTCACCAGGGAAATCACTTTTGTTTTGTTCGATGGTTTTCTTCTTCTCATAAACTTCCTCTGGTGACTGATAATGTTTCTGTATCACACGAACCGGTATTTGGAATCTGCGAGAATAGACCTTATTGTTCCCCATTGACCACTTTCCGATTACTGAAACGCTGAGCCAAAGGATATTGTACAAAAGCATGTATGGATGAAGTTTGCTTTCAAAAATAGGCCAATCGGGGTTATTCCCGCCGAGTCCGTTTTGTTGATTTATCATTAGTTCCTGGAATTGATCTGCAATATCCGCTGCTGGTGCTTGCGTGAAAACCATTGTCATAAAAGACGTTGGACCGAAGTCCGATGCTGTGCTAAATTCTTTTGAATTCGCAAAATCAGATAGGAAGTGGACAAGTGACGAGCGAGCGTTTTGTTTGATGATGTTCATCGGCAAATTCACATTTCGATCATGCATCATCAACAACAGACCAGTCGGTTGACCAAGTAATCTGTCGCTAAAACCTGTCATTTCAAAGTGAACGTTCCTAGAATCCTTACCATCGTTCTGGAAGTACTCCGCCTGATGAAAAGCTTCAGATGTCACAGTAACTAAGTCATAGAAAAGTTGCTTTATTTTTATAACTGCTGAATTTACGTTTGAGACGTTCGTTTTCTCAGGATTTTCCTCCCCTTCACCCTCATTCTCCATCCCATCGTCGTCGAGTTGCTTGACAACGTCATTTATCACAATCTGGAACCATTCCTTTAAAATTGGTATGGATGCCTTATCCTTGCCAAAAAGTCCATTTACAGCCTCTTCATTCTCACCCATCATTTCTGTGTTATCTAAGATAGATTCAACAAGATATTTCATCGCTACATCATCATTTGAAGTCCACCTTGCCGGACGATTTTTCGATAAATAATCGACTAAAGGCCTGAGACTATGCAAACGTAAAATTACGATTCTTATGAAATCGCAATAAATCTCCGGCACATCATATGATTTCATTGGTTTAAATGTGATTTCATCAAGAATATTAGTCAAGTATTCCTCAATGTTAGCATCATCAAGACCCGCAGATCTAAATTGACTCTTCAACCTTTGAATTGTTACTTTTGAGGATTCAGGTGTTAATATCAAAACTCGAAGTAAGGTTGGGAAAGAAAGTCTAAGTTCATCAGGCAAGAGGTTTGTAAATCGAAGTTGTTTGAGTAAATCCAATCCCATTGTGAAATTTGGAGCTGCGATGCCAGTTCTTAATTTCAAATTAGAAGTCATATCCAGCATAGATTCTTCACCATCTGCGTATAGATACCTCGCCATACTTGCAGGGGTTGACCTAGCAGGCAAATACTGATGATCGGGCTCGGAGGGGATATCTCTCACTACAGAAAGATACCTTTCAAGGCGAGGATGAAGTCCAAGGAACACTGATACGTCTTCTCCGACTCTTTCAATTCTCATTCGCAAGTCAATTGAATCAAGAATTGTGTTTATCACATCCAACCATTCAATATAATGTTCATCAGTTTTGACTAAACCATTAAGTTGCATTGTGTGATCTTGTTTCAAAAACTCCCATGTTGACGAAATAAATTCTCTGAATTCACCGGCATCTTGCTTTCCATCGGTCTTAAAATCATCAGCATCGGGAATGGGATATTCTGTTTCTTGGATGTATTCCTCTACCGTATCAGATTGAAGCATTGCCAGGGGCAAGAATGAATTGATGTATGCAGGACCTAGAGCTCTAAGACTCTGGGCATTGAAAATTCCCATTTCGGGGAGAATCTGGTACAAAAGCTGCATGTTTGGTTCTTTACCGAAGTCTCGATAATACGTAAGTTCAGAAGACTTTGTTAAGAAATCGATGTCAAATTTGCGTGGCACATCCTCTAATAGATTCCAGATTGAACCTTCTCTGTTCAATAATTCTTCAATACGCTCCTCTTGACTTTTCTTCGAGGTAAATCTTGCAAATTGTGGTTTTGATATAAGTCCTAGCCAGCAAACAAAATTAGCAATGTGTAATCCACTTACGCCGTTAGTACCTGCTAGACTATCCCTTTGTGACTTAACAAATCCGAGGATTTTTTGCTCTGAGTAGTCCCATAGATAAATCAATTCATCACAGAATTCTTCGATTTCTTTCTTCATCTTCACCTCACCATTAACAGTGACCAAGGGATTAGTTTCGAGTAGGTATTTGAACCGACTTCCGAACATCGCGGTGAACATTCGCTGAAATTTCACATTCCCGTCGCCATATTCAACAAATGCAATGTTCTTTACGAGGTCTTGGGCTCCATCATTCAAATATTCTGAACTTAAAATTGTCAATAGTAAATCTTCAAACTTCGGAGGGTATTGGAGCCTAGCTTCTTGGCCTCCGACCATAACAGGATCACTTAAACTCGCCGAATCGCGTTGATTTAGTAAACCAACAACCATCGGCGGAGGAGTTGAACTAAGCATATCTCTGTGGTCATATTCTTCTGCATCCGTATCCGTGTAAACGCCAGGTTCCTTGGGGAGTCGCGGACCAATGATGTTCAACATCAAGTCGAAAATCACGGAATTAAAAACTGTGTATGCTTCCGAACTAACACTAATTTCACCTGTTTGCTCAACTCCTTTTTCCAAATGCCTATTGCTTACCACAATCGATTTGATTGCTTTATCATCCCCGCCCCCAGCGAGTGATTGGATGTGTCGATCCATTCGAAGGAGTGCGTTATTGTATGCATCTAAACTACGGGCATAATCGTTCACAGAATCTTCCAGTTTCTTGATTAGTTTGCTAGGTTCTTCATCGACTAGTAAGTCTTCGAAAACTTGGTATAAAGCGTCAAGACCTTGCTTAGTGATGATGTGAGGCACATCTTTTCCGTTTCTTTTCGTGCCTGTCTCAGAGTAAAGCCTCATAACAAGTTGACGTAGTTGATCACCAGTCAAATCCGGCTCAAAATGTGTCTGTGATTGACTTTCTCCATCATCGGATTTGGTAATTGCAGATTTCTCACGGCCTCGTAAATGTATCGTGAGTGGATCTTGAATTGCATTACGCCAATTTCTCCAAAATTCAATAGCGTCTCGAGTACCATCTCGGTTTTCTTCTCCACACCAATCAGAGAAGGATGTACATTCCTCTGGGTTACTTGGCAGGATTTCTTTGAGTTGATCGAACAATATGGCCGAATTGTATGTAGTAGTCATTTGCTCTCGAACTAAATTATTCTTGATGGATTCATGAATCAGTATCCCATTACTCTCCCGACTGAGTTTCATTTTGGCCATAGTTTCGAAGGACTCGATGATCTTTGTCATCATTTCATTTGAACGACTATTATCTCTCTTTAGCATCGATTGTATAAACTCGTAAACAGATTTACCTTCAGGCACATCTGTTCCTAGGATGGAAAGTAAAGTCCTAGCAGAAGACTCCATCTTTTCAAGATGATGGCCCACATCGCGACCAAATTTGCGAACGTCGGCCAGTGTAACGGGTTCATAAATTACGTGAATTCCATCATATGCTGCTTGTAAAATATCACTCAGAATAAACGGCGTGTTTATTTTTGCAGTGTGTTTCTCTTCTGAGGAGCCCTCGCCAACAGAAATCACCCAAATCACTGCCTCATCTCCGAATGTTCGCCTCGCTTGCTCAAGTACTGGCAATACCATACCGCTTCCACTTCCTCCTGCGAGGCTGTGTGAAATGACGATGTGCTGGGGGTGGCGATTGCTTTTTTTCCCTACATCCCTCATAGCATCCGAAATATCCGAATGATACCTAAATCCGTAAGCCCTTCCTATTCCGGTGGCCCCTCCTGCTCCTTTTCCATCCTCAATCAACTTCAAGATATTCCTTTTACTACGAACGGTTTGGGATGTCGAGTCCGATTTATACGAGTCGCCCCACAAGAAGTAACTTGGTTGAGAAGGTTTTGCAAGTTTATCGATTTCTTCACCAAGATTTATTGCAAGTACGTGGGCTTTTTGATCGAATATTTGTTTTAGTTTATTTTCAGCTTCCATCTTGACAGATTGAGATTTTGAGTGAATTTGCCTCATATTTTTTAGAATCGTTTTCTTATCCTCCGAGGTTATACCTAGCGCAGTCAGAAGTGCAGAGCATCTGGCATCTGCAAGATTTTGTAGGCAATATGTCAAGCATTCTCTTAGGATTTGACCTCCCGCCTGTCCAAGTCCAATCCACAACAAAGCATCACGGTCATTGTTTCCTGCAAGACTTGATTTGAGGCCGAGATACCATTCTTCAATTCTCGCTAGGATATCGTTCGAACTCTCTATGAGGTCTTCGACTGTTTCCTGACTATTCTTTGCATTTTTGAGGTCGACACGAAATTCTTGGATGCCTTTATTTGCATCATCTCGTATTGTTGCAACATCTTTGAGTGTTGCTTTTTGTGCGATTAAATCCCTGGCATCTTTGATGAATTGTTCTATTTGTTCAAAATTCATTCGCACTGATGTCAAACTGTTGTATGCTTGATCAATCTTATGAGTACGTTCTCTCTTATCTGAGATTGTATTCAATTCTTCAAACAATCCAGGAAATTCCTTTTTCAACTCCTCTTCCATTACCGATGAGAGCTCATGTTTGCGGACGATTTGTTGAATTTGCTTCTCAAGTTGTCCTGGACTTTTTGTTACAAATTTTAACAGATTTGCTTCCTTGATTTCATCAAGAAACATTCGTAATTCTTCACACTCATCAAGTGAGGATTGCATCGTATCAACATCACCTAGGCCCTTATCCTTTAGATCTCCAAGTGCGGTTTTTACGGGTTGTAGTTTATTTCCAATTTCAATATACTTTTTCTGCAACTCAGATGGGGGTTGGGTTAGTCTGAATTCAAGTGAGGGATATTCCTCAGACTGTGCATCCACAGTCTTACTCTTTTCCCAATTATCTCGATTGTGAATAATTGAATCAAAGATAAGGTTCTTGAGCAACTGATTTACTATGTCCCTGTTGAATTCAGTCGGTGTACGATTGTTCAAAAATCGTTTGTACTGTTCTGAAACACGCCCATAACCTTGCTCCCAGTCTTCTTGATTGAAATAAGGCAGAGTGAATGAGGCCTCACCAATATCTTCAGGCCCCTGTTTTGGGGTAGCAGGCAATTCGCTGCTCGTATCCATTGCTTTTTCTAACTTCGATAGTAGATTTTGTAGATCCGATTTCCTTAATTCAAGATATTTTTTTAGCGATGTGATACCTGTTCTTAACTCTGCTAATCCTTCAGTTAACGACTCAGAGAAAACAGTCTCAATTGCAATTAGTACCTGTCTTAGTGAAGATGGGACTGCAAGGTGTATCTTATCATTGATATTGTCACCAAGTATTCTCTTGTGTAGTTCATTCATGTAGTTTTGAACAAATCGAATGGATTCGATCAAAAATTTAGCATCTTCCACGCCCAAAGTCGTTGACGGCGAAGTGTAGGAATTGTTAGGAGGAAGTGGAGCATTTTCATAACCCTCCAAGTTACGTGGAATCTTTCTGGTAACCGAGTATTGCTGATTACGATCCATCTTTATCGAATATGAGTGCAAAGAACCTGGCAATATGGAGACAGGCATTTCATCGCTGCCCAATTCGATTGTCTCAGTTGATGAAATTCGCGCCCCAGTAGTCCTCTTTATCTCTAAAATTGAAGTTGAATCTTTATCCCAATGCGCTTTGTAAGTCTTTAATTGATTGACCGGGATGGTGGAGAAAACCAGTTTACGCGGGGGATGCGGTCCAGACATGGTTATCCCTTGAGGTTTCATGAAATAACATATTCCCCATCAATTTCTAGGGAATTCATCCAGATTCCACTCCAACATTGGAAAGATATTGAAAGAAATGAAGCGTCATTTGAGTCTATTGTGTCCCGGTGAAATAAGAAGGTGGGTTCGTCGTCGAACAGTGATGTCACATCCAACCCAATTTTTTCAAGACGAGAGAATACCTTCTCCTCGAATTGAGTACCTGCTATCTCATCCATGTTCGATATGTTTCGATTTGTTTGCACATCTACCTCCTGTTTGCCTGGAGAGAACATGACTCTTGCTATACCATCCATTCTTTGGAGAGATAATTTCTCAAGTCCGTTCAAGCCCTTCAGACCCGGCAAGTCGGATGCTGTTAACAACAATACGCAGATGGAGCGATTTCTTGATGTGACACTGAACGTTGACTCTGCGTCTTTGATTGCAGATTTGATAAATGAAGAAGTGTAATTTTCTAGGGGCTGATCATGCCACAAAAAGATCTCAACAAGCCCATCTTTTGGAGAATCAATATTCACTAAGTAAAGGGATTTAACCGCTTCAAAAAGATCTTCATTCTTCGGTGTTGCCTCCCATAAATCTTCTTTATCAATCGAAAAAGCCATTGGCTTCAATCCGGGAGTGACCGTTCTGGTTGCAATCGTGTGCCATCCCTGGGGAAATTTAAACTGCAACACCTCTTCATATTGATATCGACTCGATTCCCCATTTTCTTTCAATTGGACTATTCCATTTTGATTGAAAAACAAACCCCTAATTCCCTCAGAGATGAACAACGATGTCGCTCGCTGATACGTCTCATCTCTCCACCGAAGAGCGAGGTCTTCACCGTACTTGGAGGTGACAATTTTCACAGCTTCTTTCAATACAGACCGCATTGGAGATACGATGGTTGATAGTGCACGCTGATTCTTGAACAATGGCCCATACAATCTTCTTCGTGTTTGGAGTGGCAGGGAAACCAAATGATGCAATGGTCGAATATAAACGTTCGAAATGCCCTCATTACTTGGTTCAATTGTTTGGTATGTATCGGTCATACAGAATTGTACATCAAAGTGATGAGGAAGAGCCTTGCGGATTACGGACTCAAAAAACCGGTCTTCTGAACTCATTCAGATCTCCTCCTCCATCGAAATACCAAGACCATCGAATAAAAGCAATACATCGTTTCCATGATATTCATGAACATCTAAAATTTTACATGCCCCGTGCTCAAGACGGATGTTGTGCTGTTGGTTTTTTGGAAGGAGTGCAATAGCAGGAAAACGAGGAATGTAAGTTGTTTGGTTTCTCTCCAATTTGGGAACTCTCACGGAAGATTTCAGACGTTCGCAAACCTCGTCATTATCAAAAAAGTCCCTGAATTTGTGCTGGAAGAATTGTGATTTGATTTCCATCCAACGTAGACCCATATGCATAACGCGAGATGCGGATCTTCGATGTGGGTGATCAATTCCCGGCATGGAAATGGAATTCATTAAACCACGAAGTTCGGAAAAGGTGGATGAAGAAGAAAGGAAATGCTTTATTCCAGCAAAAAATGTTAGGAACATTGTCTCGATTTTCTCTGAGTCGGTATCCATCAACCATTCATTTTCATAACAAACATCCAATACGAGTTCCTTTTCGAGAATCGATAAGTTCTGTATCAATCCAGGAGATATATCTTCAAATTTCTCAGGATTCTGTTTGTTTAACTTTTCATAGGTTTCCAAGAAAGCATGGTCTTGAGGCCAAAGCGAAGAACAGGTTGAACGATCATAACCGACAGCATATTGTTGACCATACGACGTTGAACCTCCATCTGGAAAACGTTCAAGGAACGATGAATAACGTATTACATACAAATCACGTGGCTTTCCTGCTTGATGTGAAAATCCAATGAACGGATCGTAGGGGAGTTCTGACGAATTGGAGATGTCAACAAACAGATCTGCGAACAGTTTCTTGCTTGGCATTTTTGTCTCCAGAAGAGGCCTCAATCGAACAGATGGCCGATCATCCTTTCCAAGCGTACAAGCATGGCCATAAGGGCACAAAGAGCAAGTAACTGAATCGATTTTTAATTCGATTTGAGGTTCGTTAAACCAATTTGGATGCACACAAGAATATGTTTTGTCGTGATTGATTCTCGGGCTCGATTCTCTGTGAATTCTTGTGGCAATTTCCCTGTAGGTTACATCATCATTCGCTCCCAAAAGTGAAATCAATAGATTGGAGAGAAGAGGTGAGGCGACCTTGCGTGCAACCTGTTCAGGCAATTCTGTTTGTGGATCTGCAAGTGGAATTTTCAACAGCCTCACCTCATGCAAGTTGAGCGTAGGCCCACCAGGTCATCAAGACAAGATCCTTTTCGAAATGACCCGTTTTTTTATCCCGAATTTCCTCAAACAACTGATTGAGATGTTGTGGAACTCCGAGATGATTACTCGAATCACGACCTTGCAACAACTCTGAAATGCATAGGCACCATAAGTTAAAATCATCAACCGCTGTATTAATTGCTGAACGGAAATGTTCAGGATAAGTGTAACGTTCTTCTTCTTTTTTCAGGTGGATATCAAAGATGTATAACAACCGATGCAGCCACCCGGATGAGAAGTCATAGAGCTCGGTTGTGCCTGCTTTCTTGGAAACAAACAAAACAAATTGAGCCGACTCATCGGTGATATTGAGTTTGATTTGATGTCGCTCTTCAGTGCTTACATTACTGAAGCCAAAGCCTTGTAATCTCACTGCATCTTCTTCGCATTCTTCGAGGAGTCTCGAAAACAACCATGCTTTCTCTTCGTTTGGAAGTTGGCCAACTCCAGGTGTTGATAAGGCTTCAAGAAGGGCCAATTTGACTGGTAGGGTCAACAAACTTCCGATAAGTTGACGATATTGAGTAATCTTGTCTACCTTGATGTGCTCTAATAATTCTGAGACCCATTGAGATTGAACCTTTTTCAGAGGGCCCCTCATTAGAGTCTCGTGCATCAAGCCTTGCTTTTCCTGAGGCTCATTCAATTCATTCAAAAGAGGCGTTAATCGTGCTTTATCTGAGATTATACCTTTTATTTCATGAACAAAAATCGAGCGTTGGCTTTCAATTCGGTTCATCTGCTGAGCTGACAGTGTTGTGGAATGTCCTCCACTAAGCCAATTTCTAAGTTCCCTGTAATCCGCTAACTTCTCATCATCCGTCATCAGTGACCAGGTTTTCAATTTTCCTGAATGGATTCCATTCTTTAGTCTTCCAAAGAAGATTCCTAGAAGCCCTGAACCAGAAACGATACTAAGCGAAAAGAGGGTGTCGAATCGTCCTCCAAGGGACCAGATTGCGATGGAGAAAAAGACCAAGATAGTCAATAAAATACTCACATCAAGGAATCTCCGTGTTTGTTGGTATTCGGTTTCCATGCCAGGGTAATTGCCAATGTAGCTATCGAGCAATTCAGATAAACTATGTTGAATTTCTGTTTGAAAAAACAAGATGAAGACACCAATGGCTGTCAAGAAAAATGCTCCAATTGTGGCGATATTGAAATCTTGATGGCCCGAAATACCAACGATAATCGCACATGTAGCAAAACCCATCGTGATAAGAGAAACAAAACTGAAGCGAATGCTTTGTTCGCTCATATCGAATGCCCTCCTAGATCAATAAGTGAGTCAAGTACCATTACCAAGGAAAATGTCCCATCAGAAATATGATTTTTGTCGAGGAAAAGGTGCCTTGCAACATAGTCACTTACCTCAGGAAGATTGTAGAACGTGAATTGCACTCTCAACTCTCTGGATAAATTTTGGATTGTGGTCTGGAAGGCTGAGGTTTCTGCGAGGGCACAACCGTTGTTCACTATACATATTGCGAGCAAGCCCATAGAATTCTTTGAGGGCCCATCTATGATCCATCCATCATGTGTGGATTTTATGATCTCAGCTAAAAATGAGGGAATACGTTCATTACGCAACTTGTTATATTTCGAGCTCTTCATTGACGCCTCTTTCATCCGTCGTGTATGGAGCAACTGTTGGCCCAAAAGGCCCTCAATTTCAATCAATTCATCGTGTTCAGAGCTTTGCTGCTTGTTGACATGGACAACATGAACCATCGAAGTACTCGGATCTAGTTGATTAGATTCCCACTGGAGGCTTCCAACAACATTCCTCCCATGAGTCTTTGCGGCAAATGAAGATGACACAAATGTTGTCTGATTACTGAGGAACATCGATCCCCCTGAGCCAAATTTGAGTTCAGACGTCATGAGAAATCCTAAATTTCCAGAGGTATGACTTCGCCTCCAGCAAACATATGGATTGAAACGACCGCTGTCTAATTTGATTTGCTTTGAAGGGGCCAGTGCACAAGCACCACACCAGGAATCAAATGCGTTGTGAATGTCTAAAACGGACACAAAATCACTTGAACGAGGTCCTTCAAAATCGCATTGTATCAATTCTTTGTCCATTGCACTTAGATGAGAAAAAGAATTCAAACCCTCTGATTTGACCAACTCCTCGGGGAGTTCATGCGTTGTGGAAATGTCAACATAATTCCCGTTCAGTATGTTCAGGAGTTGTTCTTTTTTGAAACGCTTGCAATCGGATGTTGCAACCGATGGCAACTCAGAGGAGAGTTCAACAATCGCTTGTTTTAGATGCACAAGTTGACTATTACGGGAGAAGAATTGTGGCTTCGTTTTTCGGTTCATTGACTCTCACCCCCTGTTAAAAACTCGTACATGAAGATCAACTTTACGGCACTAAGCACGACCTTTGCCTTGTGCCCTATTTCGATTTGGAATCCATCAACAAGGAGATCCTTGGCAGGGGAGTCTGTTTGCTTATTGAGTGGTGATTTCTTGTTCGCCCCGATAATATCACGAGTAGTTTGCGAGATGAGTTGTTGAATCATCGCAGTTTGTTCAAATGGTAAACCATCTTCGTTAGACAAGTTAGATAGTTTATCCCGCATTGCGAGGTATAGACTAGTTGGATTAGCAACCACTTGTGAAAACTTTTCAGACCAAAAGTTGCATGAAGAAAACGATACCTTTTCCTTTTGAGCATGAGTAATAATTGTCTGCAAACAACTCAAAAATGTTGGGTCTCTACGAAACCTCGGATACCATTGAGAAAAGCCCCTCAGGCTGCGCCTTGCTAATTCTGAAACAACGCTTCCTCGCTCAGAGATATTTCCGAAAAGAACAGTCAACAAAGACAGGTAGTCTCGTTGTAAACCAACCAGTATACTTAGTTCTGAATCATTCGAGTGGCCTTGTTCAAGGTTTCGTTCAAGAGGGTGGATTGTATCATCAGGTAAGGAATAACACAACGCAGCGTTGAGTACTGAGTCTGATTCTGTTCGTTTGAAAATTGAACTTAGGGATGAACTCCAATCCAATCGTGGATGGTTCCAAGAGATACTTCTTGACTTCCCTCCAATCGTTAATGATTGAGATCCAATCGAAATTTTACTCTGTTCAGAGGTAAGTGAAAATGGGTCTCGATGTACCGAAATCGTAAATAAAATCAGCCATGATGTCCTAATTTCTGCATACTCCAACGCCTTTGAGTATGGGTTCAGCAAGTTTTTCCATGACGTGTTAAGGCTATCAAACATCTTTACGATTTCAGAGTGTGCGGACTTAATCTGATGCCCAGCGGTCAGAACCGGTGCACAAAAGATGAGGGCATAGTGCTTTTTCCCAGCATAGCAAACGACTTGTTGTGATTTACTATCCCACATTATTCGAACAGTATTTGCTGATATGAGTTTCACTTCTCCATCCGAATCCCAAACTAGGTACGAAATCCCTTTGGATTGGAGTTTAGCATTCACATGGCGCATGAACAATGCAGCAGCAAGCCAGGTTGAATTCTGCATGCTCGAAGATAAAATTCCACCGAGGAGAGACATAGTTGCGACTGTGATGTAACAAAATGACTTTGTTAAAAAAGAAGCAGAATCAATGATTCCAAAAAAAGCGTGAACACAGAAAATAAAACTCAGAAGAACAGACAATGCTGAGATTGTTAGTTTACAGACAACAACTTTCGTCCAAACATTGTAATATACATGCCCTAAGACCAAAAAAAGAATACTGATGAACAACAATACCTCCACTTCAATAAGTCTTAAGGGATTCACTGCTGACATTGATTGCATCAATGTGCCAGTAAATAACAAAATGGTGAACATCGATACAAACCATGTAGTTCTCGTATCTTCAACAGCAAATCTTCGAAACCTCTGAGAAGTCTTATTCCAAGCAAGTTGAGCTTGAAGCGAAACAAAATCCATTGCAGTGCCAGGGGCGTCTTCATCAGTTGCCTCTGATGATTCCATTCTAAGACCTCTTTTTGATCAGGAGATGATAGGTTTTTACAAATTCCTCTGCTAACTCTAGAAAATCATCAGGCAGTAAATCCTCAGTTTTTGGTACCTCGACGTATTTGTTGTTGCATTGTTCGACAAGCAAATGCAGGTCCGAAAATATAGATTCCTTTTGCTGCTCTCGCAAATCGAGTAGGCGGCCAAGAGTTGACGAGGAAGACGAGCCGTTTTGGGTAAAATCCTGTTCAATAGAATCAATCTCTGCCTGGCTAATTTGTCCAACTGAAGGGACAGAAGTCATAGGGATGAAGTGGAAAAATCGCTTAGCCGTAACTTCGGCATTCTTAAACCACCACGCCAAACCCAATTCACTCACCCACTGAACTTTGTATGAATTTTAACTGACTGGATAGCAACTTCATTTGATCCAAAACGTGTTGTTCCAATTCAAATTTGGAGACATCGTGGTGTCTCTCCCCTGTGAGATATGCCTCATCCGCCAACATGACGTGTCGAAGTGAGTTCAATGTTGAATTCTTGACAATGTTACTAAAGTCGATTAATGCCTTCCCAAAAATGATGATTGAGTCCTCAAGTGAACGAGTTTCGACCAACTCTGCCATTAAATACTCAGATTGTTTGTTTACTTCTGGACCAAGTACTCCAATCGCATCTCGCAAAGCATTTGAGTTGCTTTCCCGACTTTTCTCAGAAAGGTTTGCTCGAGAAAGAGAGCCAAGAGTGGAAATTTCACTTCGAACCAAGGCTAGCCCTCACTGCTTTACACCGAACATGTATGCTGCTTGAGTCATGTCATCTTGATAATCAGTGAACATACTATCTGTTATCGAACCAATTGCATCCCAGTTTTTCTTGTGACTATTTTTGATCTCTCGATCTAAATCGAGTTGGTCCATTAGACTCACAAGGTCTGGCTTGACGTTTCCTTGACGACAGAAATTGAGGAACTCTACATTGTATGCATGTGCAATCAATTGGTTCGAAGCATTTTGAGTGCGGTGACGTGCTTCCACGACTCGTGCTGTCCAAATGCCATAACGTGTTTCCATGAACAGGGCTTTCTCAATCGGAGATTCGAGCTTTTCAAATTCAGACCTTAGTTTCGTGACCTCCTTGAGATGTTGGTTAACAGTTGCTTCTATTTCATCAATAATATCCTCATTTTTACTTTTCAAAATTTTGTAGGCCGCATACTCATCCTCAGCGTCTTTTACCGGGTCTTTCCCCATCAATAGTGTCGCAAATTTAGGGTTGATTCTCCAACGTTCGATCTCGTTTTGGGTCAATTTTTGACTAATGTTTCTATTCTGTGATTTTCGACTTGCATGCTTTCCGTACAAGAACCCCAATAGAAGGCCAAAAACGGCTGCACTGGAAATCATAATGATATCTTCTTGATTCATAACCATACCACAGCATGCCCACATTTAATCTCTTTGATTCGTATATCATAAAGCAAGTCAGAGTTTTTGGGTGTTAAGTCCCCGCTTCACATATTCAGTTGCGGCTTCGACCAATTCTTCTTTGTTGAGGTACACATCATTGTCATGATCGAATTGTTCTGCGAACTTAATGAACGCTTCTCGGTCGTAGATATTGTGGGTATCAAGAACGTTGTTGATAATTCCTGGATGCATATCAAATTGCAAATCCTCAGCAGGAACCGTTCGTTGTATTTCTTCTTGGGGACTGTCTAATGATGCCTTTAGGCGTGACTTTATTTTCCTGAATGCTAGCACACCAATCGTGGCCAGGGATGCGGCGATGAGAATGAAGAGTGACATAAATGCAAATGAACCACTCATCGATGAAGCACTTTGAACGAGTTCTTTGCTGTTTTCGATGGCTTGAGCAGGGCTCATGTCAGATGATACACTGACTTTCTCGAGATTGAGCATTAACAAAGGACATTGATTCTCATCGTCACAATCTTCGAAAACAGGCTTTGCTGACATACCAAATGATGTATCAACATATTCTATTTGATCTCGGTTAAATGAAGCTGCATCAACAACCAACGGGCGAATTTCGACATCAAAAGCTCCATCTGGGAACGTTCCTGTTGGAGACATGCAATTGCCTCTTCTTTCCGCCTCAGCAAAGTCCCAATTTACTGGGAAGTAGGATCCCTTACATGCGATTTCCACGTACGCAACAGAGTTACCGGAAGAAAAGGTGAAGTTCCAAACAATCCAATCGATTCCATCTTCATCTGAAAATTGGTTTTCACAATCCGATAGAGGAACCGATTCCTGACTCTGCAAATACCCGTCTGCGGCGAAATACGTCTTATCTCCAAAGTCAAGTGGACACTCGGATGATGATGAAATCACGAATTTTGGTGGGCGATCTTTTGTTCGCTCTATAGAAGTCCCGGTGATATCCTCGCCTATGAGAAGTTCATCAAAATTTGATTCAGATTCTATTCCATAAACATCACTATATTCAGTGATTAGCCGAAGGCTGTCAAGGTTGAAAAGTGGAGACGGGTGGGGTGAATCAGTACCTATCTGGTCACGAATTCCACTATGATTAACTTCGGCAGTGAGCTGCATTCTACCATCTGGCAAGAACTTAACAGATTCATCAAGCAGGTTGCATTGATCTGATAACACCGTTACTTCATGTTGCTGATTCGTTCTGAAGACATACTCCACTGAGCAAGAGTAGAAATCATTCATTTCCGCATAGCCGCGTTCTAATACAAGGTGTCTATTTTCTCCAACTGGAGGCTCAAAGACGACATTTAATCTCGATGAATTTTCATCTTCCCGAATACTCGTCGTAAGGAGCGAAACCGATTCCCAACCGCGAGTATGTTCAACCATCTGCACCTGAATCGGATTTGATTGTGAATATTTGTCAACAAGTTCGAGATTAATCAGTGGGTCAAAGGGATAAATATTCGTTAGAACGATTCGGCCATTCGTTAATGATTCAACGAGTGGACTTGCACCAGGTTTTCTGATGACCAGTTGCACATCTCTCAACTCTTCTTGATCAATTTCTACATCGATTGCAAGAGGAATAAATGCGATAGTGGGTTGCTTGCGTGTCCACAGGCACTTGATTTGTCGAGTACTTGAAATCGGCTCGATTTCAATACAATGCACATGTACACCATCGTATTCTTGCCGTTCAGTGGATAATTCAAGATTGGTTGCAATGATTGAAACGGTTGCGAAACTCTTGTAAGTCGTACGACCGAAACCATCTGTTGCAGTGATGTTGATACGATTATCACCCAAAAGAGATGTCTCGATTGAATATTGAAGGTTTTCTATCTCCTCAAGTCCATGATTTGTGAACGATGTTGTATTGGTTAAATCATTGATACGCCATACAAGATGACATCCTGCACATGAAAGCACGCGTCCATCATCAAGTAAACCGGTTGATTTTATTTCGATAATCTCGATGATTGGAGCACTGCTATCGTAAACAAAACGAGTTGCTTGAGAGATATAGGTACGTCCCAATTCGTCTTTTAGATTAACTGACATGAGATACTCGCCGTCCACTATCTGATCCGATGGAATCGTAGATGTAGTGTAACTCAGTTGAGATTGATTTACATTAACTAATGTAATATTTACAAACTCTATATCCGCTTTCGCAGTTGAGGTGCTAACTTGGACATAAGATCCTGTGGGGGCCACCTCGACATCCCCTGCCATATCACAAACATTACCACCAGAGCACACCAAACCGGTCCAAATCGGAATGAATTCATCCGAAACTGCGAAAATAATATTGTTTGGTTTGACAAGATTTCCGACTTTGTCAATTCCACTGACTTTAAGGGTTACAACTTCATTTTTAAACTCTAAGAAATCAATGGAATATGACAAACCAAGTGATTCCTGTTTTACCACATTTCCATCAACGATGTAATTCAGCGTGTAGTTTCCTTGCAGTAATCTAGGATCATCAGAAATTTCAATTTTCAGGATACAATTAGATGTCGTGTCAACAACGCTGCCGAAATTTTTCGAACAATTGGAATCGCGAATAAATTCAACTTGTGGAGTAAGGAAATCAATTGAAAATGATTCTGAATCTGAGAATATATTGCCAACATGATCGCGCACTACCACCTCGACGTATACTTCTTGACATCCTGCAAGATTAATTTGGCTGAGATCTAGAATGTCAGTGAACGAATAAGTTTGCTCTAGAGTCAAGGATCCACAATCGAGACTCCAATCTGATGAGAGAGTGAAATTAACATCATTTGATAAACCAAGAAGTTGAATAAACCCATTCTCGGAAACAATACTTTGGGGTAAGACATCACCCGCTGAAGAAAATGATGTAATATTGAATTCTGGCCCCTCATCATCTATGTAGAAAGTCATTACTCCTGTTTGTATGTTTCCAACAGCATCTGAGGAATTTGCAGAGATACGGATACTAGTGGATGATTGCAAACCAGAGAGCGATATTGTCGCATTGTTCACATAGCTTCCTCTGAAGGTGATTTCTCCGGTTCCGATGACATCTATGACAACATCAAGATCACACGACGAAAAGATTCCGTCCACGCATGAAACAACAAACCTGCCATCCGAACGAGAACGCTTCTCATCAAAATTCATTTCCGTTCCATCAGGACTGAATAAGATTACTGGACCTGCAGAATCAAGTGTAATATTGTAAGGAAGGAACGCTGTATTCCCAACTCGATCAGTGATTACAATGTTTGCAGTTTTGTACGAGAGGGGAGGAGCCTCCCATGTACCATTGCCAAGTGAGTTCCATTGGATCAATCCTATGCTTGTATCCCAACCCACAGTATCAATACCCGAACCATCATCCATACATGTAAAGACAGCATTACGGCTTGAGGAGATGATAAGGTCGCCAGACGACGCTCGAACAAATTCACTCGGTGAACAATAGCCAGGCAATAAGTCTGCAGTGACATTCACTAAAATTCGTTTATAGTTACCTAACTGATCGGCAAGATGTAACTCAATAACCTCCTGAGTAGAGGAACTGAGGTTTATTATGTATCCAATATTTGTCTCTGACACACTACATGTTGACTGAGAAAATACTACGCATTGTAAACTAAAATCAATAGGATGGGAAGAGTTTAGATGGAAAGAAATCGTTCCATTGTGGGAATATGTCGTTCCAGAGAACAGCGTTGTTGCAGCATACGATTGGGACACTGAAATAGGAGCTGTCGAAATAGTACTTAGCCTGTGAATAGTATAGTTTGAGGTCGTACTTTGACCTACACAATCGGTGGCAGTGAGTTCAATCCAATTTGCTCCCGAAGGGATACTGATGGTAGTATTAGTGGTTATGTTTTGAAGACCCATGCTTGTTTTGTATGTCCCTTCATAGATACAATGAACATCGCTTGAGTTAACGGTAACAATAGGATTTACCATTCCCACGTAGATGTTGTTACCTAGAACTGTGGAATTTTCCTTTGATGTTACTGATTGTTGTGGCAAGGAATTGTCAATAATGAAATCAATTGAGATACTATTGATAAGTCCAACTCCGTTGATGGTCGACAAGTAAAGCGTGTGGTTACCAGCTGAAGGCAAAGGACTTATCACCCCAGAAGTGGTTGTTTGAGGAGTGCAATTAGTTGAGGAGATACAATACAGGATTTCATTGATAGATGATGAATCTGCTGCAAGTACCGAGAAATTGCCCATACCTGCCCGAACAAAAGTTTGATACGAGTACAATGGCCATGTCACAGAGAGCGTCGGAGGTGTGGTGTCAGTAGTGACATTTAGGTAGGCGTATGCGGTGTTTCCAAACTCATCGTCGACAATACATGTTGCAACACCGTTACCTGATAAATTAGTAAGAGAGGATGCAGGGGTTGATTGATTTGTTGGACTCCAATGAAGTTCATATGTTGGTAGAATGGTTCCGCTGTTGGCAACACATGTATGTGTTGAGAGGAAGCTCGACCAAACGAATCCGGCATCCGCCGTCGAATTAATTGAAACCCATGTAGGGGGAGAAACCCCTCCATGGTATGTCATTGACTGTTCCCATCTTTGACTATGTCCGAGTTGATCATCAACAATCAGAGTAAACGTAACTGTTGTGCTTGTTTCTTGTAAAATTGAACACGCACTTGAAGAAAAGAAACTACTCATCGTTCCATTTATCCAGAACGACAATCCAGTAGGAATGAATGATTCACTGCATGAAATCGACGTTGAATTAAGATACATCGATGTTATGGAGAGGTTCGAATATGAGTCAACGAGTTCAAACGAAATCGATGTATTTGTACCGAAGTGATTGTTCCCGTATAATTGTGCATCAAAGGCTATTGTTGGTCGTGAATCATCCAATGTCACGTCCAATTCAATGGAATTCTGTAACCCTAGTGCATTGGTAACTTGTATCGTTATTGAGCGAATACCCTCACCGTTAGGAACTACGAAACTGGATTGCCCTGTGCCAATCTGACTCTGATTCATTAAAATCTGAGTTTGATAACTAAACATGGTTGATACTGTAAAGTTATACTGCAATCCTGGACGAAGCACATTAGGGACCGCATGTTCAATCATCGGTAGATTTGAATGATGAATTAAATTGAAATTATCGACCCGTGAATTCCCAGCATAATCAGTGCTTGAAATCAATAGGACGTATGCTCCGCTTGACCTATTCACTTGGATATATCCATCATTCAACGAGATGCATGTTGAGTTCAGTGCTTCTGAGATATTTTGACCGAGCTGAATACACTGTGAAGAGATATCATTAGAATCAAGGAGATACATCATAGAATAATTACTTGAATTAAGCGAAGTATAGTTTACAGAATTTGCTAATTGGATAGAATGTGTAGGCGATATATCATCAGGAGTAATGAAAAACCGATCTAATACCTCATGACCTGAATTGGAAATCGAAACTGTTCGAATTTCAACTGAAGACTGGTTCCAGAACCAATTTGGAAGTGTACTTGATGTAATCGTGTAGGTTGATACATTTGTTGCTAGAGTAAAATTATGTACACCGGAATGTAACGAAACTGTGCTACTTCGCAAACCCGTATCATCAGAAATTGTCCCCGATACTTGCGAACTTGGGCCAAAATAAACCGAATGAGTCGAATTAATTTGGATTTCAGGAACAGATAAGTCTCTTGATACAGTAAAATTCAGTCCATCGCCATGATTGCCCATGGCATCTACCGCATACACCGATAACCAGGAGCCATTGTTTACACCAGAAGAAAGTACAATGTTTGAGGCATTAGTCGTTTGTTGTATTGTACCGTTATCCCAACTCCAAAAGAACATCGATATCCCAGATCCAGAGTCTGAAAAAATCAAGGGTATGATTGAACCATTGGCCAAAGAATACTGTTGTATGAAAGACAGTTGTGGGCCCTCAGAATCATAAGCGTAAAATGAACTGAAGGATGTATTCACCAAACTCAAGTTTCCGATCGATACTTCATATTGTATCCTGAAAACATCGAAATGCTCGTAATCCGATAAGTTTAGGTTAACTGAATTGCCAGTAGCATTAAACCAAGCGGATTGACTACCGTTTGAGTGGATCATGTATCTGAAACTTACATCACTTCGATTGTGACTAAATCCAATATTTGCTCCATTTCCAACATAGGATGTTAAACCGACTGAAACAGATTCAACAGTTATCTCCGCTGATTCAATGGTGCCGACGAATTCGAGAGTCTCTTGTGTTTGGTTGATATTTCCCGCCGCATCATAGCATGAGAAGGATAATGTCAATATTTGTGCTCCTACCGTTGAAAGTATATTGCCAAACCGAACTGAAAGTGTAGAGGTACCATTTACTTCGTAAATTTGCAACCCTGATTGATATATTTTCAAATTAGAGGATGAGACTTGGAGGCTATCATCACAAGTTCCATTAATCCAGGTTTGTGGAGACACAACACCGTTGAAATCATTTATACTTACACTTGCTTGAGGCAAGATGGTATCAACATAAACCAGCGTTTGATTCATTGACCCAATATTTCCAAGATAATCTGTTGAAAAACATGTGATAGTGGACCATTCATTTATACTTGCTAAAGATTGGACTGCAATTGTATTAGTTTCGGACGAAAACAATACTACACCATTTGAACCGTTACATCTCGTCGAAAAGGTTCCAGAGGCGGTATCATTACCTGAACTAAACGAAATTGTATCTCCCGATTTGAACAAATAGGAACCGTTAATCAAAGCAGTCGTTGTTCGGGAAAACGATTGTACATTAGACGGACCAGTCAAATCAATGAGATATCGTTGAGTTGAATTCGTACAAGTTGAGACTGCATTACAGATTGTAGTGTTCACCCACAGAGCACCCTCCTCAAGATTCTGAAACACCTTCGTCGAGGTTGATTGATTCAAGTAGCCTGTGAACAAGGTGCTTGAATTCGATTCATGCTCAATAATTACATACACAGAAATACCATTCACCCAGCCGGTAGAAGGCACAAATTCTGACGTAACATTACCTGAGAGAAAGATTCCACTATGAGCACTGAGAATTTGTGTTGAGAGAGTTGGTGATCCATACAAAAATGTCAGCCCGTTGACTGAATCATTCTCCAAATTACCTACTGTGTCCGTTGAAATGACATACAATTCGATGTTACCTGTTTGATTTGAGTTGATTAATGATGACAGTTGGAAGCTAGCATTGACTCCACTTACACTTGTTGAATACCATGTCACAGTTCCTCCGCTTTGGAATTTTAGAGCAACTTCACTTAGAGTACATCCGCTTGAATCAGTACATCCAACAGTCATGACTGTGTTTGGTGAAATAATTGCATTGTCAACCAAAGAAATATTCGTAGTTGGTTTGATTAAATCAGTACTTCCATTTAGCCAAACAAGATTTCCCTCGTGGTTGAGAAGATCAATGTTTCGACAACGTAAACTGAATCCGGTGTAGGCGTCTTGGCTAGAAGGAGGAGAAAATGATGTGGAGGTTGAAACATCCGCCCACGTAGAACCATCAAAGGAACATGAAGCATGCGAGGCTCCAACCCCCCCTGTATCATCTGATATCATTGCCAAATTGATTCGTCCATTTGCACCGAGAACTAAGGATGTATTTACAATAGAAGATAGGCCAGTTATGGACAATTGAGGCGTGGTACTTACTCCAGTATCGATATACAAGATCAGCGGTTGATTTTGTTGCCTGCCAAAAATATCTCCAGATGTCACATTCAAATACAACAAACCAGTTGTTAACGATTCATTCAAACTACATTCCTCGCAGAACGAAATCATCGTAGTTGTCGAAACATTTCCGGAAAAAATAGTTGTTCCATTTTCATGTTGTAATGTGAAATTAGAGTATCCAGCCTGGTTTCCAATTGTTGGCGGTGAGACTGTAATCGAGAAATTTGATGATGCTACGTAGCTTCCATAATAATTCCCTGCGAGGGTTAATGTCGTCACTGGAAGTGTAGTGTTTAGATAGTATGTGTGGGTCGAAGATTGATTCATATTTCCCAGATAATCTTCTGAGTAGGCAGTAACGAAAATAGTCCCATCTGCAGTATTTGAGAACACCTGATTAATTGAAAAATTGAAACTACTCGTACTTGTAGTTAGATTGTGGTAATTGCTAACTCCACTGGATTGATATTCGATGAAAATTCGATGACTACCTCTCAAGAGGTTGTCAGAGAAGATAGCATTCAATGATGAACTCGGAGAGATATGCTGGTCTGAACCTGGTTGAAGGATTACTTCCGGCATTACAGCATCTACCTTAATCACAAGCTCTGTAATTGGACCTAAATTTTGAAGAAGGTCGACATTTCTACAATAGATTGAGATATTCTCAACCGATCCGTAAGTAAATGATGGTGAAAGATGTGCATGCATCTGAACATTGAACCATGAAAGATTATCCCATGAACATGAGACAATGTCTACTCCAACGCCTCCAGTATCGTCTGATACACCTGAGAAACTAAAGTTGAATACGGGACCTGTCCAAATCGTTCCATTGAGTGAGATATTATTTCCATTGAGGTTAATTTGCAATGGAGCATTATTCGAATTATCAACCGTGAAAATCCATGACTGGATTTGTATTCGACCCAAATCATCACCTGTGGTCGTGTTCAACCAAACTCGATCCTCAACCAAATCGGTTGGTTGCAGTTGGAACGAGGTTGTACTGTTCCCAAACAAAACGACTCCTGAGGCATCTGCAAGAGTGTAGTTCGTGTACAATCCAGTCCACCCTCCAGTTGGAAGAGTCACTGAAATTGTTGTCGAATCATTACTGATGAAATCATTGTAAAAAACTCCACTTAGACTTGTCGAAACAAACGGATTGGATGTGTTTAATGTCCATGTTCGACTCGAAACGGTGGCTGAATTACCGAGGCGGTCTTCTGTGTAAGCATTAGCCGTGATGGTACCATCAGACAATCCTGTGAAGAGCTGGCCAATCGAACTCGACCAGTTACGGCTGCTGATAGAGATGTTGGATGAGGATGTGGAGGATCCATCCGACCAAGTCAACACCAGATAGGTGGCTGAAATTCCATTCACGTCCGATGTATTCAACACAAGTGTGCTGTTCAATCCAATCGTTTCGCTTGGATTTGGAGAGAGTGAAATGCTTGGTGGTTGAAGATCTACAGAACCATTCAGCCATGAGATTGGCCCTTCATTACCGAGCAAGTCAACACTTCGACAAGCAAAGGAAAAACTCGAAAGAAAGCCTTGTGTTGATGTTGGGGCGTAAGAAGAGGTCAACTGTGTTTGGAACCAGTTTGTCCCGTCCCAAGAACAAGAAGTATGACTGCCACCGACTCCGCTTGAATCGTCAGAAGGGAGACCTGGAACAAGTCGGCCATCAGATCCAAGAAGGGTTGGGGAGGAGATACTCGTACCTGACAAACCAATACTCACCTGATGAGAGTTTTCTGAATCGATGACCCAGTTGTAAATCTGTGTAGAATAACCTCCGTGCCCGTTTGATGTGTTAAGAGAAAGCGAAATGATGTCGGAGTGATTGAATGAATAGTTAAGAGAAATTTGTGATGAACTGCTTCCAAAATTGATGGATTGGTTGTTCTTTTGGAGTATATACTGAACTGTGGAATTTGTACCGATTGGTGTTATTGTGAGATTGAAGGCTTCATTCGAAAAATTACCATATTTTGAACTTGATAAAGTGGCAAAACTTTGCGGAATAGATCCTATTGTATTCACCCAATTTGTAACTGTGGCGTTTGAATTCCCAACAGAATCAAAACTTTTCACTGTAGCCTTGACAATGCTGCCGTTGAAAGGGATTGATACCGACATCTGAGATTGATTGTAGTAGGACCACCCGCTAGATTGGCCTGCAAGGGTTTCCCACTGTACAAGTTGGTATCCCTCTAGGCAATCATCGGTCGTATTGATATGGAGAGTTGTGGAATTCAGTGATGTTTGGATTGTTGGCGGTGTTGTATCCAAGTATACTGACCAATTTTGTACATTACTTGAATATCCTGATGCATCTGTAGCACGGAGTACGATTGAAGAGGCACCGCTACCTGAAGGAGATATTGATTGAGGTGCAGAAACCCAACCTGAGTGGGACTGCAATTCGACAACAGATATTGAATGATTATCACTTGTTGTAGGATGGATTTTCCAATTGGAACCAACACAAATACCGCCTCTTGATCCTGATTCAGATATAGATAACACTGGTGGCTCATTATCTAGTATTGCGCTAATATTTTGTGAAAAGGAATTACCAACATTATCAAAACAGACAATGTTGACAACAACCGCAGAGTGTGATTGGGTGAAGGAATTTGAAGTTATAGAAACAGAAGACATATTTACAGAGGTCGTAGAATTGGATATGCTATATTGTAAATTTTGAACTCCTGATTGATTATCATTGCAAACAACTGTAAGGGGCTTTGAATACGAAACAACAAAAACAGTTGAATTTGAAAGATACCTCAATGGTGTTTGATTGTTCGTATGTAGCGTAATCTGGGGAGCGTCCGGATCGATGCTCAGAATAAGTGAATTCCAAGATTCCAGACCTGAAGAAGAGTTAGATCGATACCTCATCGTGAGTTCAGTAGAATGATTTTGATTTAGTGTGAAGCTACCATTGTAAGTATAACTTTGAGTGGTGGTAGAATTTAAGATCTCATAATGAGTTGAATAAATTGTTGCATTATTTGGATTATTCACGCCAAAAGAAAAAGTTGGATTTGCGGAAGTATAAACAAAACCACCATTCGAAATGTTACCAGAGTAGTTTGATTGAATAGAAACTGTAGTGTTAACCTGTGATGTACTAGACGCTACAACCATCGGAGATAAAATCGTCAGCAATAAGGTCATTGTCAGAAAAATCGACCGTTTACAGTACAATGCAATCACCTTGGAAATATGCTTGCTAAATCTGCTGCATTGAGGAGGGACATAACTTGATGAAGAGAAAGGAAAAATAGAGGGATAAGGATTAATTTTAGTTGGGATTCAAGCGTTTGTTCGTACATAAAACAAAATTTTTCGTAATAAGCCATACGAAGATTAAGCACAGTATAGGATACTAAAGCAAATAAAATACCTTGAGAGATATTCATTGGTAGTTGGTAAATATCCAATTTTTCAGGATTCACAGCTGTGGAAATTGCAAAGGATAAAACAACAAAGTATCCAATTATATTGCTGTAAGAAACAGATACTGGCTGGGCAAGAGCTCCTAGAATTGGGTCAAAGAGACGTACCATGGTAAGAAGTACAAGGATGAGAACAATCATGCCCTCTGTCCCGGGCAAAAAACCAAGCCTCAGGAGAATCAAACCTAATAATAAAGAAGCCAATAAAATGTGTGTAAACCGAATCATTGATTCGGGAAAACGGGGGTATTTAGCATAAAACCTTCTAGTGAAATCTACGTTTTCTGATCTATAATGTAACTGAATTACAAAGATTTCTTGCCCCCAAACAGAGACAAAAGCCAGAGTTGAAAACAAAAGTGGGGTAGAAAAACCCGTATATCCCGAGAATGAAGGCAGGAATATTGAACCAATTGCCACAAACACTAACAGTAACTTTTGTGACATGTTTATACGAGACCGTAACATGTAATATCCCTTTCGCAGGATAATCTAGAATTACAAGTTCCAAGACATCTTAACGGAAAATAAACCCTCGGCAGATGTACTTGAGTAGTAAATTTTGGCGGACGTACCAGTCTCCGCTCCCCAAACCCAAGTGGCTCAACTTGAAGCAACCATTCGGTCAGCTCACGCCTTGCTTCTAACAGGACTCATAGACGAGGCAACCAGCCTCCTCGCAGCCT
>Ga0209716_1000813_pt1 | contig 26505 bp, 40 predicted proteins | sample COGITO_mtgs_1205_FD_184811 | JGI IMG/M metagenome (GOLD analysis project Ga0209716, IMG submission 184811) | Pelagic marine microbial communities from North Sea - COGITO_mtgs_120531 (SPAdes) (version 2) | ecosystem: Environmental > Aquatic > Marine > Epipelagic ...
CCCTCAACAATATATTTTTTATATAAATGTGGGTGTTGTTCTTTGAAAGATTTAACATCAAATCTAGTTGTGCCTTTTTTGGCAATCTCTATATAATAAGATTTAGATTTATATTTGTTAATTATAGAACCACCAAAACTATCAACAATTTGTAGAGCTTCTTCTTTTACATCTACCCAAGTTTTATTAAATAGTTTTCTTTGATCGTTTAACTCACACGCTTTGAATAATTTTACATTTTCAATAAGTGAAAGTGTTTTTGTTTTTTTTAATTGTACTACTTTTTGTGTTGTCATTTGATTTACCTCTTTGTTAAGTTGTTTTTTTATGTTTAACACTCCCCCAATTTAATGGGATATAATGAGAAGTCAAGAACTATTTTAAATTATTTAAGTCTTTTTTAGACAAAGTAATTGTTCTATGATTACTTACACATTTAAAGGAAATATTGTCATCAATGAATAAATCAACATCACTATTATATAGTGATTTAATTCTTTTAAGTATTACTGGGCTATCACTCATAAACTCATTTGTTCCATCATGAGCTTCAACAAGTTCGTAATTATGTAATAAGCATGAATAACTATCTTCTTCCAGTTTAATTAAAACCACTACATCTTGTGGTTTAACTTCTATTGTAATCCACTTATAGTATTCCCAAACATGAATAGATTGATTTTTATTATTTCTAAAAACAGATAAATCGTTAAAGCTCCATTTTTGAGGGGTGAGAGTAATCATTTTTAAAATTAGTTATTGCCCTATGTTGAAAAACACAGGGCAATTTGATTGTTTAATTACTTGGTAATTCCTTTAAAGTATTGTGTGGAATTGTCATATTAATAGAGCTCTTTTTAGCTATTAGTGAAATATGTTTTAATACTTCACTTCCAATCATATCACTATGTAATAAGTCGGTAGCTTCCTCTAGTTTATCATCAAGTGTTTTTAGTTCTTGACCCTTTTTAGAGTTATAAAAAGCTGTCTCTGTTTCCTCTTTACATTTATCTTTGAGATAATTGTCAAGTGCATAAGTAAAACTCATGGTATCCTTGTCACCATATTTATCAAATGTTGGAAGTCTATTGTCGTAATCATCTTCCCAATTACGAGTTTGTTTCCAAGAAGTAAGACTATCTTCAATCACACCCCATTTAAGTCTTAATTTTTCTTTTAAACCCATAAGACGCTTCTCATAGTTTAGTTTGTAATCATTATATTCATTTTCAACTTTTTTAAGTTCAACAATATATTTGTCCAAACCTAATCTTTTTTTAAATGGAATATAATTTGATTGTACTTGCTTATTAATTTCCTCTTGATGTTGAGATTTAATAAGTTGTTTTTTTGTAGAAAATTTAGAAGTTAATTTTTGCTCCCAATATTCTCTGTTATCTTTGCTTATTTGTTTATTACTCATTTTATCATTTCCTTTTTTTATTGTTAGTTAATGAGTGCCCTTAATGGCTAGCTTCCAAAGGACACTCCGAGTGTTTTTAGTCATATCTGATAAAAAACACACAAAAATTTTGTTATAATTACCTATCTCTACTTATGGCAACGTGTGGACAAATTCTATTAATAAAAGTTAATAAATGCCAAACTACAATGTCATAAGGTTTCTCATTAGTTTTACAAAAATCAAATGATATATCTTGACCTGCATAAGTTTTGTCAAATGGTGTTTTAGCTTCTCGATTTAAATAAAAGTCCTCGTGACCATTATCTCCAATACCATTAAACTTAATAATATCTTCTGTGCTTTGATCTTCAATTAAATGACCAACAACAGTTTTAAGATAGCTAAATTCCTCTTTGATTTGTTTCCATTCTGTATCTGTAAAGTCGTTGTATTTATGCCAGTAGTTAGTGTAGCCCATTTTATTTTGCTCCTTTTTTAATTGTTAATTTATACATATCCCACTTAAATAAGATATATTTAACAATAAGTCAAGGCTTATTTTATACCCAAAAAGGCAATTAAAATAATGATTATTAATGTGGGTAAGGGGTAAAATACTATTAATCTTACTAAAAAAGCTAAAAAATTATCCATAGCAACAAAGATAATATTAAAAAAAATTAATACAAGATTAAACTTTTATTTTTCTAATTGATTGAATTACTGAAGTTGGAATAATTGTAGTATTACCAATATTATCAAATGTTGGCTTTTCTTTTGTTTCAATATAATCAGTAAATATTCTTGTAATACCTTTTGATTGAGATAACAGATATCCTTTTGAAACACACACAGGTAATTTTTGATTTTTTAAATCTTTGGTGCTACTCCAACCTGCGTCACCCTCAATATCAAGCCACTTTATTTCAACATAGGGATAATCTAAAATATTATTTCCTAAATTTTTAAAATTAAAATTTAAAATTTTTGTTTTTTGTATTTTTTTAGTTTTCATAATTCCCACATATCACTTCAAAGTTTTGAAAATATTTTCCACATATCACTTCAAAGTTTTCATTTTTTTACTTTAAATTCGTTTTCATAAGTAATGTCTGTTCCATGGTCCTTAAAATTTTTATAAACTCTTTTATTATCCTCTGTAAGAATTGATACAATACCCACTGATGTTTGTAGATGTTGGTTGTGAATTTCATTAAAGACAACCATAAAATCCCCACCATCAAGTAATTTTTTCTGGCGTAACGTCAATGATATTTTTGGCTTCTCCAATTTTACCTTCAAGTTCGGATAACCGTTTCTCAAGTTGTTCACGACTCATACCCTCCAATCCAACATGGGTTACTTCTTTTTTATCTACAAAAAATCCTGCCATTTGTCCACTACGATACTCTGCATTTACAGCTACAGAAAATTGTTTTTTATCCTCTGCTTTTTTACTTAGTGTCTCAAATCTTTTATATTTCTTAAGCTTGTCCCCTTCGTGTTTTTTTAATTCCTGGTTATATTTCATTTCCATATAACGCACTACATGAGGATTTTTATTTGGATCAGTTAATCTACTTGCAATTTCTGTCGGTCCTTCTTTTTTAATAGATTGGTAACCAGCCCGAGTAGCTGCTTCAGTTTTGGAGATCTCCCCCCAATTACTAACATATATATCTACAAAGGCCTTTTGCTTCAATGTGAGCTCAGATGTTGATTTCAAAGTATTTTTTCTTTTAGTCATCTTGACCTGTTATATCATAAATTTTTTCCTAATACTCTTTCTTACAAACTTTTTTATTTTTATTTTTAAGCAGAAAATGGCCTCAAGCAGTGTATTTTCCTAGAATTACTAGGAATTTTCCTAGTGTTTTCCTAGTGTGTTTTGCTCTAGAAGTGTTGTGTTTCAATGTTTTTCCTAGTTTCCTAGAGAAAAACCCTTACAAACTTTTTTTTATTTTTTTTTTTCTAAGGAAGTGTACTAGGAAACGAGCCCCGTGAACCGTGGTACTTGGTAATTGATACCAGGTTAACGTACCATTGACCCAGATAAAAGATTGACGGATCCTGGCCAATGCCTTAAAGTTATTTTGAGTAATGTTTGTTATCATTTTCATTACCTCAATTGTTAGTTAACTTAGGCTCACGTTTTTGAATTCCTTTCTAGTGGGCCTAAGTTTTATTATGAGAAATCTTTTCGAAACATTAATTGATGTCGGCTCAGGGTTATTACTCTCAACCTTAGTGCAGCTATATATATTCCCCTATTTCGATATGTACCCAACCGTATGGGAAAGCTTCCATATTGCAGTAATATTCACGGCTATTTCAATTTGCAGATCTTGGTTTTGGAGAACATTTTTTAGACGAAAAAAAACTTGATTTTAAATTAAAATTTTATATATTTTACTTATCATATAACTTTGCTTATGTGTTTGCAGACCTGCAGTTATAGAGATTGCTCCCTAGACTGCAGGTTAAATTTCAATTTCTAAATCCTTTTTAAAATTATCAACATAAACATTATCAGCGTCCATTATTTGTCTACGCTTATTTTCAACATTACGTCTTAATTCTTTACGGGCATCAGCATCAGTTTCAATTTTAAGTCTTTGAAATAACTTATCATATTCATACCAAAGAAAATGTTTTCTTTTAAATTTGATATCTCCGTTCTTTAAAGCTTTGTAATACCGGTACCTAACATTGTCTGGTTCCCATCCTGCCCACCAACAGATCTGTTCAAAATCTTTAGAGGTTGCTATCCAATAATGTGCATCGGTTTTATGAAGTGAAGCTTTACGATCTGCACTCAGAGCTCTAGTATCTTCAAACGCATTTAAAATGACATGCCTCCATAACTTCTGTTCATTGCATACATGATTTTCTGCAACAATATCGGCAGTTATTTTAATGCCCATAAGTTTTAATAAGTCTACTGAGTAGAGCACGATAATGGCCTTTCGATTTTTTAAAGTTTAATCGAGTGGCGACCTCAAAGTGTTCGTGTACATCATCAATCAAAGTTGTGATGGCTGCGCCTTCTAAACCTTCTTCACTAATATGTTCAGAGATATCTCTAAAATCCAATTGGGCTTCTGCTTTAGTATAATTATCCGCCATCATTCGTAGCGTCCTCTCTACTAAAATCTTTAAATTGTATTACGTTGTCTTTGTATTTTACTTTCGTTTTCTTAGTTATCTTCTTATGAATCTTATCAGCTTTGTGTATAAAAAATAAATCGTTTGAGTCTTCCAGGAATCTAGCATCCATATCGGTGTAACCATAGTTAACCCCATGGAGCATAGCAAAGATTACAGATTGTAGTTTGCTATATTCTTTTTCATTAAATTTTTTAGCAGCACTAACTAATACTTTTGTTAGATCAGTGATACCATCCGTTTTGTCTGCCATTAATATAATCCCACGCTACTTTAAATAATAATACTTGTTCTGCTTCTGATGATGAGCCGTGAGTCGTGTTTCCTGATCCGTTGCAAATGATACAAGATACAAACGATTTGTTTGAAGTCATGATACGACCCGTTCCTTTACAGTCGGTACATATCTTGTAGTTGCGTTTAAGTTTAGTCATATAAAAAAATTACCTTGATGGCAAGTACTTATTATAAACTAATCAGTGTCGTGGGTACAAGGGAGGTAGAAAATTATTTCATAATAGGTTCAAAGATATCATCCTCTAATTCAGGTTCTTGATTACTAAGTTGTTGTAATCTTCTTAATGCAGTTAACTCAGTGTGCGCCATATTCTTTTCCTCGACACAAAACCTTACTCTTTTTTCACAAAAATCTTTTAAGTTTAATAAAATAGCTTCTGGGTCATCTTTCACAAAAGGATTGTTAGTCATTCGAATAATCTCAGAACAAAAAATTTCAACTGCTCGACTACCGGCTATGTAATTATTTAATTTACCAATCTGTATTGTATTTTTAAATTTTCTATTTTTATTGTAGTTAAATTTTAATCTGTCGAATTCTTTTTTCATATAATTATTTTTTACGTCTAAGGTATCTTTTTAAAATATAATTAATTAAGTCTAAAGCTTTAGAAGATTGTTCGTATCTCAAGAACATCATTCTCCAGGTAGGTCTTATCTTCATTCTATGTCTAACAAATTTATCTCTTTCACGTGCTAACTGTTCTCTCTTCTCAAAAGCTTTCCATCTTTTACCTAGAGGGTTGCAGTTTTCCCATTGGTCCACTGCAACAGAATTAACATCTAACCATTTACCATGGCGTTTCATTGCGTTTACCTTTAATAAATTTATTTTCATTAATTTAATTTATTAGTATTTTTTGCATGACACAATTCTAAAAATTCATCTGGGTCCATATACTCTAATTTATGTTCTTCTTCCTTTTTAACATTTTTCAAAGTAGGAGATAAATTTTTTATACCAAATAACTCATCTGCACCTGTCTGAAGTATTTGTCTCATGATACTTGGATGTTTCATTTTACGCTGTGCCTTAGCTATAATTTGACCTACTCTTGCTCTACTTACATTAAATTTTTTTGCTATCTCTTCTCCACTATGCTCAACACCGTAATCAAAACCAAATTTCATTTTAAGCATAGCAGCTTCTCTAGGTTCAAGACCCATCTCAATAGCATAACGTATTCTATTTTTAGCTTGTTGCTCCATAAGTTTTTGTTCTTGGTTTTTTGTTGGATTAATAATTTTTTTAAGTTCTTGTTCTTTGACTTTAATTTCAAAAGATCTTTTATTAAAGCCTTGTATCTGTCTTGAAGTAAAACAATCTTCTAAAGTTACATTAAGAACTTCTAACATTTGACGGCAGGCTGTAACCATTAAACCGTTTTCAGTAAAAGGTTTTACCTTACCTGCTATTAGTTCTGTTAGTTGTTGATAAGCGATTTTGTGTGAGTGACAAAAACTCCTGACACTAACAAATCCACTGTCTTCAATTAGTTTTAATATTCGTTCGTTTCTTATTGTTATTTTAACTCTATAGTCTTTAATCATTTTTATACCTTTAAGTTGATTTGCAGAAATATTACCAAATTGGAATACCCCTGCAATAACTTTTTTTATAGGACTATCCCATATTATTTTCCAATAAACTCTTTCCTACTGGCATCTCTCATTTTCAAGAATTTAAATTTTGCAATTTTTAACATCCTGTCAAATAAAGACTCTGCTTTAAATGTCTTTACAACATTCATTATTTTACCATTCACTATAAATGTAAGTGTGTTGTTAGCATGATCCAGTTCTATAGTGAACAATTCTTTAGCTTTGATTCTAGTGTCAACTCTTTTTAGATCGTTCTCTGTCATCATGACCATCTCCGTTTAATAATTTTTTTCTAAAACTTTCAACAGTTGTTTTATTTTTCTTTGCTTGATGTTCTACATAGTCATTCAATAATTTAGAGACCATAGCTCCTGGAGCTCTAAACTTTGATTTGCAAAGTGATTTTAAAATTTTATAATCAGTAGCAGGAATTGCTACTGACTTCCATTTATTGATGTCCATCTTTGACCTCCATATCAGATGTGAGTACTAAAGGTTCCATTGTTTCTGTAATACCTAAAGCATCTTTGAGTCTTTTATTCTCTTCTTTTAATTTATATATGTTTTCTTCTAGTAATTTAACGCTACTCATTAATTTATTAAATGCATTTTGCATTCTAAGTAATGAATTTAATTCACCTTCAGGTTTTTGACCTAACGGTAAAACATCAGGTGTAGTAGACGGTTCAATAACTTCTCTACCACCTTTTGGTTCAAACATAATTGCCATTTTTTTATCCTCCATTGTAGGTTTGTTTTTATTATGGTATCTTAAATATATGGGATGTAATTAGAAGTCAATGAAAATAATTTTAATAATTTATGTGTGTTCAGTAGTTAGTAATAACTGCATGCCTCCTATAGAATTTAAAATTCCTTACAAAGACTCATTCGATTGCTATATAGATGGCTACAAAAAATCAGTAGACTTACTTGAAGAAATGGGTAGAGATGAAGTAAATACATATGAGATTTATACAAAATTTACTTGTAAAGAATTATTAGAAACTTAATGTTAATAAAATTTATACTACTAACTTCATTTTGTTTAACTTACCCAAATGGAGAAACAAAGTGTGGACAATACCTCAGAGATAACCTCTCAGATGCTTCAGAGTGCAGATCTATGGCTAAGGCTATAGGTACAGCTCAAAAACGTAAGATCGAAGAATTAGGGGGCTCTATGGCCTCTTATGATGTATTTTGTTATGCTATTGACATCCAAGGCATGGATATTGACCAAAGCTTTGAAATATCCTATAATATCTTATGACAGCTTATCGTATCAGAGCATACATGGGAGGTTTGCAAGTAGACCAAGTAGTTGAAGCAACCGATTGCAAAGAAGCGATATTAAAAGTGTCTGAACAAGTGGAGGATGGTAGTGCCGAAGTTATCAATGATGGCTTCACGGGTAATAAAAGACTCCACGTAACATACGAGGAGATCGTAGATGTTAAGTAAAGAAAAATTGGAGCTACTTAAAAAGCTTCAACATAAAGAGCATGCTTGGTCAGCTAGTCTTATGACTCATGGTGGTTGTACTACTGATATGTTGGCAACTGAGAGTGAAATAAAATCTCTTAGAAATCAATTAAAGTATCAAGATGTTCAAGAAAATTTAGCTGCAGTAGGCTAATTTTTTTTAAGTTTTAAAAAACTAAACTTTTTTCCTAGGGATTCTTTCGGCTTAATAAACTCATAGTGGTTTATAATTTTTAATAGTCTTTCTCTTTTCACAGTAGCATACGGTAAAAATAATTTTGCAAGGTACAATGCTTTTTGATGTGAGCATCTCCATCTCCACTGATCTACTTTACCTAGTGATCCTTTACCAATACCTTTGAAATGAATACTTCCAACCTTAACAATATCATAAAAATTTTTAATGCAATCTAAATCTGTCATTGCAACTTCCATTGCAACATTCCATTTTAAATAAGTCTTACCGTTTGGTTTATTACATTTATATTGTGCATAATTAATGTTACCTTCACCATCAAATAATCCTGCTGCATAAGCTATTAAGTCCTTGTTATCATGAGGAAAATTTCTATTTAGCATCTCCCCAACTCTTTCCAAGTCCGACATCAACTACTGAAGGAACTTTAAAATCAATTGATTTTTCCATAATAGATTTTATTTTATCTGCATGAGCATCGTCTTTGATATTAAAACAAAGTTCATCATGTATCTGAAGCATAGGTAAATGTCCTGCATTGTAACAATCTAACATTGATTGTTTTGTTTGATCAGCTGAGGATCCTTGAATTAATCTATTCAAAGCTTTGTAAGTAAAGGCTCTTTTAATATTATTTCTACCATACTTAGCAACTGCGTCTTCAAACTTTTCTGCTTGATGAAGTCCAAAGTCTCTAGTCTCCCATTTATCAAATCTACACTTCCTGCCTTTTTTAGTTCTGATCACACCCTTCTCATCTGCTGCTAACTTACATCTGTCAGAAAGTTTTCTAATAAAAGGAACCTTCTTATTATATTTTACAATCAATTCATCTGCTTCATCTTTAGTAACCCCTAAAGACAATGCTAATTTATTCTTACCCATTCCATACATGATACCAAGACCAATTGTTTTAGCTTGAGTTCTTTCAATACCTACAAGATCTGCAACCGTTTGATGAAAGTCTGCATCATCATTCTTATAGGCCTCTACTAATTCTTGTGCCCCCTCATAACCATTGTCTCCAATAGATGCTGCATAGTGAACCGTCATTCGTGGTTCTTGTTGCGAGTAGTCAAATGAGCCCCATTGATAGCCTTCTTCCGGTATAAATAGAGACCTTATCTTAGGTCCTAGTTCCTTGTTTCTGGCTGGCACTTGTTGTAAATTAGGGTTACTCATTGATAATCTTCCAGATACTGTACCACCTAAATCAGATCTAAGTTGTTGTATCTCTCCATGGATTCTACCTTTAACCTGGTACCTTAGGATAGAAGATAAAAATGTGCTATGAAATTTATTGATCTCTCTTGCACTCACAATAAGTTGTGCTATTTTGTTCTTATTATTTATCAACCAATTTTGTGTAAAGGAAGGTTCGTTTGTTTTTTCAGTTCTTGGATAATCTAACTTCATTTTGTCGAAAGCTTTGGCAATATGGCGTGGTGCCCAAATGTCTACTTCTGTTCCTGATTCTTTTTGTATGGCCTCCAGTAATTCTTTTTCTTGGGTCATCATTTCTTTTTTTAATTTTTCAGCTGATTCCACTTGGACTCTCACACCTCGTTGACGCATTTTTATCAACACCGGAATTAGTTGCTGCTCAAGATCCCAAACTGTTTCTAGACTTTGTGTTCTTATCTCTTGTTTAAATCTCTGCCATAACTTTAATGTAAGCACTGCATCTTGTTCTGCATAGTAACCAACATGTTCTGCAGGTAACTTCCACATCTCTGCTTTAGGATCTATACCATGTGCTGCGGCTGCTTCTCTTAATTCTGTTTCTGCTTTTATCTCACCTAGATAATCTACTGACAAACTATTTAAATTATATTGAAATCTATTTTCATCTATTAATGCTGCTGCTATCATTGTATCTATGATTGGTCCGTTGACCGTGACCCCTGATGCTTCTAACCAACCTACATCGTACTGAGCATTATGAAATACTTTAGCACAAGGAAGTGCACATACATCCTTCATATATTTTTTTACTTGTTCAGGTATCATGTTACCACCACCTAAATGACCAAACGGAAAGTATCCTTGCCATCCATCAACGGCTACTGCAAAACCTACAATCTCTCCTTTACCTAAAGCCCAACCAGCTCCAAGCTTTTCATTAATACCATCATCTCTAGTTTCTAAGTCAATTGCTATCTCCGTTGCACCAGATAGATCTTTATATTCTGATGGCGTGTTCCACATTGATTTCTTAAATGTTAGGGTAAGTTGTAGTCCGTTCATATAATTTACTTTTGTTTTGTTTTAATGATCTTAAAAATTTAAGTTCTTTATTTCGTTTATCTAAAATAGCTTCATTCAAATTGTTCTGATAAATACCTGCATCTACTAAAATACTATCTTTACTTGCATTGTGGATTACAGACTTAGGTAACCATATACAATAACCATTCTCTAATTTTATACGAATAGCTTTTCTAGTTTGTGTTACTAACACATAGTTTCTAATTGCTCTCATTTACAAATCTTTTATGTACCTTCTTAATAAATTGTTTAACAGCACAGGGACCACAATAATAAATTTTATTCTCTATTATGACTGCATCCTTATCACACTTACTACACTTTATTTTTTTTTTCATCTTTCAAATGTTGTTTCTCTAATTCACAGTAATGAATAATCTTATCTATATCTTCTATTGTTTTACCTTTGAATAAGTATCTGCATACATATTTAATTACATTTGCTTGAAAAGGATTAAGACCATTCTTTCTTATAAAAGTCCATGGTTGAATAATAAACGATTGGTAGTGAGATCCTCCAATTTGTTTTTCATCAGCATCTTTAGCTTCATCAAAAATTCCGTTATTTGTCATTTTTCTCCTGGACATAAATTAAATAGTCTGACCCAATTGGGTAGTTAAACTTATAGTCTGTTCTTAATAAATGTAAAGTTTTTCTTGCTCTTGTTGCACCGGTGTACCAAACCTTACGTTCATCACTTTTTTCTTGTTTGTTTTTATTTGCATAGTCAGATGGATAATTACCTTTACTATAAAGTACAACATGATTTGCTTCACCACCTTTAACACTATGTATTGTATCTATTGTTATTAATGGATCCTTATCTAATTCTTTTTGTCCATATCTTCTTAATAATCTTATAAAGTGTCTTACTTGTCTTGGTTTAAAATTTCTTCTTAATATCCAATACCAAGGTTTATTTTTTTGTGTGTCTTCTAATGTTAGACCACACCATTCTTTTAAAGTTTGAAAGTCATATTCTCTTAGGTCTGGTTCGTTCCTCCAAAATTTATCCAATCTAAATGCAGGGTCATCAAGTTCTCTTATATACTTAACCATATTACGTGCTGCTCTCTTATCTATTTTTTTATTCATACTAATAGTTGTCCAAGCTTTAATAGCTTCCCATTGTTTCTGATCAAAACATTTAGTACCTTTGTTATCTTTGTAATATAACCCTGCGTCCTTAGCTAACATTCTAAGTTCATTTACAGTTTCATTAATACGACCTAGGATGTACCAATCTTCTTTTAATGACTCAAAAGGTATTTCTTTAAATGATAAATAACTTTTAACAGATCCTTTAGATTCTCCTGGCTGATATTCTTTCTCCTCACTATCTCTTATCCCTCTTCTTATTACTTGAGAGAACCTGTGTATTGCTTCTCCAAACCTTTGAGTCTTTCTTAATTTTACTTTTCGACCTGGAAAGAACTTAGTAAAATATTTTGGATCAGCTCCATTCCATTTGTATATGGCCTGATCATCATCTCCTGCAAGGTATATCCTATCTACTTTAGGTGCCATCTTATATAACACTGACCATTGTAACGGGGTGCAGTCCTGTGCTTCATCTAATATTAAAACTTTTAATGGTGGGAAGTCTACTTCTGTTATTGCTCTTTGAATCATATCATCAAAGTCTATGAATGATCTCTCTCCTCCACCTGTCTTATAATGTTCATAAGTATCTATCTTTCTTTTAAATACTGTAAGTGAATCTCTTTTATAACTCTCCATCTTGTATGCTTCTTCTGGATCAATTAATAAATTCCTAGCTTTACTATAAACTCCTAATGACCAATCCTTATACATAAAGTTATCATCTGCTAATCTCTTGTCTGAAGATTTAATTACCTTAGTCTGTAATGCAAAATCAATTGTACAATCTTTAGGATCAAATACTTCTTCTGGAAAATATCTCCTACAATAAGTATGTAGTGTTTTAAATCTTGAGAAGTCTTCAGTAGAATAATTTGGAAAAGACTCCATGGCTCTTCTCACTGCAGTATTAACAGCTTTGTTAGTAAAAGATAAATAAGCAATATCATTTGGCTTAATACCTTTTCTTAAATAACTTTTAAGAACCTTTTCAATCAGTGTGTATGTTTTACCTGTACCTGGAGGACCAAAGATCTTTACTGTTTTATGGTAAAGATCTTTAAGTATTTTAAGTTCTAAACTTTCCTGTGTGGAATTCGTCATCCATCTCCGATACAGTTTTTGTTGTTTCTTTTTTTTCTGCTACTTTGTAATCAACAAACTTAGGCATCATAACTGACCATACATTCTTAACACCTTCATGATAATCATGTCTATCACAACTAAGTAGGTTCAATGCTTCACTAGCACTTTTAAATGTTTTATCATTACCTAAAAACTTTTCAAAAGTAATCTTCTTGAAATAACAAATGTTTGTTGTTGAGTCTAGTATAACATAATTATCTTTAAGTTTTTCAAAGTCATCTTCTTCAATATGACTCTCAAAGAATTTTTTAAGAAAATTATATTTCTCTTCACCAAGTGTATCCTCAAATTTCATCTTCTCATTCTCTACTGCTTTTCTAACTAATGTAGCCATAAGCATTTCAAATGGAGATGGTCCCGACTTAGGTTTAGGTAATGTCATCCAATAGATACCATATCTAAGTAACTTAACTCTAAAAGATTTTTCATCTTTCATATCTTCTGGATTAATTATTATTTTTTCACCTTGGAACTTAAATGTATACTCAATTGATTTAGTGGATCTAATAAACTCTACATCTTCAAAGTCATCAATCATATCTGGTACTTGCGAACCAATACCAAGCTTTCTCAATTTACATAAGTCTTTATTACATATAGGTGTAATTGCATTAAGCTTAGGTGGACACTTATAATTATAATCTTTTTTAACAACTGATTTAGCAACAGATGCCTCAACTTCTTTTGGATCCATTGGTGTTACAAATAACTCTTGATTTCTTTTTTGTAATATATCACTCATATCTTTTGCATTAATATTACCGTCAGCTTTTTTCATCTCCAAAACACCAACGTTGTAAAGTAAATCATTCCTGTGACTACCAGACCATTTATCCATAATCATTTTTTGAACACAAGGAGGATAATCTTTCCAATCACTCTCTGGTTCATATTCTTTTACTTTTAGATTATTAAGTTCTTTTAAGGATATTGTTTTATTCTTAACCATTTCTAAGAATGCACCAATCATTACTGGTGTATTCTGATCATTATAAGCAAACTCAGTTGTAGCATTCATATTGAAGTAAGGCATATTCATACACTTATTCATTGGAAATACTTCTAATGCCTGAAAGAAATTTTTATTCCATTCATTTAGTTTTTTCAAAACATCTTTAACTGAATACCAATCGTCTAAGAATAAAAATAAATGTAGGCCACCAGACTTAGACCTTACCGGTACCAATGGTAATTGATTATCTCTTAATATATCTATAACTTTTTTTTGTGAATAATCTTTGTAACTTTGTGGGTCTATATCTATACATCCCCATTTGCATACATCACCTTTCTCTGGTTGTGTTCCTATTCTTTGTTTACCTTCTAAATGATTTTTCCATAATTCAAGAGTAATTGGTTTATGTATCGTAAGACACTTAACCTCAACCTTACCTCTCTCATCTACTCCTCCAGTTGGAGAAGTAGTGAGATAGAGATTAGAATTACCCTCAAATATCTTTAAGAGTTTTTGCTCCATGATTAATTAAAATGGAGTTGCTTCTTTAGTAGCTTGATTGTTACCTTGAGATTGATTCTCTTGAGAGAAATCTACTTTTCCAAAGATATCACTTGTCATTGCACTTTTGTAAAATGCTTGAGTGCTCTGCAATGTTTTAAGATTTTTATCCGTTGATAAAATTTCTTGAAACTCTACAACCCAACCACCCCAAGTATAATCCTTACTCGATTCTCTTGTGACAGACAGTTTATAAACTTGAGAAAAACTAGGGGGATTAAATAATCCTTTTTTACCTTGCATCCTTCTCGATTGTATCATTGAGTTCCACATTTTAGATTTTTTCTTTTGTGTAGACTTCATGGTAATTAATGCCTGTTCTTCTACATTAAGATCTTTATCTAAAATCATAACAAAGTGATTGCCTGTGTCTTCAATATAATTACCATTTGGCAATCTATCTTTACCACCTGCATCTCTTTTTGTTTCACTCATAACTGCTGGATCTGTATGTATCTTTACAGGTCTTCCAGTAGACTCACCCATGTCTTGCCACTCATTAAAAGTGTTTATATACAAACATGGTGTAACTAAAAAGCCATCTCTAGCTTTCCATACTTTACCAGATGTTTCACTCCAAATATCATATAGACCAGCCCCTTCAACAAACCTTGGATCTTTATCATCCAAGACTGGAGAGTTTTGATATATAATTTTTAATATTGGTAGTTTAGTATCCCGAGCTGTTACAAACTCGTTACCTTGTCCTTCCATTGACTCTAAATCTAAAGTCGATGGTAGGTTTTCTTTTTTAGTCGCTATCGCTTTTTCTTGTTGCTTTTCTATCATGGTTACTCCTTCGTGGTTATTTTAGTTTTATTTGCAACGTAAGTTCCAAACAAATCTGCAGGAACATCTTGACCCAAATCTCTAATCTGTTCTGTTACAAACGATCTAAGACTACTTGGATGTACTGATGTTTTCTGCTGAACTGCTAGACCTTTATTCTTCAACTCTTCTACAAGTGCTTTTGCTTCATTGTCTTGCTTCATTTTAAACTCCAAAGATACTTGGTTTTTAATCAAGTCTCCATGACCGTTTGCACGTAGCCAATCAAAAGCTTCTTCACTTCTAGATGCTGGTATTCTTGCAGAGTAGAATGGTTTAACCTCTACGGATATTCCACCTTCGAGTTTAATTAACTCTACACCTGCTTGTTGCATTAAGTTTGGAATTGTTTGCTCAGAAAGATTAGTCTCAACTTCTTTTAACTTTTTTAGTTCGTCTTCAGCCGTTGCTATTTTTTTCTGAGTTTCCAATAACTTTTTGCAAGAGTCGGTAATGTCAGTCGACATTGCCATATCTATATTTACTATAGATTCTGCTTCTAAGTCCATAAGAACCTCCTTAATCGAATCAATATATTATTTGTTTGATCTTTGCAAATAAATAATTTAAATAATTTTACAATGTATAAATACAAAACAGAACCCTTCAAGCATCAAAGAAGATCGCTTGTAGAAGGGGCTAAACCTTACAACTTTGCATACTTCATGGAGATGGGAACTGGTAAAACAAAGGTTGCTATAGATAATGCAGCTTATTTGTATCAAGATAAAAGAATTGATTTTGCATTTGTAATTGCACCAAACTCTGTATACCAAAATTGGAAAAAAGAAATTGATGTTCATTGTCCAGAAGATACTAACATTTATACATGGAAAGTTTCAAAAGATAAAACATTTAAGATGGATCCAGATAAACTTACATTTGTACTTATGAATGTTGAAGCGTTATCTCATGCATCTGGAAAGAAATGGTTAGAATCTAAATTACAAAAACATGGTATGAGAAGTATGGTTATATTAGATGAAAGTACTTCCATTAAAAATTTAAGAGCATCAAGAACTAAAACTATTATTAAATTAGGCCAACTTGCTAGATACAAAAGAATTCTTACAGGTTCACCTATAACTAAATCACCATTAGATTTATTTTCACAATGTGCATTTTTAGATAAGAAGTTATTAGGCTATGATAATTTTACTGTTTTCAAAGCTAAGTATGCAGTTATGTTTAGTATAGAACGTGGTGGATATAACATACAGATACCAAAGTATTATGTTAACTTAGAAGAGTTAGAATATAAATTAAAAAACTTTTCATACAGAGTAAGAAAAAAAGATTGTCTTGATCTACCAGAAAAGATGTATGTACAAAGATATGTAGATCTACCGGATGAACAAAGAAAAGCTTATGAACAATTAAAAATAACTGCACTAATGACTCTTCAAGATGCAGAAGTATCCTACAATAATAAACTTACTGAACTACTTAAATTACAACAAGTAGCTAATGGCTTTGTCAAAACAAATGAAGGAGACATTGTGGATTTTAAAACTAATGCCAAGCTTAATGAGTTAATGAATATAATAGGAGAGACAGAAGACAAGTGTATTATCTGGGCTAACTATGTTCATAATATTGAAAGCATCAAAAAGAAATTAGCAGAGACTTATGGTGTAGACTCAGTGGTATCTATCTATGGTAAAGACTCAGTAGATGTTCGTAATCAAGCAGTAGAGAAATTTCAAAATAATGATGAGTGTAGATTCTTAGTAGGTAACCCAACAGTAGGTGGTTATGGTTTAACACTAACTGCTGCTAAGTATGTTATCTATTTTAGTAACTCTTATAATCTAGAAGTTAGACAACAGAGTGAAGACAGGGCTCATAGAATAGGACAGAAGTCTCAAGTAACTTATATTGATATAATTTGTAGAGATACTATTGATGAAATGGTATTACACAATCTTGAAAACAAAATTGAATTATCTGCTAAGACTCTTGGGGAACAGGTTCAGAAGTGGCTTTAGTTTTATGATATCGTTCTACTCTCTCTAACCATTTATCTTCATACTCTTTTAATTTATTTTCATTCATTTTAAATTCTTGGTAAACTTTATCTTTAGTACAGACACATATTAGTCCTTGTGTTATAGGACCATATTGTTTCTTATGCGCTAATGAGTATGCACAGATTTGATAATAATAATCTTCAATATACTCTTCTCTTTTTAATTTGTTTGATTGTTTGAAATCAATAATAGTAGGTTGATCATCATATAAGCCAACTACATCTGTTGCACCTGCCCACCTATCTTCATACGCAAGACTAACTTCATTACCCCATACTTCTTTTAGCTTACCTAAGTTCTCTACAATTTCGTGAGCCATGAGTCGTGGTAAGGCACCCTCTGGTGATAGATTAATATAACCTCTACCGTCAATATAATTTTCAAGTACATAGTGCATCTCAGTTCCTCGAGTTGCAGCTTGATTAGTTATTCTTTGCGCTTCTTGATAACCAACTCTTTCACGCCAAGCATCTAATCCTGCTTTCTTATCTTCTGATTGTGTAGCTGATAATATTGTTGTAACTGATGGTATCTTTAAATCTCCAACATTATAGTGCCGTGAGCCGAGGTCATTGTCTCGAGTATACTTAGCATACTCATATTTGTTTTTGAGTTTTAAGTCGGTAATATAAAATGAATTATTTTCTCTAACAAGACGCACAAGGTCTTTTAGTTTATTTTAAATACAAGGGCAACTATTATTCCTATCATTGATGTCATTAAAAATGCAGTAGAAGATATTAGAATCTTTTCAATTCTATGTATATCTGTATGTAATTCTTTTATTTGTTTATTAGTATTCTCTTGCATAATCCTACATAACTTCTCATGATCATCCATTCTTTGATGAGCAAGTACATCTTTATTAGATGCTTTTCTTGGCATTAATTAAAAGGCCTCACAGTATCTAAAGCTAATGCTTGCCCTGTGTTTGATTGCCCCGTTAAAGGTAAGTTTGATGGTTGAACATTTGGTAGTGGAGCACTAGAGCCAGATTGAACTATAGAACCAACTCTTTGCCCAGAACCTTGTCTTTGTATTCCAGATTGTAAGTATGGATCTATTTCAATTGCAGGTGCATTTTCTGGATCAAACTCTCTTTTAGCAGGAGCACCTGGCATAATACCTGTTTTAAAATATTGTTCATAAGCTTCTTTGTTTCCTTGTACTTTATCAATAGCTGCTTTAGCTTCTACTGGACCAATAATACCTTCTGAAACTAATGCACTACTTAATTGTCCAATGTATCTTGTTAAACCTTGATAGCTATCAATTCCTTTACTACCTTTACCTAGACCTTCAATTAATGCTCTAGTAGTTGCAGGTCTAGACATTGCATAAGCTAAACCAGCTGGACCTAATACAAAAAATGTTGCAGCACCAGGATCGATTGTACCTGTACCAAAACCAACTACACCAACTATTTGTGATAACGCACCAGCTTGTTTCATTTGTACAAGCATGTCTCCACTTGTTCCTGCTGCACCTGGTGGTTTTATTTTACCTTCAATTAATTGTAATCTTCTAACATAATCCTTTATACCTTTTATTTGAGTGTCTTTAAGAAAACCTACTGGTAATCCTGTTTTAGGGTCATTTCCAAATAACCAATCATAGTCTTTCATAAATTTTTCTGCTTTAGGAACACTAAGTTTGTAGTACTGACCTGATTTATCAACACTATTTCTTAAAAAATCTTTGAAGAACTGTCCTTGTAGTGCTCCTTGAATTGCAGTTCTATCAGGAACTACACCACCTGCGGTTTTTATTTTTCCAGAAAATAAATCATACTTTTTACCACCTGCGTTTATTTTAGCGTCTTTTAAACTTTTTTGAAAAGCTCTAAAGTAACTTGGCTTACCTGCACCAATAATATTTTTATATAATCTTTCTTGACCAAAGTCAGTTTTTAATAAATCACTTACAACTTTACCTTCGAATGCCCTTCCTCCTAACCTTGTAAAATCTGAAGCAGCTCTTCTCGCTGCATTTACTGAAGCTGGTAAAGGAGAAGTAGCTAACATAGCTTCCATTCTTTTCTGTATTTCAGCTTGTACTGATTGTGCTCTTCCTACAGGTCTCATTCCCGCTATTTCAGCATATGCAGTTCTAAAAGTATTGTACTCTGCATCATTACCCATTCTATTTAAAATACCTAACATTGTTTGAACATCTGGGTTGTCTGGAACTATATTTTCCTTTGTAGCTTTTTTTATGTAAGTATTTAAATTATCAACTAGCTCATCTTTACCCTTATATGAATTATGAACATTTATTTTTGGTTTAACCGTTGAATTTAATTCTTCTACAATTTCTTTACTTAAAACCATTTTTTTATTTGCGCCAGGGTATAGTGCCTTATCTCTTATAACAATATAGTTATCATTCATATTACCTAATTTAGTATTAGCTTTGTTAAACCCAAAAACTGTTCCTGTCCCACCCTTAGAATCTATTATTATTTTTTGCCCAGTTTGAATTGGAGCAGGTCTTATCTTTACCAAATAAGCAGGGTTATATGAACCATCCGCTCTTATTGTACTTTTAGCTACCCCTTCTCCTAATTCATCCCATAACTTATCTTTTGTAGTTTTATAAATTTGTTGACCACCTCTTATTTGTGAATTTAAAAAAGCTGTAACACCATCTGCAGCAGTATCATAGTCTATCTTTGGTAAGTCCTTTGTTAACACTTTTGTAAAATTATCAATAGATTCAATTGTCATTAATCTACTTAAACCTTCTGTTTGTCTAATAAACGCACCACCACCAATAGATGCAGCAGATAATGAACTTGCTAGCTCAACACCAGATTGTTCTGTAACTTTACCTGCAATAATATTAGCATCTTCAAATTTGTATTTACCTCTTTTTACGTTAAAGAAATCTGGGTTACCTTTTTGTGCACTTAAAAACGCATCGTCAGCTAACTCTGCACTTTCTAGAATAGATCTTTGTTGAGGTGTAATAAATACTTTTTGTGTCTCATCTGATAATTTATCTAATACTTCTTTACTTGGAAGTTTTCCTGTTTCTTTAAACTTAGCAACTTCCTTATAAAATAATTTATCTCCATCTAAACCTCTAATAACATCTTGAGCACCGTCAATTGTTTTTAAAGAAAATCCTGTAACTTTATTATAAACTTTAGCTAAACCTCCAGCCATACCAAAACCAAGTAGTTCACCAAAAGCACCTTGAGCTGTCCCTCTTGCAACTTCTCTTACAATACTTTCTTTTGGATCAAATGTTTGAGATATAGCTGCACCAGCTCCACCCCCTAGTCCCGCACCGGTTACACCACCAATTAATCTTTGTTTATTTTTACTTAAATTTAAAAGTGGTCTAGCTATTCTAGCAACTCTTGCTGCCATCAAACCTGTACCCACTAGTGAAGATCCTCCTGTAAAAGGAGCTGCCGCAACACCTGCAATACCACCAGCGATAGATAAACCTACCTCTGTTACTATTCTCATAAAGTCTGGGCTTGCTAAAAAACTTTCTGTATCTTTATTGTATTTACCTTTTTGTGCATCTGATAAAACATCTTCAGGAGTAATCATAAGTTTCATCTCATCATCAAAACTTAATCCTCCGTCTTTTCCTGCAGCACCTTTAGCTGCTAAAACAGAATCGATAGCTACTTGTTCTTTAGGAGTAGGTTCGGTCCCTTTAATTTTAAATGTGTTTCCTTGTACAACTATCTCTGCCATATAAATCCTTAATTTGCACTAACATCGTATTTGTTACCATCGTATTGTTTAATACTAACACCTTCACTTAAATCTACATAGTTAGAAGCACCTCGTCCAGAAGCCTCCATAATCTCAAGCGCAGTTGTAAAGTCTGCATTGTTATCTTCTGCAATTGCAATAGCATCTGCAAAGTAACTATCTAGCGCTTGTAGTTTTGCTTCAAACGTAGCTTCAGTGTCCCCTACTTGTGGGATAAGTTTTGTAATTCTTTCTGCTTCTTGTTCTGATACTGCTGCACCAGAGATCGCTTGTGTCACAAATGATGTTGCTTGTTGTATTCTACTTTTAAAAGCACCATAGTCTTTTGAAAATTGTGAACCACCTACTTTACCAAGTGATGCTCTTATTCTTGATAAATCACCAAACCCTACAGGTTTACCTAATTTATAATAGTCATCCCCAATTCTAGATAAAATAGTTCTTACTCTTTTACTTCCTTGAATTTGTTTTATAGATTCAGCTGATGGTTTAGATACAACTGTAATTTTTCCTTTACCATCAACTTGAGCTACTGTTCCTTTAGGTAAATTATAATCAACTAATTCTGCATCTGTTAAAGTTCTTGATCTATCTAACGCAGTTCCTTTTTGTTTTTCTACAGATAAGATAGTTGCAGGTAATTTTCCAATACCCTCACCTAATGCAGTTAAAGCATTACCAACACCAGAACCTTTTGCTTGAAGTAATGGTGCAGCCAAAGTTGCTGCGTAGATTGCTTTTTCTTTTGGTGACAGTGAACCTAGACCACCAGCTTGAAAATGTTTTATAGTTGGCTTTAAAGATTTAAAGTATGTAGCCTTAAACATTTTTCTAGTTAATACTTTATCCATAACTATTTCGGTTGCATCATGTTATAAGCTGCATATCCACCTAACGCTGTACCTGCTGCTTGAGCTAAAGGATTAGATCCAGGAGCCGTGGTTGCTGTAATACTACTCTGTGTAGTAGGTAAGTTAGTCATGATACCTTTCATAAACTCTACTCTTTGATAAGGCTCATAAGCTCTTTGTAATTCTGTTGCTCTTTGTGCGTCTAATGCTCTTTGACCAATACCTCTTTGTAATGCACCTGCTTGCATCTGTGCATTAATATCCGCTAATGACATTGCTTGTTGTTGTGCACCTAATTGACCTAACAATTGTCCACCTGCAAGTTGTTGTTGCCTTTGAGTTTGTGCTGCACCTAATGCAGTTTGAAAACCTTGTGCTTGTGCTTGACCCATGGCTTGTAAAGTTCTGTTTTGTAATTCTGCTTGTTGTACTCCTTGTCTACCACCACCAAAGGCACCCGCATCTACCGCTGATGCAGATAATTGATTTTGCGCTATTTGACCTTGTCTACCAATTTCATTTGTAACATACTGTTGATAAGGATTTAAAAATTGTCCAATGTTTGGGTTTTGCATTCCTGTTGCAATAGAACCTATACCAGCTCCAACTGTTCCTGCGCCAACACCTGTTTGACCTGCTTGCGTAATCCCTGCTTGTTCTAAAGGTGATAGACCTGCAACTTGTATCCCCGGAATAGATACAGGAGTTTTAGCTAAACCTGCTGCTTGATCATATAGTGCTAATTTTCTAGCTTCAACTTCTGGAGCTTCTCTAGCAATTGTAGTTTGTGTACCGGAGCCACCTCCTCCACCTCCACCACCACCAAGATATTGTTTTAATCCTGTAGTAGGGTTAATGCTTCCTTGACCACCAACGCTTTTTAAAAGTGTTGATTCAAATTTATTTATATGTGCAAGTTCAGTATCTCCACCAATACCTTTACCAGATAAATCTTTGTATAAGTCTTTAAATAGTTTTATCTTTTCTTGTACATTTAATTTTTTTATATTTATCATAATTCTTTTTCTACTTGAACATGTGTTGCCACATATCCTTTTTGTTTAAATAAAGGGACATAACCTGGTCTTGAAAAGATTTCCATTTTTTTACAACCTTGTTTTTTAGCCCATTCAGCCACCTTATCAATTTGATCAAACCATTCTTTATACCTTTTACCAGTAACGATTTTAGCATCACAAACTTTATAGTTAGGATATTCTCTAATTTCAGTAACACCCACACATAAAATTTCGTTAGTATCTGTAACAGCCAACCAAAGCTGCATAGTCCCATTTTTACAATGTTCTTTAATATGCTCTTCACTTATAAATCCTCCTGCTCTGACACAAGCTTTGTGTACTAATTCTTTTGCTAAAGGCCATACTTTGTCTACCTCTTCTTTACTGAACTGTATTAGTTTGGTTGTCATTAACTAAATCGTAAATTCTTTTTAATTTTTTTTGTTGATCATAAAAATAATCAGCACCAGCTTTTCTCATACTCTTATAACTTTTTGGATCTCCACCAGATAATATACCTGCCCCTAATACTGCATCCGCACGTGATACAAATTCTCCATCAGCTAACTGCGCTAACATAGTATCTTTGTCTTTATCACCATTACCTGCACCATCTTCTACATAACCCTCTGCTCTTACATAATTATTGTAATCGTTTTCGTTATGGTCTGTTTTTGATGGTAAATAGTTTACACCACCTTTATTAAATTTTGGAATAGCAGTTGCTAGTCCACCTTGATTTGCATAAAATAAATCTGAACGAATAGTATCATCCATAGAAGGTTGAGTATTCTCTGCAGGCACAAACGCTCCTTTTAATTTATCAGATTGCTCTGCATAAGCTTTATCGTAATCCTCTTGTCTATAACCATCTATTCCAGGATCATCTTCATCTCCTCCTTGTAATAAAGGTATAACACTTGAAGCCATTAAGGCAGTTTGTAATTTATTTTTTTTAGCATAATCAAAAAGTTTAGCTATTCCTTCAGGTTCTTTTGTAATACCTGAAGTAATTTTTTGTGCACCAACTAATCCTTTATTTGCTAATGTTGCCTGTTCGGCTGCAGTTCTAAATTGAGCTCCAGCTATATCTGCACCTTTCATTTGAGGTAAGCTTGCTGCTTGTTGGCTTATAGCTGAACCTTGTCCCATACCTAAAAAAGATTTAGCACTTGATAGTGGAGCACCTGTAAATGTTGATCCTCCTATTCCTGCTGCCCCTAAAGCGTAGGCTCCGCCACCTATTAAAGCTGCACTTTGTAATGCTTTCTTAGTTGATTTTCCTCTGAGTTTTTGTATGCCAAATGTGGCTAATGCTAATGTAAATGGGTCCATAGTCTAATTAATTAATTATAGACAATATTACCATTTTACTTGGTTGGTTTCAACTCATCAGCAAAGCGTCCCTCATATTGATGCTCTCCCACATGGACAATAGTATCCCCTATATAAGCATAACATTTACCACCTATATCCTTCCATAACTTACAAAAAGAAAAGTCCTCTCCAAGATAGGTCTTAGTCTCAGGATCGTGTATCGTGTCAAAAAAATTCCACATGTGTGGCTTATCTACATACTCTCCATTTATAACTGTCTTTTGTACAATAGACTTTTCTGGGTATGCTTCTATCATCTTGTCTATGACAGATCTTTTAATTAACATACATCCTGTAGGACTATGAGTTACTTCCATAACACCCTTATCTACTTTTATATCTTTATCATCTGCTACTCTCATAGGATACGTATTAAAGGCTTTCTTTAAATCACTTATATTTTTTATTTGATTATCATTAATTCTATCCATTGCTTTGTCCCACATTATTGTTTTTAAGGGGTATGGTATAGATATAAGATCTTTGTCTCTCTCAATCATTTTTATAATAGACTCTGCCTGAAAGTATATATCAGAATCTATAAATAACATGTGAGTAAAGCCAGATTCTAAAAATCCTGCTACACATAAATTTCTACCTTGTGTAACAAGTGAAGACTTCATTAACTGAAATTTAATTTTTATTTTTTTATGAAATGCTAGTTTTTGTAATTCTAACAATGCTTGTGTGTAGTGTATAGAACATTCACTATGGACAGGTGTAGCAACAAAAATAGAATAAGGTTTTATTTCTTCTTTAGAACTACTCCCCTTCCATAAAGGTTCTATTGCTTTATCAAATGGTTTTGAATCTACTTTTAGTTCTTTGAGTGTTTGATAAGTATCACTATTTATTGTTTCTTTCACTTATGGCTCCTTTCAAAAAGCTTGTCCATTCCATTCCTTTTTTCTTCCAACTATAAAACCGTTTATAGAACTTTTGTTGTTCTTCTAAATGTTCTTGTATAAAATCTTCATGTAAATAACTTGCTGCAACTTCTATTGCATTACCAGTAGCTATAGCCATACTTTCATAATTTGTAGAATAATTTACGTATACAGGCCATTCTGCACATGTTTCATACAATGCTCCAAAGTTATTTGTAATTACATGTACACCAGAAGCTAATGCCTCTAAAGCTGAAGCACATGAAGTCTCTTCAAATATAGATGGGTAAACAAACATATCATAGCTTGGCATCTTTTCTAAAATATATTCATTTGGTTTATAACCAATATAATTTACATTGGGTAATTTCTCTGCTTGCTCATATAAAGGTTGAAATGCATCATCATTATGTTTTTTAAATTCATCTCCATAGACTTGCGATGAACTATATATATCCATTATAATATTAGGGTTTTTAATTTCTTGCATTGCTCTAAGAACTACATTTAATCCTCTCCATGGTGTACAGTGATGTATAAGTTTTATAGGATCTCCTTTTTTATAAATCTTTCTTATAGGAAAATTATCTATACCATTTTTTATAACAATAGATCTTTCTGTTGGTATATCAAAAAAGTATCTAAACTTTTCGTAATTCCAATGACTATTAAATACATACCAATCATATTCTTTATGTCTTGATTTATCTCTGAAGAAAGGTTGTAGATTATTTTGATCCCAAGAATTCTTTTGCCAAAGTATATTAACTTTATTAGAATCTATTGGTACTTTACCAGGAATAGAAGTACATATTTGTACTTGATCTAACAGATCTTTTGAAACATGCTTATTCAGCATCTCCATTTGTATTTCGGTTGCGCCTCGAGGTTGCATTATTTTTTTGTGGCAGCTCCCATAGTAACCTTAGTAACTTTAATTTCTAGGTCTTGTCTAAAATCATCCACAGTAGTATCAGTGTTGGGATCAGCAACATCAGCATCAAAATCATCTTTACTAGCATATACTTTACCAGTCCTTTTATGTTTTACAATTTCTTTTGCTTCTGCTGGTATTTTAATTATATCACTCATTTTTGTCTCCGTCCTTGTCTATTATATTTTTTATTATTCTGCAACTTCTTTTTTTTATTAGGGCTCTTACAATGTCTTCTAGGTCTCTTCCTAGGTTTATCTCTTTCAACAAAGTCTTTAAATTTTCTAGCCATTTTCCTGTGAACGGTCTATTAAAGCATAACTAACAATACCTGTAATCTCATTAGCTGCACCTGCTTGCATTGATAAAACATCACTTGCTTCTAGATTCAAAGATCCTTTAACCATATTTGTAGTTGTTTTATTTAATTCTTCATAAGAAATTTTTTTAGCTGATCCACCTGATTTTGTAACTAAAGCGTGAGTATCTACATTACTCGCAGTATCGTGTACTGTTTGTATACTTTTTACAATAATAGTTGCATCACTAGGACACGTTAAAACTGGTGTAACGTTAGTAGTTGTTAAATCAAATGTTTCGCTTTTATATCTTATTGTCATTGCATAAAGTAATTAAACGAATCTTGTTCGTTTTTTAAGTCTT
>Ga0209716_1000815_pt1 | contig 26389 bp, 13 predicted proteins | sample COGITO_mtgs_1205_FD_184811 | JGI IMG/M metagenome (GOLD analysis project Ga0209716, IMG submission 184811) | Pelagic marine microbial communities from North Sea - COGITO_mtgs_120531 (SPAdes) (version 2) | ecosystem: Environmental > Aquatic > Marine > Epipelagic ...
ATGATTCAGACGTCAACAAGCGAAACCGCAATGGGCAGACTGCTAGTGGATTATATTCTTTGTTCATACCTATGGAATGGAACTACGAAGGATTCATTGATAAATATGGATTTCCTGTCTTCGATAGTCCAGAAGAACCAGTTAAAGGAATCGACGGAGAGCTTATCTATTCTGGAGTTATCGAGCATTGGGAGAATGAAGCAGATGGACTTAGAGATAACAACGATGGATTAAATGAATATTATAGACAGTTTCCAAGAACAGAGAAACACGCTTTCAGAGATGAAATAGCAAAGTCTTTATTTAATCTTAATAAGATATACGAACAAACTGATTTCAACGAAGACTTAAACAAAGAGGGTTATGTAACTACCGGTTCGTTTAATTGGAAGAATGGAGTTAAAGATTCTGAAGTACAATTCTCTCCAAATAAAAATGGTAGATTTAGACTATCCTGGATACCTCCAGTAGGTATGCAAAATAATATTATTGTTAAAAATGGAATAAAATACCCTGGCAATAAAGACATGGGTGCTTTTGGTTGTGATAGTTATGACATTAGCGGTACTACCGATGGTAGTGGTTCAAATGGGGCACTACACGGGTTGACAGCATATAGTATGCTTGCTGAGGTCCCCTCGAGTCAATTCTTTTTAGAATATGTCGCAAGACCACAAACTGCAGAAATATTTTTTGAAGACGTGCTTATGGCTATGATATTTTATGGTATGCCAATATTAGCAGAAAACAACAAACCAAGATTATTATATCATATTAAAAGAAGAGGTTACCGAGGATATTCCATGAATAGACCTGACAAATCTCAAAACAAATTATCAGTAACTGAAAAAGAATTAGGTGGTATACCTAACTCTTCAGAGGATATAAAACAAGCACACGCTGCAGCAATAGAAAGCTACATAGAAGATCATGTAGGCTTAAAGGCTGATGGTAACTATGGCAAAATGTATTTTCAAAGAACACTTGAGGATTGGGCTGGGTTTGATATAAACAATAGAACAAAGTTTGATGCATCTATAAGTTCAGGTTTAGCTATAATGGCTTGCCAAAGACACTTGTATGCATCTAAGTCTAAACGAGAAGTTAAGAAGATTGATTTTGGCTTTTCAAAATATAGTAATAACGGAACAAATAGTAAAATACTAAAATAACATGGCAGAAGCTAAAGTATCTACCCAATTCCCCAGCCAGACTGTGAAGGACTCTATAAAAAAGAGTAAAGAATACGGACTGGAAGTGGCGAGAGGTATACAAAACGAATGGTTCAAGAGAAACTCTGGATCTGGTCGTTTTGTACAGAACCAGAAGGAATTCCACAAATTAAGGCTTTACGCTAGAGGTGAGCAATCAATTCAAAAATACAAAGACGAATTTTCAGTTAATGGAGACTTGTCTTATTTGAACTTAGATTGGAAGCCTGTGCCTATTATACCTAAATTTGTTGATATTGTAGTTAACGGTATGCAAGATAGACTTTTTACTATAAAAGCTTTTGCTCAAGATCCTACATCTATAGAAGAAAGAACAAAATTTGTTGAAGGTATACAAGAAGATATATCTGCGAAAGCATATATAGATCAAGTTAAAGCAGAACTAAATATTGATATACGTAACAACACATCTAAAGAAACTCCTAAAACTACAGAAGAGTTAGAGTTGTACATGCAAATAGGATATAAGCAGAGCATTGAAATAGCACAGGAGCAAGCTATAGATAATGTGTTTAAACGTAATAAATATCAAGAAACTAAAAAACGCTTAGACTACGATCAAACTGTATTAGGTATATCCTGTGCAAAGCATGGTTTTAACAATACTGATGGAATTGCTATTGAGTATGTTGACCCAGCTAATTTGATATATTCTTACACAGATGATCCTAACTTTGAAGATGTTTATTACTTTGGAGAAATTAAGCAAATAAAAGCGAATGAGCTAAAGAAAAAGTTTCCTGGGTTATCAGAACAGGAGTTTGAAGATGCTGTAACAAAATCTGGTGATTATAATGCTTTTGATTACACGGTTGGCAATAGCTCTGAAAAAGATTCTAATACCCTATCTGTTATGTACTTCAATTGGAAGTCATGGGAAAATAGTGTTTACAAAATAAAAGAAACCTCAACCGGTGCAAGCAAGGCTATTAAGAAAGATGATACTTTCGACCCACCTAAGGATCAAAGAAATAGATTCGAAAAAGTTGCTCAAGCTAGAGAAGTAATATATGAAGGTGTTATAGTGTTAGGTAGCGGACAGCTGCTTAAGTGGGAAAAAGCGTCTAATATGGTTAGACCAGATTCAAATGTTAATAAGGTAATGATGGATTATGTTGTTAGTGCGCCTAGATTATATAAAGGTCGTATTGAAAGCTTAGTCAGCAGAATGGTTACTTATGCAGATTTAATTCAGTTAACCCATTTAAAATTACAACAAGTAATACAAAGAATGACCCCATCAGGTGTCTACCTTGATGCAGATGGCTTATCTGAAATAGATTTAGGAAATGGTACTAACTATAGTCCTCAAGAAGCATTAAATTTATACTTCCAAACAGGTTCTATTATTGGTAGGTCAATGACTGTGGATGGCGAGATGAATAGTGGTAAAGTACCTATACAAGAGTTACCAGGTGGTGGAGGACAACAATCACAGATGCTTATTCAAGCTTATAACTACTATCTTAACATGATTCGTGATGTTACTGGGTTAAATGAAGCTCGAGATGGATCTGATCCAGACCCATACGCTTTAGTTGGGGTTCAAAAATTAGCTGCTGCCAATTCAAACACTGCAACAAGACATATATTACAAAGTTCTTTATTTATAACAGCTACAATAGCTGAAGCAATATCTATAAGAATAAAAGATGTTTTAGAATATCATCCACAAAGGGATTTAATGATCGCTAGTATTGGTAGGTTTAGTGTTGGAGCGTTGAAGGAAATGCAGAACCTGCATATACACGATTTTGGAATTTTCTTAGAACTAGATCCTGATGAAGATGAAAAGCAATTAGTGGAAAATAATATCCAAATAGCTTTATCAAAAGATCAGATATTCTTAGAAGATGCAATTGACATTAGACAAATAAAAAATATAAAATTAGCTAATCAGCTTTTAAAATACAGAAGAAATAAAAAGCAAGTTTCAGATCAAGAAAGAGCCCAAGCTAATATAGCTGCTCAGTCAGAAGCTAATGGTAAAGCAGCTCAAGCTGCGGAGATGGCAAAAGCTCAAGGGGAACAAATTAAAACCCAATCTAAAATGCAACTTAATGAGGCGCAATCTAACTTTGATATTAAAAAGATGGAAGTTGAAGCCCAAACTAAGAAAGAGCTTATGCAATATGAGTTTGACTTAAATGTTAAACTTAAGAAAATGGAATTGGATGCTAAGAAAGATTTAGCTAGAATGAATAACGAACAAATTACAGAAACAGACATAACTAAACAAGTTACAAACCCAACTCCAAAAAAATCTTTTGAGTCTAAGGGTAATGACGTTTTAAGTGGTGGATTTGATACAAGTATATTTAATCCAAGATAAATTATTATTAACTATTATATATTATTAAATTATGAGTGAATGGAAAGTTAAAGGTGTTGTAGAAGATACAGAACAAAAATCTTCACAACAAGAGGAACAAGCAGTATTAGATCAAGCGGTTGAAAAAGGAACAATAACACCTGAGTCAGCCGGACAGGAAGAGGAAATTCCTAAAATAAATCTAAACGAACCTGTGCCAGAAGCAGAGCCTCAACAAGAAAGTGCTGTAGAAGAGGTAATAGAAGAAAAACCTACTGTTGAAACTGATGAATTTGTTTCAGATTCTCCTTTAGAATTAATTACAGAGGAAATAGAGTCTGAAGAACTCGAAGCTGTTACTGAAACGGTACAAGAAGTACAAGAAGAGCAATTACCTCAAGTGACTTTACCTGAAAACGTAGATAAACTAGTAAAGTTTATGGAAGAAACAGGGGGGTCTGTTGAAGACTACGTTAACCTTAATAAAGATGTTGATTCCATGAAGGAAGGAGACATGCTAAGGGAATACTATAAACAATCAAAACCTTGGGACACTACAGAAATAGAAGAATATCTTGAAGATAACTTTGCTATTGATGAAGACGTTGACGAACCAAGAGAAGTACGCGCTAAGAAAAGAGCGTTTAAAGAAGAATTATTTAATGCAAAGCGGTTTCTAGAAAACAATAAACAGAAATATTATGCCGACCTCAAGTTGAGAAAGCAACAAGATATTCCAGTTGAGTACAAAGAAGCTACAGAGTATTACAATAACTATAAAAGTGAAATAGAACAAACTGAGCAAGCTGCCAAAACATTCTTAAAAAAGACAGATGAAGTTTTTAATTCTAATTTTAAAGGTTTTGATTTCCAAGTTGGGAACAATAAATACCGATTAAAAGTTAGTAATCAAGAGACAACCAAGACAGAGCAATCTGATCTTAACAATTTTCTAAAACCTTTTTTAAATGATAATGGAGAAATGCAAGACGCTGCTGGTTACCATAAAGCTTTATTCACTGCTAGAAATGCAGATAAGCTTGCTGAACATTTTTATGAGCAAGGCCGTGCCGATGCTCTACGCAATTCCGCTAAGGAAGCTAAAAATATCAATATGGACCCACGCCAACAAGGTGTGGTGAAGACCAGTGCAGGTCAAAAATTTAAGGTTGTATCAGGTGATTCTAGTTCTAAATTAAAAATGAAACTTAGGAAATAAGTTTTAAAACAAATTAAAAAACACAACTATGGCTTTAACCACAGGCATCGGGAATTTAATGCCTTCGGCAACGAAAGGATCATTATTCCAAAACAACTACATTACAGACTTTGATTTTACAAAGCAATTTTTACCAGACGTATACGAAAAAGAAGCTGAGATTTACGGTAACCGTTCTATCTCTTCTTTCTTACGTATGGTGTCTGCTGAAATGCCATCTACTTCTGACGAAATTCGTTGGGTAGAACAAGGGCGTTTACACACGCGTTATGACAACGTTGCAATTTCAACTAATGCATTTACGGTAACATTTAGTGCTAATCCTGATGGAGGTGCTCACGCAGCTTCACTTGCTCCAAACCTTAGAGTTGGACAAACTATCATGGTTCAAGGATTAACTTCTGCAGGTGTTCATACAGGACCTGTTCAAAAAGGTGTTGTAACTGTCGCTGGAGCAGCTGCTGCAGGTGATACAGGAACATTTACAGCTGTATGTTATAATGCTGCTAACTGGGCTGCTGTTACTGGAGCTACATCTTTTGCTAAAGCAACTGTTTTAGTTTACGGTTCTGAATTTGCAAAAGGATCAGCTGGTATGGCTGGATCTGTTGATGCAGATTACTCTTCTTACACTAACAAACCTATCATCTTAAAAGACAACTACGCTATCAGCGGTTCTGACACAGCTCAAATTGGATGGATTGAAGTTGAAGGCGATGGTGGTAAATCAGGATACTTATGGTACTTAAAGTCTGAGCACGAAACTCGTCAAAGATTTGAAGATTACCTAGAGATGTCTATGGTTGAATCTGTTAAAAAAGCGGCTGCTTCTACTTTAGGTGCTGGCTATTCTGGATCTGAAGGTTTCTTCGCTGCTCTTGAAGCACGTGGGAATGTTTACACTGATCTTGCTACTGACCTTAAGGGTGGTGGAACTCCAACATTAGCTGGATTCGACGTTGTTCTTAAGCAATTAGACAAGAATGGTGCAATTGAAGAAAACATGATCTACTCTAACAGAGATCTTTCTTTAGCAATTGATGATTCTTTAGCTGCTCAAAATTCTTACGGAGCTGGTGGTACTTCTTATGGGGTATTCAACAATGAAGAAGATATGGCAATCAACTTAGGCTTCACAGGTTTCCGTAGAGGATCTTACGATTTCTACAAAACTGACTGGAAATACCTAAACGATCATGCTACAAGAGGTGGTTTCGGAGATGTTGAAGGAGCTATAATTCCTGCAGGAACGTCTACAGTATATGATCAAGACCTTGGTAAAAACATCAAGCGTCCATTCTTACACGTACGTTACCGTTCTTCTGAGACTGATGATAGAAAACTAAAAACTTGGTTAACTGGATCTGTTGGTGGTGCTTACACTTCTGACGTTGACGAAATGCGAGTTAACTTTTTATCTGAAAGAGCTCTTATTACACAAGGAGCAAACAACTTCTTCTTATTGAAGTAGTAGATTAATTAATATAGCCTCCGCTTCGGCGGGGGTTATTTTATCTTATTAAATTATATTATGAAAAACTGGGAAATTAAAGATAGATCTTATATCTTAAGAAATGGTGCATCACCATTAACACATAAAATTAGAAGTGCAAATATATTGTACTTTAATGAAAAGACTGGCGTAAACAGAGAAATTAGATACGCTAAAAATCAAAAATCATTATTTGTAGATGAACAAGATTCATTTGCACAGCTTGAGCATGTTATATTCCAAGACGGGACTTTATTTGTTCCAAGAAATAATCCTCTATTACAGCAATTACTATCTTTATACCATCCAGGTAGAATAGATGTTTTTGAAGAAGTAGATCAAATGCAAGAGGCTGTAGACGATATTGATGTTATAGAATTAGAATTAGAAGCATTGAAGTTGGTACAAGATTTAGATATTGAGCACTTAGAGGCTATACTAAGAACTGAATTAGGATCTGAAGTTACTACAATGTCTTCCAAAGAAATAAAAAGAGATTGTTATCTATTTGCTAGAAACAACCCTGCACTATTCCTTGAACTAGCTAATGATGAAGATATAAAACTTCGTAACTTAGCTAATAGAGCTGTAGAGGCAAATATTGTTTCTTTAACTGATGATAATACAACATTCAAATGGGCATCAAGTGGTAAAAAGTTATTAACTGTACCATTTGAAGAACATCCTTATGGGGCATTCGCTAGATTCTTAAAAACAGATGACGGGGTGACCATTATGAAAGCAATTACTAAAAAGCTTTCGTAAAAAAAACACTAGGTTATGGTTATTCGTTTAACCATAACCAACTAATAAATAAACGATATAAATGGTAAGTATAGACAATGTTTACAAAACAGTATTAACAATACTAAACAAAGAAAAACGCGGGTATATAACACCTAGAGAGTTTAACGACTATGCTAGACAAGCCCAGCTTGAAATATTTGAATCCTATTTTTCTGGAGTTAATAGATCTTTGTCTAACAACTCAGATTACTCTGACACTAAGAGAAATGTTGAAGAAAAGATTTCTTTTTTAGAAAATGAGGCAACTATAGCAACAGGCTCTTTTACTAACGCCTCAGGGGCAACAACAAGCGACTATTTTGCATATCCTAGTGATTTTTACCGTTTAAGTGTAGTTAGTACAACTACTGGGGACCAATTTATTGAAGAAATATCAAATAAAAAATTCTTATTTGTAAATAAATCTCCTTTTACAAAACCTTCGATAACAAGCCCGGTATACCTAACTCATGAAAATGGATTAGTAATAAAGCCAACAGGTATACCTAATGTAAGTGTTAGTTACGTTAGAAAACCATCTGAGCCTCAATGGGTAGGTGGTACTGCTAATGGACAGATTATAGTAAATACTTCTGGTGTTGGATTTAAAAACTTTGAGTTACATCCTTCAGAAGAAACTGAATTAGTAGCTAAAATACTTACTTTTGCTGGAGTTACATTAAGAGCGCCTGACTTAGTACAAGCTACGGCACAGAAAGAATCACAAATAATACAATCTGAACAATAATGGCAGAATTAAAAACAAAATATAGCGAACAAAACTATTACGCGAAGTTTGAAAACGACGCAGCTAATATACCCACAGATTTTAAAGGTTTGGGGTATTACAGCCGTACAAGTGTAGCTGACATAGTAAACTCTTTTATTATCGCTTATATAGGTGAAGATAAAGCGTTAACCAAAGTTCCTAAATTTGAAATTGAATTTTGGGCACAAAGGGGGTTACAAGAGTTTAGTTATGATACACTACATTCAGAAAAAGCTATTGAAATTGAATTAGGTGATGCGGGTCAAGTTGCGTTACCTCAGGACTATGTAAATTGCTCTAAGATAACCGTGACAACTGCAGATGGGGTACAAAAGCTTTTACTTCCATATACTAAAACAGGTAACCCAACAGCACCTTTACAAGACTCAACTGGGGATTTTACTTATGATAGTGATGGTAAAGCTAATTTAGCAGATAGTTCTGTAACTATAGCTAGGTATCAAGCGGCTAGAGCTGACAGCATAAACGCATCAGATTATTACAATAGTAATTACAACGAAGAAAATTTTACTTACTATAATAATAGATTTGGACTTAATCCAGCTGATAGCAGTACTGTAGGAACATATTTTATAGATACAGTTAGTGGGGTTATTTTCTTTGATAGCTCTGTTAAAGGCGTTACAGACAGTGTGGTTACACTTCACTATATATCTGATGGTTTAGCAGCTAGTGACGACTTAAACCTCATATATGTGCCTAAACTAGCCGAGGATGCTATGTACGCATATATACTCTATAATTTAGCAAAAGTAAGACCTTCAGTAGGACAAATGATTTCTTTATACAAAAAAGAAGCAAGTGCTAAGCTAAGAAATACTAAGATTAGACTTAGTAATTACAAGTCAGAAGAAATGGCTCAAGTACTAAGAGGAAAATCTAAATGGATTAAGCACTAAAAAAAATATACTTTTTATGAGTTTTATGCAATATATATTATATAAAAATAACATATATTCAGCAATATCTCATTTTAATCACAAATAACTCAAATGGCAGAAAGTAAAAGAACAGGGATCAAGGGATCTATGAATAAAGATCTTGACGATAGACTAGTACCCGAAGGGTTTTTTAGAGACGCTTTAAATGTAAGTGTTGGACACTCGGAGGGCTCTGACGTAGGGGCTATTGAAAATGTGAGAGGTAATGCGGTTCCAATTGCTCAAACTAGTATAACAGGTACAGTAATAGGATCTACAGTTGATGACGAAACAGGTAATATATACTGGTTTGTTGTTTCTGCAAATCAAGATGCAATATACGAATATAATGCTACCACAAATGCAGTCTCTACTGTATTGATAGATAGCAGAGCCTTCACGGGGGATGGCGACGACGGAGGCGATGGTGGCGGTGGCGGTAGTGTTGAAACATGGACTGTAACTGGAACAATAAATGGTACAGAAGTAGCAGAACCTACTGTAGGCGGATACGAACAATACTCAATTGATATAAGCACTGTTGCAACATCTACAAGCAGTACAGGAAGTATAAGAAGTGTTAATACTTTTTTATACGAAGAAATAGATAGTGCTGGTGCTGGTGGTACTGCATTGGCCTCTCAGCCAACAGGTTTTGGGTCATCATCTAGTTCTTCAGTTATCTCCACTCCTAGCTCTAACAGACCAGCTAGTGCAGCTAGTAGATATTTCAGAGTAACATTGACAGATAGTGGAATACCTGCATCTACAGCAATTTTATATGTTACCGTTGCAATTTCTGCACAAACAGTTGCTCTTGACGTGTCATTTTCATTACCATCAAGCTTCACTAGTGGAGACACTATAACATTAAACTCAACACCAATTGGAGGAGTTCCAGGCTATACTTATGCTTGGAGTGGACCTAATGGGTTTTCATCAACTTCTCAGAACACTTCGGTATCAAATGCAGGTTCTGCTAACGCAGGAACATATACAATATCAGTAACTGATTCAAACTCAAATAGTACATCCCAATCCAGAACTAACTCAATGACATCTTTTGGTTACCCTTCAGTTACAACAGTAATTGTTAGTCAATCTGGTAACCAAGGAGAATTAACAATGAACGGTTTCGTAAATAACGGAGGCGCTAACGGTGGAGTTGTTACAGCCAGAGGATTCTATTATTTAAAAAATATAACAGGTACAGCTTACGCTGCATCAACAGTTATTGCAAATGGAACTAAGAATACAGAACCAAGCGGTACCGGAAACGGGGCATATTCTATATTACAGTCAGGCTTAGATGCAGGCTCTACATATGATTGTGTTGCTTGGGCTAGTAATGGCTCTTTAGAGGACCAAGATGTGGTTAAATCGAATACTACACAACCCGCAGGTACTCAAACTATTGTTGCAAACCCAACATCTTTAGGTGATAAACCTGCTGCAAGCGCAAGTTATCAAGTTGATTTAACATTAACAAATCTACCTAATTCACTTATTACTCCAACTATAACTTATGTAACAGGGGGTAGTGGATGGATTGCAAGTGTAACAAGAAGGTCAGGAACTGATACATATGACATTACATTTGGTACTATGACTGCTCCAACCGCAACATCTCCTACGTTTAGGGTTGCACAAGTTAGGTTCACTAACCCAACAACGGGTATAAACACGGATGTAGCATGTTCACAAACATTAGGAGCAGCTATATCTATAACCGCTACTAATGGCCTAACTAGCTTTAATAAATTAGGTGGCTTTAACGGGTTTCCGGTAACAGTTGCGTTTGATCCTGCTGGTACAGTTCAAGGCCAGTGGAGATTCAAAGATTCACTACCTAATTGGATACACCTTGGATCTTCTGCTACTGGTGTTCACACACACAATGCATCTTATTTAGGAGATTTTAACGCACAATCATTCTTTTTTGAGTATAATAATTCAGGTGGAGCTAGAAACCATACATTTGATGTAAGAATAATGGATGAATATGAAGATGATTTAACTGCTCCTGGAGTTGCGGTTAGAGATACTATAACTATAAGCCAAGATTTGAGTGTGCCAACTACCATGTACGAATATAATGGTGTGGCTAATACAAAAACTGGCATTACCACTGTTAAAAGTAATGGTAGTTTCCATACAGCTTCTTTTTCTGGTGGACAAGGAGGTAATACAAACGATAATGTTCTTAGAATAACAGTTACACCGTTAGCCCCTAATCAAGCAGAAATAGCTACTGTTAAGTATTACATTACTCAATCAACAGGAGGTTACAACACTTCTGCATTTCCTAATGCTTGGGATCCTTGGTTTAATGTAAACGGTTCTATGGTTAGTGGAGTTGGTTCTGCCAACGCTATAACGTTAGGTACTACTGGGGGCGTGTATAATTTAGCTATAACATCTAGAGGTGCTAGTCCGTTTTCAAATGGAAGTTATTCACAGATTATAAGATCTATAACTGTTATTGCTACCACAGACGGAGGAACAACTTCCTCTAAGACGTTTTCACTCGGACAAACATTCTAAGAAATAAATAAATAAATATGGCAAGCGAAACACTAAATTTAAACGTTTCCAATCTTATAACAGGAGTTAACATCATTGATGGGATGCTTCTGTTTACAGATAACCGTAATGAACCTAGGAAAATAAATATTGCTAGGTTTAGAGACGAGGGTGTCCACACTTCCGGCACCACACAAATATACGGTAGAGATTTTGAAACTTTAGATATATCTTTAATTAAAAAGCATCCGTCTACAGCAGCAACTTTTGCAATAGCTTCTACAGACCTTGAAGACTCTGTTTTTAAAAACGTATTTCCAAGGTTTTCTTATAGATGGAAATACAATGATAATGAGTATTCTCCTTTTGCCCCTTTTACAGAGGCTATATATCAAGGAAAAGCTTTAGATTTAAAAGAAGTTTTTGAGACGGGTGAAATTGCAGCTGTTCAAAACGTTGTAGATTCAGTTACAATAACTGTACCCACAACTCAGAAAGATGTTATTGAGATTGATTTGCTATACACAGAATCAATATCTTCAACAGTATATATTGCCGAGACTAAAAAGTTATTAGCGAGTGACATTACAGCGGGTACTGTTAGTTTTACAGTTAACACAAGAAACTTTTTCAAAGCTGTATCAGGAAGTCAATTAACACGTATATTTGACAAAGTCCCTAGAAAAGCTAAAGCTCAAGATTTAACTGGTAATAGAGTAATTTACGGCAATTACTTAGAAAACTATGACAATACAGCGGTTGATGGTAGTGTATCTTATGTAAGTGGAGCTACTGTTGCGTCTAAAATGGGCGTTCGTTCAAATTCAAAATATACAGTTGGAGTTGCTTTTTCAGACCAAGCAGGAAGACTAGGTGATTTAATAGACTTAGGTGGTGTAGAAACACCATTCTCACCTACGGGTCCTTTAAGTCTAACATGTCAGCTTTCTGGAACTGTGCCCTCATGGGCTACCAACTATAGATACTATATAAAAGATACTACAGGCCAAAGACATAATATAAAGTCATACGCGGCTTTTGATGAAGAAGTTGGTGGTACAACATCCTCAGAAGTGTGGATAGCAATACAATCCGAAGATGTAAATAAAGTACAAGAAGGCGATTTTATATATCATAAAGCTCAACATAGAACAGACTCTTTTGTAGGTATTCCAGGACAAGCAAATGCTAGTTACGGAGATACAGTACCAACAGATGGACTAGGAGCAATACAGCCTTACAACAAGCGCAAAGTTATTGAAATAAAAGCCGAAGCGCCTGATTCAGTAAAATATGGATTGGTAAATAGAAACAGATTAGCAATAAAACAAACTTGGACTACTCATACTTTTCGGTCACTAGATATTACTAACGGCAATTATGTTACAGGCCATACACCTACTATAAGTGATGACTACATAGCTATTGAGGATCCGGAAGTAGCAACTGCTATAACAGAAGAATTAGAAAATAGTAAAATTGTATATATAAGCCTAGGTACTAATACCTCTCATAAGACTAGAATCACATCTGTATCAGCAGTAGATATTGGAGGGGTTGGAACTAGCGGTTCGTTAATACAATTAGCAAATAAACTAAGCGCAGATGCAGTTAGTGGTATAAACTCTACTTCAGTTATAAAAATATATTCAGGAGAATTAAGTAATGAACAATTAAGAGTTTTAGATGGTAAGTTTTTTATAAAAACCACTAGATACAACATTGGATTTGTTGCGGGCTCTGGAAGTATAATTACAACCGACCCAAATACAGCTGTATCTTTTCCTCATTTAATAGACGACACAGCATTTACAAATGCGGGAACATCAATGGATTTGTTTACAGTAGAAGCAAATGCTGATTCTAACTTAGATTTATTCTGGGAAGCTTCAAACGCTTTTGCAGTTTCTGCAACAGACGCTTTAGATTTTGGACAATTAAATGTTATAGATTGGAGCAATTGTATTTCATTTGCGCGTAACGGAACGAGTAGGCCTATTTTAGATATTGAAATGAGTTATGATAGGTTTAATAGTATACCTGTTGGAAAGGGGGTTCGAGTCACAACTCCTACAGAAAATGAAGGTATTGCAAGATATCAGTCAAATCTTATATTTTCTGGTATAATGAATCCTGGTACTTCTTTAAATAAATTAAATCAATTTATTGAAGCCGATGGTATTACCAAGGATATAAATCCAAAATATGGATCTATACAAAAAATATATTCATCTGATAATTTAACAGTTTTTTGTGAAGATAGAATTGTTAAAGTATTAGCAAATAAAGACGCACTATATAATGCCGACGAAAGCGCAAACTTAATAGCCACATCAAATGTTTTAGGACAAGTGGTTGCTTATAAAGGATTATATGGTATTGCTAAAAATCCAGAATCTTTTGCAGCCTATGGTAATGATCAATTCTTTTCAGACAGGATACGTGGTGCGGTTTTAAAGCTAACCCCTGCTAATGGGCAAATTATTGAAATAAGTAAATCTGGTATGCGTGATTTCTTTAGAGATAGGCTACCATCCGCTACAAATATTTTAGGATCGTTTGATATACATTCTAACAAGTACATGCTAACAATTAAAGGCTATAATGCTACTTTAGGGGATATAGATGTAATTAACACTGTAGATACAGAACTAGACCAGCCTTCAGCAAATATGACCCTAGGCTACTATGCTAATGGTCAAACACAAGGTTGGACTAGTAGGTATTCTTTTATACCGGATAGTGGTGTGAGTGTTGATGGTAAGTATTATACCTTTAAAGACGGTAAAATATGGAGGCATCATGCTTCTGCGGCATCTCATAATAATTTTTATGGTATTCAGTACAATTCACAAGTTGAGTTTATATTTAATGACAATCCAACACTGAGTAATGAATGGACTGCATTGAATTATGAAGGAACTGAAGGTTGGGAAGTAGTGCATGTTAAAGCGGATCAGGAAAATAATATAACACTAAATGCTAAAATATTAGACAATAAGTGGTTTGTTAAAGAAGGTAAATACTTTGCTCCTATAACAGGAGAGGAAAATATATATACTTTAGTGTTTGCAGGTGTTCCTAATTCAGAAGGAGAGTATCCTACTCAAGATTCTGGCGTTACAAGACCCGTAGCGGGTGTTAAGGGCTTCTTTAACAAGGTTAAAATGAAGAATGATAATACAACTAGGGAAGAGCTGTTTGCTGTCAGTGCGGAGTATTATGTTAGTGATAGATAATAAAAATTAAATTAAATTAAATGCAATTACAAATAAGAAAATTAATAGAATCTGATTGGAGCTTTCTACCTTCTTGGTGGGAAGCTTATGATCAAGTTATACCACAAAGAGACTTTTTACCAGATAATGGTTTAGGGGGCTTTATGGTGTGTAAGGAACTAGACCCAATAGCGGCTATGTTTCTTTACACAACAAATTCAAAAACTGCAATTCCAGCTATTGTTATATCGGATAGATATTACAAAGATAATGATAGAAGTGATGCATTACAGTTATTGGTGGACTTTACGACAAATTTTGCAAAAGATATGGGGTATAAGTTTTCATTTGCTTGGGCAAAACCAGGCATATTATTAGAAAAATATAAACAAACAGGATACGTGGTGGATAAAACACCAAGTTTCGAATTAATAATACAATATTAGTATGGGAACAATAATGGCGGGAGCTGGAATTTTGAAAAGTGGTTTTGAATTAGCAGGTGCCTTAAAAAACAAAGGAGCGGTTAATCGAGAGCTGGAAACATCTAAAGCAAAGTTTCAAAACTCTAGAAATAGATACGAAAACTTTACATTTACAAACCCTTGGGAGCAACTTGAAAATACCGCGGAAGATTTAACTGTTAATACACAGGCGGCAGAATTTCAAGCAATGAATGCTGACCAAGCACTAGCTGCATCATTAGAAACAATGAGAGAGACTGGTGGAGGAGCATCAAGCGCACAAGCAATTGCTAATGCGGCATTGATGTCTCAACAGGGCATATCATCATCACTTGCACAGCAAGAACAATCTAACTCGATGTTGCGCGCCCAGCAGGCAGCAGCAAACCAAAAATTGGTAGCACAAGGCGCCGAAGATGTACAAACACAAAGATTAGAACAAACTCAAGGAGTACTCAATATGAATGCCGCAAGAATGGAAGCAGCTAATGCAGCTAAATCCGCTAACCAATCACAAATTGCTGGTTCTATGACAAGTCTAGCTTCTGGACTTGGAGGGCTTGCGGGTGGTTCTGGATTACTAGGTAAAGCAAAAGGTTTACTTGGTGGTAAAGCACAGGGTTTACTTGGAAAACTAGGTGACCCGACTAAAGGACTTATAAGCAATGTGCAAGATAGGTTTAATGGTGGAAATTTTTCCGGGATGATTGGAAACGGAATGACTGGGGTCAATTCCAACTTTAATCTACCAGGAGGGGATTTCGGAAAAATACCTTATACAACATTCGGAGGTTAATCTTAATAAAATAACAAAGCATATAATATGAGTAATTCACCACTATACGCTAGGCAAATGGCCAAGCAATTTGTTGACAATGTATCTGTTGCAGAAGCAGGTAAAGAACAAGGTTTCGAGGGCAACGCTATAGCTTCCATTGGAGGGGTTTTAGAAGAATTTTTAAAAGCAGCTAAAAAAGGTAAAGAAAAAAGAGATAAGGAAGAAGGCGAACCATTTGAGATTCGTCCATTGCCAGAAATAAAGCAAGAAATAGAGCAAGAAAAAAGGAACGACCAAGTTCTTAATGTACAAACGGCAGGTGTCGAAACCTCGGGTGGTATTGAAGCCGGAACCGGCATCACCCCATTCTCAATACCAAAAATTGTAGCTGGAAGTCCAGGGAGTAATTTAGATGAATTTAAAGCGAGTTATGAGCTTCTAGATCCCAAAGAGAAAGCGGCGTATGAGAAAATAGGTGGTTGGAGCAAATACAAATGGGATCAAACAGAAGGTAGAACCCCAGGTGATAATGCTGAAAATGAAGCTGCTAGGGCTTGGGCAAATAGGAATCAACTACCAAAGGGTTTGTATCTTGAAAAAAGAGATGGTGAAGCTTTTCGGAAAAGTGAAGAATATAAAAAATATAAAGACGCAGGTATCCTTTCACAAAGAGACGGCGGAGAAAAAAGTACTAAAGAATGGAATAAGGATTGGGACAAGGTTGAAGTAGGGGAAGGTGATAACACTCTTATTTACGAGACAGCTGAGGGTGTTAAGGTTGATAGTTTTGGAAATAAGTTAGATAAAGATGGAAAACCTCTTCCGCAAACAGACGGTACTTTTTATGGGGTGGGTAACTATGGCCCGGATTCACCAAACTATAACCTAAACCCCAAATCCCCCAACTTCATACCGGTCACCAAGAGATTATCATCGTCTCCATTTGAAAGACGCAGAAGGGGTCAATTTCAAAGCAACAGACGGTATGGAAGTGCTTATAGTCAATCACAAAATGTTGGTAACCAAAATGAAGTTTTTCAAGGAAGAGACGGAAGTCAATATGAAAAGGGGAGAACGTTTGTAGAAAAAGAACAATACGAAAGAACACCATCATACTGGCAAGGTACCGCTGTAGCTGCTGTAGATGAAGCTATAAACATTGGTCGTGAAACAAGAAATTATGATGCTCAGGTTTTAGCAGATAGACAGGACTATGCTAGCGATAAATACAAAGGCGCAGAAGAAGAAGCAAAAGCAATGAGCTTGATGGACCCTTCTATACGAGAGTTGACGGCATTAGACAAAGCTGATTTTGCAGCTATAGTTAATAATAAAGATTTAACCCCAGCAGAAAGAGAAGCACAATTAGCTGATATTACAGGTAGAATGGGATCTCTCAAAAGAGCAGGTAAAGAAATTACCGATGCTGGTGTGTATATAGACTCTTTAGTAGATGAAAATGGCAACCCTACAGCTGCATGGGATATGACTAACCCCGAGTTAACGGATGTTTACAATGCTATTAAAAATCCTGAAAAAGCTCCCAACTTAGGTTTTACTAGAGACCCAGAAACAGGCGTGCTCATGTTAAAAGGAGTAACTAATGCTGGGACAGGAATATCTTATAGAGCTGATAACTTAAAAGAATTATTTGCTAAAGTACCAACAAAAAGAAGTTTGTATGGAGAAGTAGATGGAATTATAGACTCTCTTCCGTTAAAGGAATTATACAACACAAAGGTTGTTAATGGTATTGAGGTGAAGGAAGGACTGTCAGATGAAGAAATTGCGGCTAAAGTAGAATTTTCTGTAGACGCAATAATAAATAGTGAGAATTTTATGGGGCTAGCTGGAGATCACCCAGCTTTTAAAGGTGTGGGCGGATATAGAAAGTTTACTGCTCAGGAAAAAGCTTTTAAAGAAGGGCAAGAAGGCGTTATGGATCCAAGAAAAATGATTAAAGCTGATATGATCCGTATGATTCAAGAAGCAACCGTTACTGACAGAGGATTAGTTAGCGAAAAAGTAACAGGGCTTGCAAGCCAACTAGAGGCGTCAAAACGGTCTCGATTTGAAGCTGCAAGTAAAGCTGGAAGTGGTAAAAGTGGAGGTGGAATTGGTAAAAATACATATTCTAAAAAAATACCTGATAGCCTTCAAAAAAGTGGAGCTTTTCGTGAAATAGAAGATTTTTTAGATGACCCAAATATTTACCTAAGAAGCCGAATGAATACCGGTCAATATAAAATTGAGGGTGACACTTTAACTATAGGAACTGAAGAAGATGGACAAGAAAAATTTGATCTAAATAGAAAAGAAGATTTAGCTAGATTTATTAGATCTTATGGAGCTAGAGCTACAGGTGCAGGTAAAGACAAATTTGATAGAGAGATTATGACTTCTATTAATTTTATAAGACAAAATCGTATTGAAAGAGAAGTAGAGGCGGGGCAAGTTTTATCTACTGCTGATAAAAGAGCTTACGCGAAAAACCTTAATCTTGGGGTTTTAGCAGGGGGTTTAGAAAAGTACGGAAAACAGTAACAATAATTAAATAAATATGAACGAAGAATTACAAGGAATCATAGATAGAATGCGTGCTGCAAATGAACCGGAGGACGTTATAAATGCGTTTATAGAAGAATACAATTTAGCTTTCGGTGAGCAACAAAACGTTGTTGAAGAATCTGTTCCTAATGAAGAGCCAGTTAGCGGAGAACCAGTTAGTCCAAAATCTGCTTCTTTCACTTTCGAAGAAGGTGAATTAGAAGGGTTTGAACAAAGAATGCGCGAAGGCGGGGAGTCTGATGCTTTCATTAACAAGTTCAAAATGGACTATAGCCTCATAAACCCAAATGCGGGAAAGTCAACAACCACAGAGATGGACGCGACTGTGGATGCAAACGAAGTGTCCGGTACGGAATTTCCATCGGTAGATGGTTCTTTGGTGGAAGTAGAAGTACCTAATAACCTAAAACCAATACCTGATAGTGAAAACACCGAGAGCGGGGAACTTGGCTTCTGGGATAAGGTAGATATACTAGCTGACGGACCAGGTTATAATGCAGCGGGAGGTATAGCAGCTACAAAGATTATGGCAAAAACCGTTAGACAATTTGGTAATATGTTTGACGCTGCTAAAATCGAAGTTAAAAGATCTGGTGGTACTGCTGAAACAAATGACTTTATGGATTTAACAGGGAAGTCTTTTAATATAACAGACCCTGGTAATATAGCAACAATAGATGCCTGGCAGGCTGAAATAGAAATGCAAGCTAACTTAGGACAAGCTGAAGGCTCTGAAAAGTTTTTTAAACATCAAGAAAAACTCCAAGAGAGTGGTGAAACAGAAGGGAAAGCATTCTTTAAATCCATGATGAAACACCCTGGCTTGTTACCCGAAGTTATTGTAGGATCATTGGCAGGTATGGGTGCCACCGTGTTCGAAGAACCGTTAAAAGTAATAGGATCTACTGTTGCAGGTGGGGTGAGTAATGCAGCAATAGCAGGTGCTTACGGTGCAGCGACCACTGGTGGAGTTGCAGCAATTCCCGCGGCAATAGCAGGTTTTGTTAGAGGTGCAGGAATGGGCTTTAGAGCATCCACTATGTACCAAATGGAAAAAACAATGACCTTTAATGAAATATTTTTAGAGGCTATGGAGGAAAGAAACTTAGATCCTCAGGTTGATGAAGATATATTTAATATTTTATCAGATCCAGAAGCTATTCAACAAATGAAAAACAAAGCAGCGGCAGGTGGTTTAGCTTTAGCTGCTATAGAAACAATGTTTGGTAGAGTAGGAGGTCTAGTTGGTAAAAATGTAAACAAAGCTGTAAGAAAAAGTAGAGTTTTAGGAGCAGTAGCGGAGACTGCATTAGAGGGTACTGGTGGTGCATTAGGTGAATATGGAAAAGGAAAAGCAACGGGTCGAGATGCTACTTTTACAGATAAGGCACTTGAGGCAGTATCCGTAGCTCCAATGGGAGGTGTCAATGTCGCAAAAAACGTCTTTGGTTCACTTGCTGAATATAAGATTAATGGAAAAACACTAGAAAGTAAGAAAGATATAGTTGATTTAATTGAAAATGGTACAGATGCTGAAATTTTAGAGGCTAACATTGAAGTTGAAAACGACTCGGATCTAACAAAATTATTAGATAAAAGAGTAAAAACTGCTAAAAAAGCTAACAAAAAAACTTACCTATATAACGGCCAAAAATTTGATTCACCTGAAGAAATTAATAATTTCTTAGATACAGCAACAGATGAGCAAATTATGGGGGTTGATATTTCTATAATAAATGATAATGAATTAAGTGAAAAATATTCAAGTATACTTAATAGAATTATAAAAAGTAAAAAAAGTCAAAAACCTACAAAGAAAAAACCAAAAAGTAAAGTTAAGCCTAGCTCTGTTCAAACTAAAGTAGAGCCTCGTATTATAACCGAAGAAAAAACAAAAATAGATACTCAAATAGTTAGACTTGAATTGGAACTTCAAAAGGCTATTGATGAAGGTGGAGAAACAGCGGGAGTTGCTATAAAGAAAAATATTGAAAACTTAGTTGAAAAGAAAAAAAATATAGAAGACTATATTTCTCTTCAGGTTGATGAACTCAGCGAAACGGAAGCTCGTGGATTAGTAGACTTAGATAATGAAGTTGCTTTATACCAATCTATAATAGATGATCCTAGTTCTACACCTGGAGCTATAGCAGCAGCTAAAAATCAAATAGCTAAAGCTAAAGAAGCACAGGTTGAGGCATTCATGAATCCAGATTCAAAAGACATGTCCAGTGTTGAACCTAAAAAACAAAAGAATATTGAGCTTTCTAGAAAGACTCAAGAAGCTTATGAGAAAGGTGATACTGATGGTATCATAGAAGCTCAAGGAGGTATGATTTCTTCTATAGCAACATCTTTATGGTCTAGAATACCAGCTGACAAGCAGGTAGGTACTTATGACGGCTTTAAAGCAGCATTAATATCAGCTAAAGGTGGCTTATTGGATCTTATTGGAACCTACAGACCAGAAACGGGAGTACCATTAGCCGCTTGGATTGGCAATGGACAAACTGGATTAAAAGTTAGAGCTAACCGTATAGTAAAAGAATTAACTAAACAGGATATAGAAGTTAGTACGGATTCAACGGAAGCATTAAACTCTTTTTCTAGTAATGAAATTGATACTGATAATATTAACTTAGGTCCTAAATATAACTCACAAAGATTAGGTTTAGGTGTTAATTTATTAAATGATTCAGCCAAGAGTGTTGAGCTAGGCCAAGTTGCAATTGAACAAGCATTAGCAGATGCGGATGCTAAAGCAGACGCTAAAGGTAAACCATTATCTCAAAAACAAAGACAAACTGTTTCTGAAAAAGCTTTTGATAAATTATTTAAAGATCAATATGCCCAAAAAGTTAAAGACAAAATGGGTAAAAAATTGAATTTAAAGAATTACATTAAAAATAATGTATCTACTTTAAAAAGAATTGTTCTTTCTAATACTAATTTTGCAAAAGGTAAAGGCTTAACAAAAGATTGGAATAAATACCCACCTTCAGATCAAGAATTTCAAAATTTTTATGAAGGAACTGATACTGATAATTCCCAAACTATTAGTGATAGAAAAGCAGCGTTAGCGGAAGCTGTGTCAAAGCAAATAGCTAAAGATGCTAAAGATAATTATTTTGAAGGTAAAGAAGCTGATCGTAATAAGTTTAGCATTGAGAATGACATCTCTTTTTCAACAGATAAAAAAATAGTAGAAGATGTTTCAGAATTTATACAAGGTATAAAAAATATAGCTCGTGCTGAAGTAGAAAACGCTGAGGCTTTAACTCCTTATGAAGACGTGGCTAATTTTAATAAATTTATTGAAAAATTTAAAGGCTTTATAAAGCATGATAATACTAACAAGCTAGACAGAAATAACCCGGACGACGTTAAAAAAATACAGGAAGAATTATTAAAAGCGGCAGAAGATGGTAAAATACACCCATTACTGCTTATTATATCTAAATTTGGAAATTTTGGGAGAGCTGAAGTTAAAGGTTATGTAGAAAATGGGGTTTTTATTAAAAGACCTTCAAAAGTGTCAATAGATGACACTAAAAACTATGAAACTTATTACGAACTATCAGGACCTGTAGAGGGTTCTGTTGGCAATTACCTTAAAAGACCTGAATCTACACAAGAAGCAAAAATTATAGCTGAGAAATTTAAAGATTCATTTTTACCTGGAAGAGGCGGTATTTTTTACGGTGTTAAAGATCCTAAATACGTTAATTTATTAAAAATAGCCACGGAAAATTATAACGGTATAGATATACCTGGGTTTAAAATAACAGATAAAGAAGGTTCAAAAAGACTTAGCTTTGGCACTAAATCAAATAATATTTTCAAAAAAAATGGTATTGAAATAGATCCAAAAGCATTTGAAGAGGTTACTGAAAAATTTAAAGAAACGGCAAAAAACAACCAGTTACTAGTTAAAGAACTTACTAAAGCTGTAAGTGCTCTAATTAAAGGTGGTGGGAATCCTTATACATTTGGATCTCTTTTACATAATTCTTACAGAGCAACCTCTGGGGCTATTAAAGCTTCTTTTGAATTTAAAGTCTACGAAGGAGGAGTTTTAGAATATGGTACTGGTACTAAATTTGGTAAATTTAATGCTAAAGGTGGAGTGCAAAATATTTTCAGAGAAGAACATAGTCCTCCTGTTAAAGTATTTGGTAGTGAACTTCTTAAAGCAGCATTAACCATAGACTCACCGTCGGGTATAGATGAACGAGTAAACGACATGTACAAGGACGCTTTTCAAAGCATAATATCCTTAAAGTCTGACCAGGCTATTAATGATACAGGCTACGGAGCTGCAATAGCAAAAGGTGGCAGAGTCGGTGAAAATTCTGGTATTATTAGATTAGCGGAAGCTGGAGTTAGTTTAAAAAAATTATTTTATTCAAACGGTAAAAATGTACACAACTTTTTTGCAGAACAAATGGATATATCAATGCAGGTTGAAAATGATAACGTTGCGTCCAATGAGAAGATAATCGATCATTTAAGTAACAAAGTCGAACGAGACTTACAGGGAGCTTTGCAAGTTGAAGAAAGTAATAACTCAAATCCAGAATTAAATGTTTCTGAAAAAATAGAAGCCTTTATAGACGTAATAAAAAGCGCATATAAAGGGTCTTTTGAAATTGTTAATACTAAAGAAGACGCGGTTGCCTACTTAGTATCAAAGGGTATGGATCCTAAAAAAGCCCAGGAAACCGTTGACCGTGCAAAAGGATTTTACATTTCACGGACTGATGGGCTTATGTATGTAAATCCAGAATTGGGTGGACTTGACACGTTGTTGCATGAAACAACCCATGCATGGACTAGAATGATTTCAGAAGTTGATCCTGAATTGTTTGATGCTATATATGAAAAATTAAAAGGCCATCCTTTATATGCTGAGGCGGTTGCAAGAATGGAAACGATTAATGAATATAAAAACATTGAACCTGGTTCTTTTAAATATAAAGATGAAATTTTAGCCTACATATTAGGTGAAGAAGGTGGATCTATGTACGACCTATTTCCTGGTGATATAAAAGCAAAAAACTTAATTGATAAATTTTTTCAATATGTAGCAGAAGCTTTAGGCTTTGACCCTTCAACAAAAGATTTTGCGAGCCTATCTATTGAGCAAGTTGTTAAACTAGCTATAAAAGATATTTCGGAAGGAAATCCAGCTTCAAACTTTAATAAACTCAAAAACAAAGCAGAAGGCAAAAGTTGGTTTGCAAAAACGGAAGATCAAATTAGTCCAAGTTCTAAAGCTGCAAAAAGTAGTACAGTGAGAGCTTTTAACGCTTTAAAATTAGCTTATAGAGAAAGTGGTGATTTGGTTGATGCTATAATTAAAAGTTATGATTCTGTAAAAAATGAAATGACTTTACAGGAGTGGGCTAAGATTGTTGCTAAAAACACTAAAGAACCTGTACCTGGTAAATCTAACGATTTATTAATAGGTAAAAGTAAAATTAAAAAAGCCGAAAAGATTTCAGAGGCAAGTGTAGACGAAAATAAAGAAAGCGAGTTAAGTGAAAGTGAAGGTAAAAAAATGGCTGATAAATTAAGAGCTATTATATATGGTAAAACAGGTAAACCCTCAAAATGGTTTATCCCACCTAATGCTGAAGATTTTAAAGGTTTGCTATACACATTCCTACCAGGAGGCAAAGCTGGAGTCGCAGCTAAAAAGTGGTTAACAGATACTTTATTAAAGCCTTATTCAAATGCTATTGCTGCACTTGATAGTGAAGTTTTAAACAAATCAAACGCTTGGAAAACGCTTTCTAAAGGTTTTGATTTTAATATAAAAATTGCAGGTACACCCTATACTTTAGGTGATGCAATTAAAATATATAATGGTTTAAAAAACGGTCAAGATCCTAATATAGCTAAAAAGAAACATTTAGATGCTCTTATACACGCTGTAGAAAGCGATAGTAAGATTTTAAATTTTGCTAATGAGGTTAACAAATCGTTTCCTATCGATATTACTAGCGGATGGCAAAACAGAAGCTTTGCAAAAGAAATATTCGATTCTATTAATGATGGATCTAGAAAAAGACACTTAGCTTCTTTTAGTGCTAATGTTGATGCAATGTTTACAGACGCTACATTAGATCTTATAGCAGATAAATATGGTATTAAATATAAGCAAGCTTTAGTTGGTACGCTAGCTAGAATGAAGTCAGGAAGGAATAGAGTGGGGACAGATGCTAGTGCTAATTCTTATATGAATTGGATTAACCGCGCCGTTGGAACTACTATGTTTTTAAATACACGTTCTGCGTTTCTACAAACTTTATCATCATTAAACTTTATAAACAAGCCAGGTAATAACTTATTCCAAGCAATGAGAGCTTTTGCTAATCAAGCACAATGGAAGGCAGATTATAAAGTTTTATGGAATAGTGATTATTTAGTTAATAGAAGAGATGGTGCTAAATTTGATGTATTAGCTGACGAAATGTCTCAAGGTGATGTTAAAGGTATTGAAAAGCTTCTTAAGGCTGGATTTTTACCAACAAGATATGCAGATAGTTTTGCTATTGCTATGGGAGGGGCAGCTTTTTATAGAAACAGAGTTAACATGCTTATTAAAGATGGGATGAGTAAAGCTGACGCCGAAGCTCAAGCAATGGTAGATTGGAGAGAAGCTGCTGAAGAATCTCAACAATCTTCTGATCCTTCTAAAATATCTGAAATACAATCATCATCTATAGGTAAATTGATATATGCTTTTGCAAATACACCATTTCAATATGCTAGATTAACCAAAAGAAAATTGCAAGATTTAACTTCTGGTAGATCAGCTGCTGAAGGTAACGTTCAAAAAGACATTCAATCTTTATTGTATTACTCTATATTACAATCCGTAATGTTTAATGCTTTACAAAATGGACTAGTAGCTTTAACAATGTCAGATGATCCTAAGGATGATGAATTGAAAGACGAAAAGTATGCACAAATATTAGAGCGTACTTTAACATCTTACGCAAAATCTATTGGGAATCCTGGTGCTGTGGCAGCAACCTTATACGCTATGTTAAAAGAAGGGTATATGCAACAGACAGGTGAGCGTAGGAAAGACGCTAATGTTTTTGCATTAACTGCTACTTCGATTTCACCACCATTGAACTCTAAGCTCAAAGATTTATCTGCAGCTTACAGAGCATATAATAAAATTGATGAAAAAGATTTACTAACCCCATCTTTAGATAGTGATGCTTTAACAATGGCAGGAGAAGTATCTTCTTTTGTTGGAGTTCCTTTAGATAGAGTCGTTAAAAAAACAAGACATTTAGCGGCTATAACTAACGAAGAAGTTGAACTATGGCAAAAAGTGTGGATGCTAGCTGGTTGGAGTGAATGGGAATTAGGTGTTGGAAGAGATTCTAAAAAGAAAAATAAACCCAAGAAGTCTAAAAAAAGAAAAGGATTAAAAAGCAATAGATTGACTTCACCTAATCGTAGGCTAGAAGACGGGGTTGATGGAGTTGCAAACAAAGACGGCACTATAGAACTAGCGCCGGGCTTAGATCCTGTAGAAAAGGAAATCACCCTAGCTCACGAGCGACAGCATGTAGAAGACATGGATGCTGGTATATTAGACTATGACAATGATTTTGTATATTGGAAGAATAAAAAATACCGTAGAAAAAACGGTAAAATAATCTATAATGGCAGATCTGTTATAGAGGGAAGCAAAAGTTTACCTTGGGAGAAAAAAGCATATGATGCTGAACCTTCCAAGAGTGCGGTAAAACGAAAGTTATACGAATAAAAAAAGGGGACCCCGTAATTGGAGTCCCCTTTTTCTATTTTATGACATTAAGCCATATACTATAAGTCCTACTAAGACTGGACCAGCGAAGCCCCAGACTTTTAAGAATTTAATCACGTTGTTCTCTTCACTAGTGTAAACGTGATCGTCTGTATTTAATTCCAGAGCATCAAATTGTTCTTTAACTTGATCTTCTAGTTCTTTAATACGTAATTTTGCATCTGCAAATGTAAACTTTTTAGCCATAATAATATTTAATTAATTAATTTATCCGTCGCAGCTTAAACAATCTGGAT
>Ga0209716_1000816_pt1 | contig 26363 bp, 20 predicted proteins | sample COGITO_mtgs_1205_FD_184811 | JGI IMG/M metagenome (GOLD analysis project Ga0209716, IMG submission 184811) | Pelagic marine microbial communities from North Sea - COGITO_mtgs_120531 (SPAdes) (version 2) | ecosystem: Environmental > Aquatic > Marine > Epipelagic ...
ATTAGAAAAGAAGTAATGCATCATAAAATTAAATATTTAATTTTATTTCTATTCGTCAATTTTGGTGGTTTGGGACTTGGTAGTTGGTTAATGAACAACGGCCCTATGACTAGTTGGTATCAAAATTTAAATAAAGCCCCTTGGACACCTCCAGGGTGGGTTTTTGGTGCAGCTTGGACTACCATCATGGTTTGTTTTTCTGTCTATTTAGTTTTTCTTTTCACCAAAAGTTTCAGCAAAAAAAAACTTATTTTATTTATTTTTCAAGTACTTCTTAACGTAAGCTGGAATTATATTTTTTTTAATCAAAAACTAGTTCTTTTTGCTTTGGTCATAATAACACTTTTAACAGCAGTTATTTTTTATTTATTTATCACATATTATAAGGAGCAAAAGAGAGTTAGTTTTTTACTCCTACCCTACATGATATGGCTATGTATAGCCACCTCACTCAATCTGTATATTCTCATCCATAATTAACTATGAAATTATACACAGTTCATAAAAAACAAAAGCTACCCATATCGTTAAATGAAGCCTGGGCATTTTTATCAGACCCAAGCAACTTGTCTTTACTTACCCCAAAAGAGATGAATTTCACCATCATTTCAAAAGATCAAAAGCCAATGTATGCTGGACAAGTAATTCAATACAGTGTAACACCCATAGCTGGAATTAAAACTAAATGGATTAGTGAAATAACTCATTTAAAAAAAGGAAACTATTTTATAGATGTTCAATTATTTGGACCCTATTCTTTCTGGCATCATAAGCATTTTATCCATGAAATTGATGGAGGTGTAGAAATGGAAGATATTATAGACTATAAGGTACCATTTGGTATACTCGGTCAACTGTTACACCCAATTTTAATAAAACCAAAACTAGAAGAAATTTTTAATTATCGACAACAAAAAATAACTGAAATTTTTGGAAAATTTAATAATTAATGGATAAAATTTCAATATTTTGGTTTCGAAGAGACCTACGGTTACATGATAATGTTGCATTATTTAATGCTCTTAAATCAGGTGAAAAAGTACTTCCAATTTTCATTTTTGATACTAGTATTTTAGATAAACTACCTAAAAATGATGCTCGTGTTTCTTTTATTATTAAGGAATTGAAATCTATGAATGAACATTTAAAATCATTTGATGCATCTATTGACATACTTCATGGAAAACCAATAGAAGTTTTTGAGTCACTTATCAAAAAATATCAGATTGCGAGTGTGTTTACAAATCAAGATTATGAACCATACGCTATTAGAAGAGACCAAGAAATTTTAGAGTTATTAAAATCCGAAAACATAAATTTTAATTCTTTTAAAGACCAGGTAATTTTTGAAAAAAATGAAATCACAAAAAAAGATGGTAATCCATACGTTGTTTACACACCCTATTCAAAAAAATGGATTGAAGCCTACGAACTAATCAATCACACCCATTATACATCTGAAGACTTACTAAGTCAACTGTATACTAATTCAAAAACAAAAGAACTTACATTAGAGGAGTTAGGGTTCGAGGAAACTAATACCCCGATTAAAAATTATATTTTTAATTCAAGAATTATCAACGAATATGAAGAAACTAGAAATTTTCCTGCTCTAGACAACACCTCTAAACTAGGTCCTCATCTTCGTTTTGGTACAGTAAGTGTTCGTCAAATGGTTTCAAGAGCTGAAGAGCAAGAAAACAAAACTTTTCTTAAAGAATTAATATGGAGAGAGTTCTTTATGCAAATATTATGGCATTTCCCTCACACGCACAAAGATTCATTTAAGCCCAAGTATGACAGAATTGTTTGGAGAAACAATGAAGATGATTTTAAAAAGTGGTGTAATGGAACCACTGGATACCCAATGGTAGATGCAGGAATGAGACAATTAAACAATACTGGCTTTATGCATAACAGAGTTCGTATGCTAGTAGGCAGTTTTCTTTGCAAACATTTATTAATAGATTGGAGATGGGGTGAAGCATATTTTGCAGAAAAACTACATGATTATGAAATGTCTAGTAATGTTGGTAATTGGCAATGGGTTGCAGGAACTGGAGTAGATGCTTCCCCATATTTTAGAATTTTTAACCCAACTAGCCAAATAAAAAAGTTTGATAAAGACTTCTCATACATTAGAAAATGGGTTCCAGACTTTCAAGAACTCACCTACCCTTCTCCAATGGTAGATCATAAATTTGCAAGAGAACGGTGTTTAAAAACCTATAAAGAAGCACTAGCCTAGAAATTTATGTATGACAGATACTGTCATAAAAGAGTTATAACATTTATATTTGCATCAATTCGGGATGTAGCTTAGTCCGGTTAAAGTGCTGGTCTGGGGGACCAGAGATCGGAGGTTCGAATCCTCTCATCCCGACAAAATAAAGCGAAAAATCTTCGAATAAAGTTAACTTTCTTAGGGAGATTTTTTCGTTTTTTATTAAAATTAAAGCGATGCTTTAATTTGCAGCTTAAAAATGGAGGATCATGAAATAATCCTCTCATCCCGACAAGTAGATACCTAACTTCAAAGAAGTTGGGTTTTTTGTTTGTGGTCAAGTCAAGTTTATTTGTGCGAATAAAAAAATAAAAGAGCCAAAATGCGAAAGCATTTACAGGTATGTATTTGCAACAATACCAGTATAGTATTATTGAATGTAATGAAGTAATCCACTTATTGCGACAAAAAATCAAAAATTTACCTCATTTCTCCACGTTCTTTCATTAATTTTTATGAAATTATTACTTCTTTACTAAAGAAGACTATTAATAAACTAATCAATTATTATTTTGTTAAATTTGTGTACAATATTTATCAAATTAATAATAAAATTTAACAATGCTTGTAATAGGTATAGCTGGAGGAACAGGAAGTGGTAAAACAACTGTTGTAAATCAAATTTTAAATGAATTACCAGTAGATGAGGTCTGTGTTATTTCACAGGATTCTTATTACAAATCTACAGACAATTTATCCTATGAAGAAAGAATAAAAATCAATTTTGATCACCCTAGAGCCATAGATTTTGAATTATTAGAACAGCATATTATAACTTTAAAATCTGGGAAAGAAATACAACAACCTATCTATTCTTTCGTAACACACAATAGAACAAAAGACACTTTAAAAACTCAACCCCGAAAAGTAGTAATCGTAGAAGGAATTTTAATTTTTAATAGCAAAAAATTACTAGATCTGTTTGATATAAAAATATTTGTTCACGCAGACGCAGACGAAAGGCTAATTAGACGAGTAAAAAGAGATATAAAGGAAAGAGGTAGAGATATTGATGAAGTTTTAAATCGATACAAAGAAACCCTTAAACCTATGCATCAGCAATTTATTGAGCCTACAAAAAGCTTTGCAGACATTATCATACCGAATGACAGATACAATACTGTAGCTATTGATATAGTTAGAACTGTAATAAGTGAACGCTTGTAAAATATGGTTTCAAAAAAAATAAAAGAAAATAAACTTTTCAAGTTTCTAACTAATTCTTATGTAATCATTTTCAGTAGTTTTCTAGTATGGATGTTTTTTTTTGATACCAATGTTCAGTTAAACAAAGAGTTTAAAAAGGAAATTAAAGAATTAAATAATACTATAAACTTTTATAAAAAGGAAATTAGTAAAGACAAAAAAACAATTATAGAACTTCAAGACTCTCTTCAACTTGAAAAATTTGCTAGAGAGCAATATTTAATGAAAAAAGATAATGAAGATATTTACATTATAGAATACGATACTTTAAAAAAATAAATGGCTAGTTTTTTGTTTAATGATTTTGATACCATAACTGCAGCTGCTTGGAAACAAAAAATTCAAGTAGACCTGAATGGACTTGATTATAATGAATCCTTGATATGGAAATCAAATGACGGCATTTCCGTAAAACCATTCTATACCAAAGAAGACAGGCATTTATCAAAGATTTCTTTACCCGATGTTGGTTATAATATTTGTCAAACAATTTTTGTAGACAATATCGAAATTGCCAATAAATTAGCTTTAGATAGTATAGAGAGAGGAGCCACAGCTATTCAGTTTATTGCAAATAAAAAATTTAATTACAAGTTACTACTAGATAATATAGATATAGACAAAACATCCTTATATCTAAAACTTGAATTTTTGGACGCTACTTTTGTTAATAATATCTATAATTATTGTAACAATAGTCATATCTATTTTCAGATAGATATTATAGAGAATTTAGCTTCTAGTGGAAATTGGTACACCAATATGAACTCAGATATAGCTGAGACAAAAAAATTTATATACGACTCAAATAACTCTATTAGTGTTAATGCATCTTTATATCAAAATGCAGGGGCAAGTATTATTCAAGAATTGGCTTACGCATTAGCTCACACCAATGAATATATTGAGATTTTCGGACCATCTATTATTACAAAAATTCATTTCAATTTTTCCATTGGAAATAATTACTTCTTTGAAGTTGCAAAATTAAGAGCCTTCAGAATATTATTAGATACTTTGTTTAATGAATACAAAGTTGATGACTTTACCGCTCATATTTTTTCTAAACCAACTTTACGTAATAAAACAATATATGACTACAACGTTAATATGTTAAGAACCACCAGTGAATGCATGAGTGCAATTCTTGGTGGTGTAAATACAATTTCGAATATTTCTTATGATTCAATCTACCACAAGTCAAATGAGTTTGGAGAACGAATTGCACGAAATCAGTTATTAATTTTAAAAAATGAAGCCTATTTTTCTGATGCTCATAAAATTACAAATGGTTCTTATTATGTTGAAAGCTTAGAAAAACAATTTGCTGAAAAAGCACTGCAGCTATTTAAGCAAATAGAAAAAAATGGTGGCTTTTTAAGCCAACTAAAAAAGGGAGCTATCCAAAGAAAAATAAATGAGCACGCAGAAAAAGAACAAGACAGATTTAACGAAAATAAAACCATCCTTATAGGTACCAATTTATTGCCTGAACTAACAAATAAAATGAAGCATGAGCTTCAAATATATCCATTTCTAAAAACGAATAGTTCAAAAACATTAATTCCCCCAATTCTTAAAAAAAGATTGTCTGAAAAACTAGAACAAAATAGATTAAAAAAGGAATTATGATTAATGATAAAATAAAAGAGCTACTAACAATAATCATTCAAAAAAGAGGAATAGAAAACATGAATGTAAAGCTGTATCAATTTATAAAACTTGACAATGGCTAGAAAAACACTTCAAAATATATCATTAAATCTTCAAAAAAGGGGACATAATAAAAGTTTTGATCATGAAGATTTTGGAGCTGGTATAGCCCCAAACCTGCGAGGTCCCTACTCTACAATGTATGTTAAAAGACAATGGACTATTAGACAATATGCAGGATTTTCAACTGCAGAAGAGAGCAATTCATTTTACAGAAGAAATTTAGCTGCTGGTCAAAAAGGATTGTCCGTCGCTTTTGATCTAGCAACTCATAGAGGGTATGATTCCGATCATGAACGTGTAGAAGGAGATGTTGGAAAAGCAGGGGTAGCTATTGACTCTGTAGAAGATATGAAAATATTATTTGAAGGGATTCCTTTAGATAAAATGTCTGTTTCTATGACTATGAACGGGGCTGTGTTGCCAATATTAGCATTTTATATTGTAGCTGCACAAGAACAAGGAGTTCATGAAATAGATCTATCAGGAACTATTCAAAATGATATCTTAAAAGAGTTTATGGTTAGAAATACGTATATCTATCCTCCAACTCCATCAATGAAAATAATAGCAGATATTTTTGAATATACTAGCGAAAAAATGCCAAAATTTAATTCAATATCTATTTCAGGATATCATATGCAAGAGGCAGGTGCTACTCCAGAAATTGAATTAGCGTACACGCTAGCTAATGGATTAGAATACATAAAAAAAGGAATAGAAACAGGAATGAAAATAGATTCTTTCGCACCAAGATTATCATTTTTCTGGGCCATCGGAATGAATCATTTTACTGAGATAGCAAAAATGAGAGCTGCAAGAATGCTTTGGGCAAAATTAGTTAAAGAGTTTCATCCCAAAAATCCAAAATCACTCACATTAAGAACACACTCTCAAACTAGTGGATGGAGTTTAACAGAGCAAGATCCATTTAACAATGTAGCAAGAACGGCTATAGAAGCAATGGCAGCAGTATTTGGAGGTACACAAAGCCTTCATACAAATGCTCTGGATGAAGCCATAGCTTTACCAACAGATTTTTCTGCAAGAATAGCTAGGAATACACAAATATATTTACAACAAGAAACTCACATTACAAAAACTGTAGACCCTTGGGCTGGAAGTTATCATCTAGAACAACTGACTGAAGATATAGCAAACAAAGCATGGAATTTAATCCAGGAAGTAGAAGAATTAGGTGGAATGACAAAAGCAATAGAAAAAGGAATTCCTAAAATGCGTATTGAAGAAGCAGCAGCAAAAAAACAAGCAAAAATAGACAGTGGACAAGATATAATTGTAGGTGTAAATAAATTTCAATTAAAAGAAGAAGATCCTTTACAAATATTGAATGTTGATAATGAAGCTGTTCGAAAATCACAAATAAAACGACTTTCAATTTTAAAGAAAAATAGAGATTCAAAAAAAGTAAAAGAAATACTTACGGAAATTACAAAAAACGCAAAGCTACATCTTCAATCTAACAACCCTGAGTCTATTAAAAAGAAAAATTTATTACATTTAGCTGTAAAAGCTGCTAAAGAAAGGGCTACACTAGGAGAGATATCTGATGCATTAGAGGTTGCTTTTGGTAGACATAAAGCAGTACATAAAACAATTTCAGGAGTGTATAGTAAAGAAATAAAAAATAATAAGTTATTTAAAAAAGCTACAGAACTCATAGATAAGTTTGCAGAAATGGAGGGAAGAAGACCTCGTATTATGATTGCTAAACTTGGGCAAGACGGGCATGATAGAGGTGCAAAAGTTGTCGCTACTGCCTACGCAGATTTAGGATTTGATGTAGACATCGGTCCATTATTTCAAACTCCAAAAGAAGCCGTAAAACAAGCAATAGAAAATGATGTACATATTCTTGGAATTTCTTCGCTAGCTGCAGGTCACAAAACATTAGTTCCACAAGTGATCTCTGAGTTAAAAAAATATGAAAGAGAGGATATTATGGTGATTGTTGGAGGTGTAATACCTGCTCAAGATTATCAATTTCTTTTTGATTGTGGAGCCGTGGGTGTATTTGGTCCTGGAACAAAAATTGCTCAAGCCGCCATAGACATGGTTGCTATTTTAATTGATTCTATTAAATAATTAGACAGAATTAAAAAATCTTGTTAAACTTAAGTTAACACTATTTTTTTGGTTTTAAAAAAGAGGTAAATCAATGAATTTTTCGATGTTTAATTCTTAAATTTGCATATCTTTTTTTAAGCTAATTTAGGATGAAAAAAATATTTGATATTTTCTACTCAACCCGTCTGACTGCCGTACTTTTTATAATCTATTCTACTGCGATGGGAGTTGCTACTTTGATTGAAAATGACTACGGAACACAAACTGCTAAAGCATTAGTATACAACGCATGGTGGTTTGAAGCTATCATGGTGTTTTTTGTAATAAATTTCTTTGGAAACATTTTTCGTTACCGATTATTGAAAAAAGAAAAATGGCCTGTTTTATTGTTTCATATTTCTTTTCTTCTGATTTTAATTGGAGCAGGTATTACTAGATATGTTGGCTATGAAGGATTGATGTTAATAAATGAAGGTGAGACAACAAATAAATTCTTATCTGAGACCACCTATATAAATTTAGTAGTAGATAACAATGAAGTTCAAAAAACATATCACAAACCTACCTTGTTCTCTGCTAAAGGAGGAAATAGTTGGACCTTTGAACAAAAATTTAAAAAAAGTGAGTTTTCAGTTAAGCTTAAAGAATATCTTCCATGGGCTAAAGAACAATTTTTTGAAGACAAAAACGGGGAAGAGCACTTATTTATAGTTGAATCAAGTAGTGGTTCTAGGCATGAACATTATCTTAAAAAAGGAACATTACAAAATATTCATGGGGTTCTTGTTGGTTTTGAAACCGAAAATAATACAGGTACTATCAATATCTTCAGAAAAGATGGAACTCTTAAAATCCAAGCAAGAAATAATGGAACTTGGATGCGAATGGCTGACAGAGTTGAAGGCTCTATCATCAAGGACAGTGTTCAAGAATTTCAACTGAGATCATTGTATAGAATTGGTGATCTTCCATTTGTTATTCCAGAACCTGTAAAAAGAGGGAACATAAAAACAACTAAAGGTGATACTAAAGATGCTTCAAAACTAGACGCATTATTATTAGATGTTACCGTAGACCAAGAAACAAAGCAAATTGAAGTTTTTGGAGGTAAATATGCCCCACAAAGACCAACTCAATTTTCTCTAAATGGATTAAATTTCAGAATAGATTATGGACCACAAGAACTGGAAACCCCTTTTAATGTAAAATTAAATGATTTTCAACTAGAAAAATATCCTGGATCAGAGAGTGCTGCTGCTTTTGCAAGTGAAATTACTGTAATTGATACCGAAGAAATATTTGATTATAGAATATATATGAATCATATCTTGGACCATAGAGGGTATAAATTTTTTCAAGCAAGTTATGATCTCTCTGGTGACGTAGAACAGACCCACTTGTCTGTAAATCATGATTTTTGGGGTACACTCATTACCTACATAGGGTACTCTCTATTATATTTTGGAATGATTTCTATTTTGTTTGCACCTGGAACTCGCTTCGATTCGTTAAAGAAAACACTAAAAAAAATTAAAAAGAAGAAAGCTGTACTAACCCTTTTCATTATCCTTTTTTCTTCTATTAATGGAGTTACTCAAGCACAAGAAAATCATTTACATGAACCATCTAATTATCAAATTGACTCTATTCTTAGAGCTAACTTAGTGGAACTAAAACACGCTGAAAAATTTAATACACTTATAATTCAAGACATAGGTGGACGAATGAAACCAGCCCATACCTTTGCTTCTGAACTAGTGCGAAAGGTATTTCATGATGATGATTTTAATGGAATAGAACCTAGCCAAGTCTTTTTATCTATCATAGAAAACTCAAAACTATGGTTTAATGTGCCATTTATATATCTAGAAAAAGGGAATACAGAAATTCGAGAAATTATAGGTGTTGATAAAAATGCTACCCATGCTACTTTAGCTAACTTCTATGATGAAAAAGGAGCATCAAAAATTAGAAAATACGCCGCTGATGCTGAAAAGAAAAATGTTCAGAATAAATTTGAAAAAGATGTCATCAAAATAGAAAGACGTATTTATTTATTTTCTCAAGCATTAAGTCTAAGTGTACTAAGAATTTTTCCAAAATTAAATGATGAAAATAATAAATGGGTTTCTTTTCCAGAAAGTTCTAGAGCAAATTATATAGGAAATGATTCTTTATTTGTTAGACAATCATTACCTGTATATATCCAATTATTACAGTATGCAAAAGAAAATAGTGATTATACTGAAGCTAGTAAAATGTTGGATGGAATAAAAAAATTTCAACAGAAATACGGTGCAAAAGTATACCCAAACAAGGAAAAAATTGATTTGGAAGTAACCTATAATAAATTACAGATTTTTAAGAATTTAGCCAAGTATTACGGGTTTACAAGTATTTTTCTAATCTTTTTTGTAATCCTTCAAATATTTAACAACAAAAAATGGATAGGACTTGTCGTAAAAGTCTTGATTGGAATAACAATTTTTTTATTTACCATGCATTTACTCGGGTTAATGAGTCGTTGGTATATTAGTGGTAATGCACCATGGAGCAATGCTTATGAGTCTATTATTTATGTTGCTTGGGCCACTATGTTGTTTGGATTAGCCTTTGGAAGAAAATCATCATTAACTATTGCTTCCACAACTTTTTTAACAGCTGTAATTCTTGCTTTTGCTCACCAAAATTGGTTAGATCCAGAAATTGCAAACCTTCAACCAGTATTAAACTCTTGGTGGTTACTAGTTCATGTATCAATTATTGTTGCGAGTTATGGTCCTTTTTCTTTGGGAATGATTTTGGGAATTGTAGCACTACTTTTAACTGTTTTTACTACAGAAAAAAATAAGAAAAAAATGGATTTAAATATTAAAGAAATTACCACTATTAACGAAATGGCTTTAACCATTGGATTGATAATGTTAACTATTGGTAATTTCTTAGGAGGTATGTGGGCAAATGAAAGCTGGGGTCGATATTGGGGATGGGATCCAAAAGAAACCTGGGCACTCATCTCAATTATGATCTATGCATTTGTATTACATATGCGATTGATACCTGGCCTAAGAGGTAAGTACACTTTTAATCTATGGTCTATTGTGGCTTATGGATCTATAATGATGACTTATTTTGGAGTAAATTTCTATTTATCTGGACTACATTCATACGCTAGTGGAGATCAGGTAATTACACCAAATTCAGTATTTTATTCAATTGGGTTTATCTCTATATTAGGTTTAGCTGCATGGTTTAAACATCGAAAATTTTATAAAAAATAAAAGAAAAGTGTACTTTAGCAACCACATAAAATCAATATATGTTTCATAAAAATATAAAATTAGTATTAGCCTTTTTGACAGTAGTTTGGTCTGTTTTTGAATTTTGGCAGGGCCATATAGGAAATGGTATTGCAATACTATTTCTGACTGGAATGTTTATTTTGTTGTATTTCAAAAATGAATTTATCCTATTATCATTTCTTCAACTAAGAAAACAAAATTTTCCAGCTGCTCAAAAATGGCTATCTTATATAAAAAACCCAAGTGCAGCACTTACACAAAAACAAGAAGGATACTACAATTATTTACATGGTATTATGCTTTCTCAGACAAACATGACACAAGCAGAAAAATTTTTACGAAAAGCTGTTAGACTAGGATTAGCTATGGATCACGATTTAGCAATGGCTAAACTACAATTAGCAGGTATCGCCATGACAAAAAGAAGAAAGCGTGAAGCCACAACTTTAATGGCAGAAGCAAAAAAACTTGACAAACATGGAATGCTTAAAGAACAAATGCAAATGATGAAACAGCAAATGAAGAAAATTTAATTATTCAACAAAAAAACTCCTGGTTCTCGGGAGTTTTTTTATTCTTTGTATTTTTAATAAAACTACTTTAATCTGCTAATTGTCATATCTGAATTATACTCTAAGATATATATTCCTTTATTTGAAGTAGTTTTAAATAAATCTTTTGTGTAGTCAAACTTGCTCTCTAGTCTATAAGAGGTTCCGTTCTTAAATGTTTGTTTTAACTTGTTTCCTGAAGCTAATCGCATCCCAACATCAAATACAATATCAAATCCTTTTGTAGCGTAATAGGAAGGATACACATGATTTTGATTAAAATATTGCTGATTAAATAATTGGATTTCCGGAGAACTTTCTTCGTAAAAAGTGTCACTAGTAAAGGTAAAACCTAGTTTTGCTAATTTATTATTATCTATTCTGTCAAATTGAGAGGATTTGAAAATACCAAAAACCTTTATAACAGTATCTTCAGGTAAAATTTGCATTTCTGGCTCATCATCTTCATCTTCATCTTCATCTTCATCTTCATCTTCTTCCTCCTCTTCTTCTGGTTCTTCAACAGGCAAACTTATAAGGCTATTAACAACGTCTGAAGATATTACTCTATTATCAGTGGCTAAAATTACCCAATTACCAACTTCAGCTTTTAAAGCATTGATAACGTAATCCTTCCTAATGTAACCTAAATTTGGATAAATTATTTGAGCCTCATTAATAGAGTCGTGCAGGAGTAGTTTTGATTTTATCAGATTACTATTTCTTATGGAAGTGGTTGAACTATCACCAATAATTAAAATATTTTCATTACCATAATTATTGTAAATGTAATTTATTAACCCCTCTTGATGAACTTCTCTATCTGCAAAGGTTTTAATAATTTTTGAAGATTTAAAGCTAGATTGTTTTTTAGAATATACAGGGAAAACAACTGAAGTACCCGATCTAACCGCTACTTTAGGAACTTCTTCAGAGTATAATGGACCAATGATTGCATCTGTATTACTAAAATCTGTTGCAGTTAGTATTGAATCTAATTTTGTATCCTTTCTTCCTGTATCAAAAACAGAAAGCTCTATATCTATTCCTAATTTTATTAAAGAATCAACTGCTATAGAGGCACCTAAGTAAATATCAGTTGTAATATTGACTAATCTGTTGTTCTTAAAAATATCTTTAGCATCAATAGTATCATATTCAATGGCTCTGAAAGGAAGCATCATAGCGAGTTTTAAGCTAGAATTATCTTGAATGGTGTCTTTGTATATTAAAATGTTATTTTCTTCCTCTATTGGTTTAATTTTTAACAACATTTCCAGTTGCAATCCAGAGACATCCAGTAATGGGTTTAAAATCTTTAATTCTTCCTCAGAAACATTGTAAGCACGGGTTAAGTTGTAAAATGTATCTCCCTTTGAAACTTTGTGTAGTACAAAGGTATTTACCAATGTATCTTTAACAGCCATGCTAGCTTCGGTGGTAATACTATCATTTAATTTATCTAAAATATTGTTAACTGTAGGTGACTTATACCCATTATTAGGTATAATAATAAGAGTTTCAGGTGCTGGTTTTCTTCCAGTATCAGGATTTAATCGCATCAACTCTTTGGTTTTAATCCCTATCCGCTTTGCAATTATTTTTAAGGTTTCACCTTTTTTTACAGTATAGGATATGTATTTTTTTTGTTGAGCACATGATGTGGCTATCACAACAAAAAATAAGATGATGATAATTTTAAATTCTCTCATATAGTTATTCCCATTCTATAGTTGCAGGAGGTTTTGAACTGATGTCATAAACTACCCTGTTCACACCTTTAACTTTATTTATAATTTGATTTGAAGTTTTTTGCAAAAATTCGTAAGGTAAATTAACCCAATCTGCTGTCATACCATCAGTGCTTTCAACAGCTCTCAAAGCTACTACTTTTTCATAGGTTCTTTCATCTCCCATTACACCAACAGAATTAACTGGCAACAATATAGCACCCGCCTGCCAAACTTTGTGATATAATCCACTTTCTTTTAATCCATTTATAAAAATAGCATCAACTTCCTGAAGGATTGAAACTTTCTCTTCGGTAATATCTCCTAATATTCTAATCGCTAAACCTGGTCCAGGAAATGGATGTCTTCCTAATAGTTCTGCATCTATTCCCATTGAGGCACCAACTCTTCTTACTTCATCTTTAAAAATCATACGCAAAGGCTCTACAATTTTTAATTTCATAAAATCTGGCAAACCTCCTACATTATGATGACTTTTTATAGTTGCTGACGGACCTCCGTTAACAGAAACTGATTCTATCACATCTGGATATATGGTTCCTTGAGCTAACCATTTTACATTTTCAATTTTGTGAGCTTCATCATCAAAAACTTCAATAAATGCATTTCCAATTGCTTTTCTTTTTTTCTCAGGGTCTGATAGACCTCTTAAGGCATTCAAAAAGCGTGCTGATGCATCTACTCCTTTAACGTTTAATCCCATACCTTCGTATTGATGAAGCACACTTTCAAACTCATCTTTACGCAACAATCCATTATTTACAAAAATACAATAGAGATTCTCACCTATAGCCTTGTGTAATAAAACTGCAGCAACAGAGGAATCTACACCTCCAGAGAGTCCTAGAACAACCTTATCATTACCAACTGTTTGCTTGATATTAGCTACGGTTGTTTCTACAAATGAATTTGGAGTCCATGTTTGCTCTACACCAGCAATTTTTACTAAAAAATTTTCTAGTAATTGTTTACCATCAGTTGAATGATAAACTTCTGGATGAAACTGAATAGCATAGGTTTTTTCACCTTCAATTCTAAAAGCTGCATTCTCTACATCCGCAGTACTAGCCAAATGAATTGCATTTGTTGGTAATTCTTTAATGGTGTCTGAATGGCTCATCCAAACCTGACTTCCTTCAGAAATATCAGAGAAAAAGATTTCGTTGTCTTTGATAAAAGATAAATTAGCTCGTCCATATTCTCTGGTATTTGAAGGAGCTACTTTCCCCCCATAAAAATGAGCTAAATACTGTGCTCCATAACAAACAGCTAATATGGGTTTTTTACCTCTAATTTCTGATAAATCTGGATGCGGAGCATCATCAGCTCTAACAGAAGAAGGACTTCCAGACAAAATAACTGCCTTAAAATCGTTTGTGTTTGTAGGTTGTTTGTTGTAAGGGTGAATTTCACAATAAATATTCAACTCTCTTACTCTTCTCGCAATTAACTGAGTGTATTGCGATCCAAAATCTAAAATAAGTACCTGGTGTTGTTGCATGTGCAAAAATAGTACTTCAATTTAGAAATGAAAACTTTGTGTTTATAAATTTTACAATTTAATATCTATAAACTATTGCGTTAATATTCATACCAGCACCAACAGATGCTAAAATGATTACATCTCCTCTTTTGACTGATTGATTTTCTAAATTTCCTTTGATCACTAAGTCTAATAAAGTAGGTACAGTAGCTACAGAACTATTTCCTAACTTATGAATACTCATTGGCATTATACCTTCTGGAATTACAGATTTATACAACCTATAAAAGCGTTTAATGATTGCTTCATCCATCTTTTCATTGGCTTGATGAATAAAAACTTTTTTTACCTGTTCAATAGGAATTCCACTTTTATCTAAGGCAGATTTCATTGCGTTTGGCACATTATTTAAAGCAAACTCATAGATTTTTCTTCCGTGCATTTTAATATAGCGCACATCCTCATCTTCATTGGTATTAAAAGAATTTCCGAAAAATAAATGGTAGGCCTCATCTTTTGAAAAAGTTTGTGAAGCATGGCTTAAAATTCCTGAGTCTTGACCGTCATTTTTTTCAACAATACAAGCTCCTGCTCCATCACTATAAATCATAGAGTCTCTATCAAACTTATCAACAACTCTAGATAATGTTTCTGCTCCTATGACCAATACTTTTGTAGCTATACCAGATTTTATAAATGCCTGGGCTTGTATAACTCCTTCTATCCATCCTGGACAACCAAATAAAATATCGTAAGCTACACAATTAGGGTTTTGAATTCCTAATCTATATTTCACTCTAGTTGCTAGGCTAGGTAACATGTCACTTTGAATGGCATCTTTTTTAACATCTCCAAAATTATGAGCCAATATAATGTAGTCTAACTCTTCTGGATTAATACCCGCGTCATCAATAGCTTTTTGTGCTGCAAAAAACCCTAGATCTGATGTATTGTATTCAGATACGGCATATCTTCTTTCCTCAATTCCAGTGATGGCTTTAAATTTTTCAATGATGACGTCATTCTTACCATTAATCTCGTACCGTCTGAGTTTAAAAAATGATTTTCTAGAAATTTTTTGTTTTCCTTTTTAATTTTTGGAATGTAAGAGCCTGTTCCGGTAATAACTGAGGATATCATATAATTTTATATGTGGTGAAAATTTTTAACACTGCTAAGGTAAAGGAAATCTTTTGAATTTATTTTTAAATTAATCTTTTAATAATATAAAATCAGTCAAAATATTATACCAATATCCAAAAATCAATTATTAAAATAATTAGATCTAATTTTCAATAATTTATTTAGTTCTTAATCAATGTCTGTACACCTATCTTTTTACCAGCAAAAACTCGAATAATATAGATTCCTGAAGCTAAATCACGCGTTACTATTTGATGATCGTTGGATGAAATTTTCTTGGAAATTAGTTTTCTACCTGCGTAATCATAAATCTCAGCTTCAGCCTCTAAAGACCCTGAAGGAAATTGAATATTTACTACATCTATCGAAGGGTTTGGAAACAGCTTAAATTCTAATCTTCTAGCTTCTGATACTCCTAAAGGTATGTTAGAAAGAATGGTTGTTACTACATGGTCTCCACTTGGTCCTACATCTCCATTCGCTGCATTTCCAGCAGCGTAAAACGTGATACTACCTGGGTCTGTAGATGGAGAAGTCCAAGTAAAAGTCCAAGAATTTCCACTACTTGGATTAGATTGTGCAATATTACCTCCATCATTTACCAATTTAGTATTGTTATCTGTAGGGGTAAAAGTTCCAACTTTAGTACTATCTAAATCTCTCTCTGCAGTAAGGGCAAAACCATGTTTGGATGCACCTGATTCACTTAAAGTAACTGTAAAATCGTATGTAGTACTTAATTCGTATCCAGATGAAGGAATGGTTGTTGAAATATCTATTGAGGCATTAAAATTACCTGGAGTAACATCATGGCAATTATAACATGTACCTAAATCACCTGGTGATCCAGACCATCCAGCAGGAGCTCCGTCAGATAATGACATTAGTATTAGAGATATTGCGGGTATTACCACAAGTAAAACTCTAAAAAAAATATTTTTTTTCATATTTATTTACTTTAAGAAAGGGTTGTTATATGTAAAAAAGTCAGCAATAAAATACCCAAGTAATACTTTACTATCATAGTAAGTTTGTAATTTATTTTTCTAACTTTTAATAAGTGTTTGTACTCCAACTTTATTATCAAATAATACACGTATTATGTAAATACCTGTTGTTAATTTACTGATATTTAACTTACTGTCTTCAGGTGAGAGTTTTTTAACTATTATTTTTCTGCCCGTGTGATCATACACTCCAACTTCAGCTTTCAGAGTTTCTACAGACAATTGAATATTTAAAATATCTGTAGATGGATTTGGAAACATTTTAAATTCTAATTTTTCAGTTTCTGTAATCCCTAATGTTGTTGCTGATGTAGGAAGAGATGTTGTAACTATTTGATCACCGGTGCTTTGTGCGTTTCCGTTCGCTGCATTTCCTGCAGCGTAAAAAGTAATAGGTCCTAAATTAGTTGATGGGGAAGTCCAGGTGAATGACCATGTATTTCCATTCGTATCATAACTTTGAGTAATATTCCCCACATTATTTATCCTTGTGACACCTTCAACTGGAGTAAAAGTTCCAACTTTAGCATTATCTTCATCTCTCTCTGCTGTAAGAGCAAAACCGTGATCTGTAGCTCCAGTTTCGTTAAGTGTGACAGTAATATCATATGGGGTGTCAAATTCATAACCTGTTACAGGAATGTTTGATGTTATAGCTAAAGAAGCATCAAAATTACCACCAGAATGACAAAAGGCACATGAATTTCCGTCACCAGGAGATCCGCTGTAAGCACCATATACACCAATAGAAGTAGACATAAATACTAATGAGACTAGTGGGATAGCTAATAAGAAGAGTTTGAAGAGGTACTTATTTTTCATAAAGTGTTTTTGTTTGGTGAAAATAAAAAAAATAAATTTTTATAATTTAATAACAATCTAAAGGTAAATATTTATTTATCTAATATTTTGTTAATTTTATAAATCACCAAAAATCACACATAAAATGATTTAATTACAGGTAGGTATTGTCAAAAGAAAATGGAAGCAATGAAGCAATAGAATTAGTTTTGATTACGTTACCAAATTCACCCATAAAAATGACCTCAACATCTTTCCCTTGTTTAACTTCATATTCAAACAATGTTTGTCTGCAAGCACCACAGGGCCCAACGGGTCTGTCTAATTTTTTATTAGAAGAAATAGCAGCTATGGCTATTTTTTTTACTTTTTTATTGGGAAATGAAGAGCTAGCCTTCCAAATTGCTACTCGCTCTGCACACATACCTGATGGATAGGCAGCATTTTCTTGATTATTTCCAGTAATAATGGTATCGTCTTCCATTAAAAGAGCTGCTCCAACACTAAATTTAGAATAAGGGGCATAAGCGTCTTTAGTAGCTTTAACGGCAAATTTCATAAGATTTTTGTCAACATCAGACAGCTGATTGATGTCTTCAAATAATAGTGCTGTAGTACCTAAATTAATTTTTTTCATTAAGAATGGACTCTTTTGAAAAAACTAAGGTACTAATAATCATTGTAAATTTCTCCTAAGTCAAAAGATAAAGAAAATCGTAACGAGTTCTCTAATGGATTGTTAACATCAGATGAATTAATTAGGTATGATAAATCTACATTCAATGCATTTGTTTTAAATCCAGCACCCATTGTGAAAAATTTTCTGTTTCCTTTATTTTCACTTTCATGAAAATATCCTAGACGTAATGCAAATGCATCATTATAAAGATATTCTGCACCTAGTGCATAAGTAACTTCTTCTAATTCTTCACTAAAACCTCCTTCTGCATCTCCAAATGAACTAAAAATACCTGATATAAATCCTTTATCTTGATCAGAACCGTCTTCTTGCGGAGTGGGAACTAATAATTTTGTGAATTCAGTATTAATACTCACAATATTGTATTCATCTAATATAAAGTCAAATCCTCCACCAAATTTCAAATTTGTTGGTATAAAATCTTCTTGCCCTGGAACATAGGACACTTTTGGACCAATATTAGCAATGTTAAAACCTATTCTATAGCGGCCATTAAACTCACCGTAATTCTCCTCATAAGACTGATAATAACCAGAAACATCTACTGCAAAAGAATTGATAGGTTGTAATGTTGAATTTGTTCCTGTAAATGCTAAATTAGATCTAAAGTAACGACCACTAACACCCATTGAAAATGTTTCACTTAATTTTAATGCATACGTTCCTGACAAGGCAAATTCATTAGGATTAATAGTACCATTTGGATTTCCAACTCCATCGGTTAAGTCTATTTGACCTAACGAAAAATATCTAAACTCAGCACCCCAAGCAGAATTTTCACTAATTCTGTTTATGTAAGAAGCACTACCAATAAAAATATCATCTGTTAGATTTCTAAGCCATGGTGAATAGTTTATTCCTATTAGAACTTGCTGTCCGCTAAAAGCTATTTTAGAAGGATTATGAAAAAGAGAGCTCGCATCAGCTGAAGTAGAAACCCCTATATCTCCCATAGCACCTGCTCTTGCATCTGGTATAATTAATAAAAACGGTGTAGCTGTTGTAATTCCATTAGTAGTTTGTGCAGACATACCAAGAATACTTGTCATGCAAACAATGAATAATACTCCTATTTTCTTCATAAATGTCTTTTTGTTCTTTATTAATAACGTAAATATCGCAATTTATTATAGTATGACAAGTTTTTCATACTTTTCTGTCGATATATTACTAATTGTTGATGTTACTTTAAGTTTGTAAATATAAACCCCTTTACCTAATTTATTTCCATAATCATCTAAGCCATTCCAAACAATATTTCGAACTAAATTACCCATTGTTTGAACTTGTTGATTGATTGTTTTTATTAGTTTCCCAGATACAGTAAATATTTGAACCTGAACTTCTAACGGTTCATTAGGCTTGTTATGATTAAACCAAAATTCTGTGTAATTCACAAAAGGGTTAGGATAATTTAATACATTATCTAATGTTATGCTAGTGTCACTAACTACAACAAAATTTAAAAGAGACTCTGAAGAATTATTGTACGTATCCCAAGCCTTTAATTTTAGGGTATGCGGCCCTACCGATAAATCTCTTAAACGGTATATAACTTTTCCTTTTGTAAAATCATCCAGTTCTGTTTGATAAAAATTATTCATAATAATTGGATTGGATTCATCTCCATCCAAAATACCAACAATATCATGATCTACAGCTGTTAAAGATGTATTAATACCACTCAAATCTGATAATTTAGCAATTAGATTTGGAGAAGCATTTGTGTTTGCACCATCAAGAAAGGATTCATCATTCATAAATAATTGGATTTCTGGACCTATAGTATCTTCAGGTGCGTTTTCGTTTATTCCTCCAACAATTACTTCATTGTTAAAACCTGATTTATCTTGTACATTATTAGAAGCATAAAAACTCAACTTACCATTTCCGTAGGCTACTTTTACATCTCTAGGAACTATAAATTCGAAGTTGAAATTTCCATTTTCTACGCTGGCTAATCCTCTAAATAGTTTACTTTCTTGTGAGTCAAAGGTATTAACTATACCAAATCCATCATTATCTAGAGTAACCTTGTCTATCGGTTTATCAAAAACTGTAGTCGATAAATTTCCGTTAAAATCTGATAAAGTATTATTTGAATTATCAGTTACAACTCCCTCAAAACTAACCTTAGATAGAGCTTTTAAGGTATCTAAAGATTGTGATATATCTATTCCATTCATTTTGGTGATCTTCACATTAGGTTTAGGAATGGCTAGTTTCTTTACTGGATCTCCAAAATGATATATAAAGAATTTTTGAAAATTTGAATAGTTGTTTTTTGTTTTGACCAAAGATTCTGAAATTGACAATTCTTCATTATCAAATTGAAGTAAAGAAGCTATTAATCTTTTATTGAAGGCTTGCCCAACACTAATAAAAACCTCTCTAGTAGTTGTAATCATGGAAGCGGCACCACCTGTAGTATTCCATAAAGTAAATTCTCCAGCAGATATTCTTGAAGGATTGTCAAACCTTGAGAAACTACAGGTAACCGAAATAAAAAGTGGCAATGTATTTTCATTCTGAAAACCTTTTATCTGTGGTACATCTAAAAACCTTTCCTGAGCAAATCCATTCTCTCCTCCATGACCAAAATAATCAAAGACCAATGTTCCAGACTCAATAGCAGATGTGATAGCTGCTTTAACTCTTGGATATTGTTCTCCTCCAGATGAATTTTGTTGAACATACGAGTCTGCATATATTTTATTGACATTAAAAACTGGTTTATTATCTTTTATGTCATCTGCAATAATTTCTACTCCTGATTGAATATTAATATCTACATCCTCATCTATATCATCAGCAACCAACGTAATTGTATTTCTCCAATCTCCATAAGAATCTAAATTATAATCTCTCAGTATTTTATCAACTACTTCAGAAGCTTGCTTTTGTGTAGAAACCGGAATCCTCCCTGTAGCCACATCTAATGAGTGACTAGGAGACATACTCCCTTCGTTCTCCTCTAACATTGCAAAAAAATCATCTGTAACATAAGAATAAGCAAGATTAAAACTCTCATCTGCTAAATAAACCGGAACTATATTATTATTTTCAGCAATCCTGTCTTTGTAATCATAGGAAGCATCTCCAAAAAAACAGACAAATTTCAATTTAGTTGACTCTGAAGAATTTGTATTGTAAATATGCCTTATAAAATCCCTAATACCTGTAATATCTTTACTCCCAGATGAAAATTCATTGTATATTTCATCTAATAAAACCACTTTAGCTGTTAATTCTGAATTTTCTATATGAAAATTAGCTATTCTCTGTGCCTGCTCTGAAAATTCACTTGTGGTTAATAGAAGGTAATTAATGTCATTTAGTGCGTGTAAATTTTGATTTTCTATACTAGCGTTAGCAACTGATTCTGGAGTGTAGTAATCATTTTCATTGACTACAACATATTCTTTTAAATCTCCTCCCATAGCCTTAAAAGAGAAATTTCCAGTTGAGGATTCATTGGTTATAGAAGTTACGTTTATATGATCACTTACTTCCCAAATTTGATAAATATTTTGAGAATTCTGTATTTGATATTCAACGATACCTGATGTATTTGCTGCACTAAAATTTCTGAAAGAAAACTGAAATCCATCAGATATTAACTGTTTTTTTCCGGAAATCTCAATAAAGTCTAAATAGGCTCTAGCTGACGGATTTCCTCCATTATCGTAATCTAAAAGAACCGACAACGTAGATGAGGTATTTGAAAAATTTTCTGAACTAATTCTATCTGATGCTAAATTGTCACTTCCTGAACTAATTGCTGAAAAATTAAGTGAAAAAAGCTCCTGTGAGTTTACATTCACCTTCATAGTTGATGTTAATCCTGAAACGCCAACTGCTCTAACTGTTATTTTTAATGGTTCGTTTTGAACTGCATTGGGAAAAGGTATTTGAAAGGTTTGTTGATTTTCTAAGCTAAATTCCTCTCCGAGCCACCTACGTCCAGTGGCAAAAAGATTAGATGTTTCGTTTTCATAGAATGTGTAATCATTAAAAGTAGTGATTTCAGTAACTGGATTTCCAGAAACAGGGACTGCGTTTTGTATTCTTTTTCCATCTTGATCATTTACTGTAATAAAATAATAGGCTTTATCAGAATATATATTTTGTTTATGAGTAACTTCTTGTGATGTTGTATTTACAGACCAACTATGTGGACCTTTGGCATAAAAAAGAATGTAATCATTTGTATCAAAAGAATTGTCTTCTTCTCCTTCTACAAATATGGCATTCTCATGAAGATCATCATATCTAAAAACACCATTAGATTCAGGTAATAAATCACCTCCATTCCCATAAATGTGAATTTTTTTCGGATTTAAGTTATTGGTAGCTATCCCAATCTCCTGTAAAAGAGATTTATCAATTTTAAAAACACCTGTTGTATCAACAGAAAATTTGAACCAAATCCCCTCTGAAAGTACAGAATTAATAACTTGACTTTGTATAGTGAGGGAAAATAAAAAAAATAAGTAAGCAGTAAAATATTTTTTCTTTAGAATCATTTTTCAAAGAACGCAAATTATAGGGATATATTTTGTGTTAAAGATTGATATCTAATAATATTATGAAATCTCAGACGTTAAAAGAGCGTTAACATTGATGAATGAGTCATTAAATATTCAAATTTGGTGTTGTGAGAAAACAATTTTATTGTAAATTGCAAAACCTAATAAAACTCTAATATTAGAAAAATAATATGAATAAATTTTTTAGAATAACACTGTTTCTATTCAGTTTGTCTTTGCTAATTAGCTGTAATTCAGCTAGGGATAATAAATCGTCTTTAACGGGATGGAATTTTAACGATCCTAAGTATGGTAGTTACATCAAAGGAACTTCATTCCAAGGTCAAAAAGTTCCTGATGGAATGGTAGCAATTGAAGGTGGGAGTTTTACAATGGGTCAAGTTCAAGATGACGTAATGTTTGATTGGAATACAACGCCACAGCAAATGCATGTTCGTTCTTTTTATATGGATGAGACTGAGGTTACCAACTCAGAATACTTGCTTTTTTTACAAGTAACCAAAGATGTGTTTCCTCCTGAAGAAGAAAAATATAAAAACATTTACAACTCGTTACTTCCAGACACACTTGTATGGAGAAGTAGCTTAGGAAATACTGAATTATTATCTGAGAGCTACTTGAGACATCCTGCCTACTCAGATTATCCAGTAGTTGGTGTTAGTTGGATTCAAGCAGTTCAATATTGTAAATGGAGAACTAGTGCAGTTAATCTAAAAAGACTTATAGATAAAGGTGTTTTATCTAATGTATTAGAAAACGATACCATTAGAAATTTCTTCGATACAGATTTATATTTAGAGAATCCTTACAAATTATTTGACGGAGATTCTACTGTATACAAAAAAGGACTTCCAGATAATAAATTAAGAAAAAAAGGAGCTCCAAGACCTGAAAAAGGAGCTTTTACAGGAAGACAGGTAACTTCACTTGATGGTATATTATCACAAAAATTTAGACTTCCAACAGAAGTTGAATGGGAATATGCAGCAAAAGCCATAAGTGGTAACAGAGAGTACAACAACATTAGAGGTAGAAAAAAATATGCTTGGGATGGGAAGTTTACCAGAGATAAATCTAAACGATATAAAGGAGATCAACTAGCTAACTTCAAACAAAGAAAAGGAAATTACAGTGGTTTGGCTGGATGGTCTGAAGATGGTTCTGATATTCCTATTAAAGTAAAATCATATCCGCCAAATGCCTTTGGATTGTATGATATGTCAGGGAATGTAGCTGAATGGGTTGCAGACGTATACAGACCAATTGTAGATACTGAGGCCAATGATTTTAATTATTTTAGAGGGAATATTTTTACAAAGAAATTAATAGATGCAAACGGTGATGTTGTAGTAATTGGAGAAACTGGAGAATCGTCAATTAAATATGACACCTTACCTAATGGAAAAATAATTCCTATCGAATTTCCTGGAGAAATTAAATATGTCCCTGTAACTAAGGATGACACCTTCATGAGAAGAAATTACAACACTGCCAACAATCTCGATAAAAATGACGGTGATAAGTATTCAAATAGATTGTATGATTTAGAAGATGAACAACGTACTAACAAATCTAGAATGTATAACTCTCCAACAATTAGTAAAGATGAGGAAACTGGGAAAGTAAATCAATATGATATTAACAAACGTACTACACTTATTAGCAATAAAACTAGAGTCCACAAAGGGGGTTCTTGGCAAGATAGAGAGTATTGGCTAGACCCTGCACAAAGAAGATATCTACCGGAATACATGTCTACAAATTACATTGGGTTTAGATGTGCTACTGATGTGTTAGGAACGTTAAGCTTTAAGAAAAAAACAGCTAGAAACCCATCTAGATAAAAGTAAATTAAATAAATATAAACCTCATTGAATCATTTTCAATGAGGTTTTTTTTATCTTTAACACAATGAATATTGAAGATTTATATAGTTTATACACTAAAAATTACCTGGTAGACACAGACACCAGAACTATTAGACCAACTTCTATATTTTTTGCTTTGAAAGGTGACAATTTCAATGGAAATACATTCGCTAAAAAAGCCATAGAACTTGGAGCATCATATTGTGTTATAGATGAGGCTGAATATGAGATTAAAGGCGTTACTATTTTAGTTAATAATGTACTTGAAACATTACAATCTTTAGCAACTTACCATCGTCAAAAATTAGGAATTCCAATCATTGGAATTACAGGAAGTAATGGAAAAACAACTACCAAAGAGTTAATACATGCTGTTTTAAAAACACAATTTAAGGCCACTGCAACTAGAGGAAATTTGAACAATCACATAGGTGTTCCACTCACTCTATTATCTTTTACTAATAAAACTGAAATTGGTATTGTAGAGATGGGAGCTAATCATCAAAAAGAAATTGAATTTCTTGCTACTATTTGTGAGCCAGACTTGGGCTACATTACCAATTTTGGAAAAGCGCACCTAGAGGGTTTTGGTGGAGAAGAAGGAGTTATCAAAGGAAAATCTGAACTTTATACTTATTTGAAAGAACATAATAAAACAGTCCTCATTAATCCAGAAGATCCTATTCAATTAAAATTAACTAGTTCATTAAATAGTATTGTATTAAATAACGAGATTACAATCAAATCTATTCAACCTTTTTTGACCTTACAATATCAAAATCAAGAAATAAAAACTCATCTGGTTGGTGCCTATAATGAAACCAATATAAAAGCAGCTATCTCTATTGGAGAGTATTATGGCGTTACCAAAAGAAATATCATAACTGCTATAGAAGGTTATCACCCTACTAATAATAGATCACAACTCATTAAAAAGAAAAGTAATACCCTTCTTCTAGATGCTTACAATGCCAATCCAACAAGTACATTAGTAGCATTAGATAATTTTAACTCCATAAAACACAGCTCTAAAGTTGTAATCTTAGGAGATATGTTTGAGCTAGGTAATTATGCTTTTGATGAACATAAAAATATTGTAACCTATTGCAAAACGTTAGATATTCATCGATGTATTTTTGTTGGTGAAGAATTCTATAAAACCAGCGCTATAGAGAAGTATGAAGATTTCGAAAAACTGAAGACTGAAATCACAAAGTCTCCGTTGAAAAACAGCTATGTTTTAATCAAAGGATCTAGGGGAATGTCTTTAGAGAGACTTTTGGAAATAATTAATTGATGTTTTGTTTATGATATTCTAGCAGATTATCAATAGGTCTTTGAATAACATCAGTAATTTCTAATCCGTTTTTATCAGCAACGTCATCTAATATTTCTCTAAAATAATGCGCAATCGATCCTATAAAGTAAATAGGCGTATCTGTGTTTAATTGATACGGTAAAATTCTGTATTTAAAGAATTTTTCAAACCCCTTTTTCATTAATCTTCTTACGTATTTTTCATCTTTAAAATCAAACATAAACTTAGCAAAAGAAGCTAAATACATATTTGGGTTTTGTTCCCTGTATAAGTTTGTTTTAATGGCATCAGGATCTAATTCAAATTCATTTTCAAATTTTTCAACCATATACTTTGGCATCATTCCATAAAAATAATCTCTTATCAATCGTTTCCCAAAATAGTTTCCACTTGCTTCATCCATTAGTACATACCCCAATGAAGGAACTTGCATATGCATAGATTCACCATCAAAATAACAACTATTAGAACCAGTTCCTAAAATACAAACCAATGCTGGAGCATTTCCTGAAGCAGCATAAACAGCCGCTAACATATCTTCCTCTATGGTAATGGTGGCATTTTTAAAAATTGCTTCCATGACCTTTTTTAAAATGGC
>Ga0209716_1000823_pt1 | contig 26193 bp, 33 predicted proteins | sample COGITO_mtgs_1205_FD_184811 | JGI IMG/M metagenome (GOLD analysis project Ga0209716, IMG submission 184811) | Pelagic marine microbial communities from North Sea - COGITO_mtgs_120531 (SPAdes) (version 2) | ecosystem: Environmental > Aquatic > Marine > Epipelagic ...
ATCCTTCATGAATGAGTCTGATGCTCGTTTGATTGTCTTTAGGACTGGCTTGTTATTACTACCATATCCAACCAAATCAAATTTAACACCACCAAACTCGTTGAGTGTTGATTCACCTACATTGAGTCGTTTGTAACTCTTTGCCATGGGTCCATACTCTTCATTGTCATGTCCACATTTGTGACAAGTATATAAGTCATCACCACCATCTTTTTTCATCCAAGTCCAACCACAATTGTCACACTCAATCTTATCAGCCAGTACAGCCTCTTCTACCTTATCTATGATACGATACTTTAGGAGTGGTCTACCATTGATTGTGATGTCACCCTTTTCGTTTTTACCGATTGACTTCACTACAATACGTTTGTTTTTGAATTTACCACCAAGGACTGTATCACCAACTGAAATTGGTATTTTGATATCTTCAAATTGTAGGACTGCCATATCCTCAGTAATTCGTACACCCATATACTTTTTGTATAGATACGTGAGGAATGGGATGAGTTCTTTAACCATCTTTGCCTTTTCAGCCTGCATCTCACCCGATACCTTTACCTTATCCTTTGCGGTAGGTGGTTCGTGAATTGACTTAATAGCTTGTCGTTTGATTGACCTTGTAGTTACTGCTAATGGCATTACACTCTTCTCATTTTCTTTAGATACTTAAACATCTCTTCACCAAGTAACTCACCAAACTTTGAGTCTGATGGGTAGTGTGCTCTTGCAACATTTCTTGAGTATGATATATCCTTACCCAATCCCATAAAGTTGTATTGGTGGTCGGGATACATATCACTCAATACCATTGCAATCAACATACCTTGGGTAGAGTGTCCACTTGGATAGGATGGTGTATTCATCGAATCTAATGAAGTGTCCTTCATAGGAACATTTACCATAGGGTGTTTAGCCAATTGTTTTGGTCTTGGTCTATTATATAAGTATTTAAGTTTAGTTATAAAGATACGAGAATCATCGAGTAATGTGTCTATCAATCCTTGTGGGTAATCTATGTCGACTGTATTACAATAGTCTTTGAATACTTTAGATACATCATCCATTTCTTTTACAAACGAAGCATCCATTGGTAGTTTAGCCAATTGATGTAACTCCATCTTTGTTTTAGATGAATCATTGTAATGTGGTGGTTGGCTCATAAATTGTTTCCACTCAAAGTCTTCCAACATCGAGGGAGTTTCCTTCATTACCTTTATGTGTTTAGGGTCTATTTCTTCAGAATACCCCATTGACTTCAGTTGAACGATATCTGATAATTTCATAAATGTCCTACTTTTTAGCGAACTTCTCCAAGCCAGCTATACCGAAACAACCTAATGTGATAAATACGAATGAGTTGTATATGAATTCTTGAACTACCAAATCCTTACCTAAGTAACCAGTAATTAAATCAGCAGCAGCGAATATTACCATTACAGCGAATGATAGAAATCCGATTACGTTCTTCTCGTTTACGTCATTGTCATCTTTAAAAATGTCTTTAAAAGCCATAATCTTTCTCCAAATGTTTTTCATATGATGTAACTCTTTTAGTTTATAAATATAGTCGTGTTCTTAGAATCCACTCAATACAAGTTCATCTATTGCATCTTGTATTTCTTCTTTAGTTGCTGATAGTTTAAAACTTAAATCAGCTTGGTAACGTTTCTTTACCTCATCGTACTGAAGTATTACGATGGTGGGTACTACTACCACTTGGTATTCTTTTTGCAGTTTGGGTTTTTTAGCAATATCAATATGTTCTATATCACAATCTTCTAAATCATCTACCCATTTAACCGAGTTAACTTCATTCCAACCTGCGTTGAAATGTATCACTACTATTTGAGCCTTAGATACGATACCTAATAGTAGAAATGATGTTATTAATAGAATCCGTTTCATATTACCTCAATTCATCTATTTTTTCTTCGATACGTTTGATGTCTTCCTTAATCTCAGTAACATCACCTTGTGTATTTAGGATAGTGTTACGAATCATTTGGTCTTTCATATCGAATTCCATTCGTGTAACTTCAGGGTCGGGAGGTATAGGTAATTCTTTTGCGTCTTCTATATCAGATTGTAGTGTAAACCACATACCAACAACTGTAGCTACAAAGAATAAAATAATTCCTATTGTTTTTAAGTCTAAGGTAATCTGAGTACCTTCGTCTAACTTCTTAGCCATAACCTATCCTGCCTCTTTTAATTTAATTAGTTCACGCTCTTGTGCTTCTACTTCACTTTGAATATTGTGTAACGTTTGTCTAATCATTTGGTCTTTTAAGTCGTATTCAATTCGTGGTACATAGTCAGTTGGTATCTTAGACTCTACATTCGATATCTTTAAGTGTATAAATACTATATGAAGTATTACTATAATACCCAATAAAATTGTTCCGACATTTCTTTTTAAATTTTTCATAATCTTATAAAATAATATAGTTAATACCAGTTGAGAATTCATACCAACTACGATTCCAATATTTATGATACCTACCTTCTGCGAAGATACCTAATGACTTATTAAATCTATATCCGAATATTAGTCCACCTGAATAGTCAATCCATTGACCATTGTTAAATTTATGGTAACTAAATTCATCTTCTATATCAATATGGTATGGTAATATGTTTGCCCACGAGTGTAACCAAAAGTTCTTTGAATATTTATAGTAATCAAATCCAGCAACCAATGAGTATTCCCATTTGTTTGGTAGTTCATCTCTTTTTTGTGAAACATACTCCGACAATACCTGTGGTACTATTACCTCTTGGAACACTTCAGTACTATTGGCTACTACATTACCACTTGGGTCTAAATAAACATTATTGATAAAATCAATAGTATATCCTTGAGTTAATGCCATATTCATCCACGGAATATCACCAGTCTCACGAAGTAGGTCAGCCAATGGGTCATATCCATATGGCTCTGATATACGTTGCATTGACCCAATGTTAACCGAGAACTTACGATTAAATTTATGTCTAAATCTTTCTGAGGTTTCGAAATATCCGATATCAGCAAATCCATCTTCTAAGTACTCACCTTTTAAAACATACCAATCACCAATATATCTAACAAAGTGGTCTTGATTAAGGAACTCTCTACCTTGTTGTCTCCTATAATCTAACTCAAATAAGTATTCAAATCCTTTTGACTTACTACCAATAGTAGCTGCATCAGAATACGAGTTTTCAGTACCATTCTTAAATCTATTCTGAATGTTAGGTTCATATCCAAATCTTTGAATCTTTCTCAATCCAAACACAGCAGAGTAGTCATATGGGGTTACAGTAGTAGTTGTATTCAACCCATCAGTAACCGAGTATGTGGTTACATCCGAAATCGAATTATTACCATTATATGCCCCATAGAATGTTGCAAATTTAAATGTCTTCTTAATCTGCGATTTAATATCTATCTGACTATAAACCGAAATTGGAATAAGTAGTAATAGTAATATACTTCTCATCTTAATCCTCTTTTATGATTCTTTTATTAAATCTCTTACCATTGTACTCGATAGATAAGAAGTAAACTCCGTTAGGTAGTGTTGTAATATCAATTGTTCTTTCCTTAGAGTTTTCAAAGATTATCCTACCTGTAAAGTCAAATAGTGTATAACTGATATCTAACGATGTTTTAATATTTAACTTACCAGTTGTTGGATTTGGATAAATTACGATATTCTTAAAGTCAACTTCTTCGATATCAACAGTACCACTACCATCAGCACAATAATCGTAAAGTGCTTGACAATCAGGGTCCCAAGAACTCGTACAACAATAGTTATCAACATCGATTACCCAAGCGTAACACGGGTCATTCAACCAATAAGGAACGCCCGGCTCACCTACACAATTAGCGTCATACAAACAGGAAGTAGTATCTGATACGTTGGCGTTTGGATTGTAATTATATGCATTCGGGTCAGTACATCCGTATACAGCAGTTATACAAGTTCCGTTATCAACGTTAGCAGTTGAATCATAGTTTACTGCCGATGAATCCGTACACCCATAAACGATTGGGATACAAGTAAAGTCTTCCGTGTTTGCGTTAGGGTTAAAGTTAAATGCATTTGGGTCAGTACATCCATAAACTATCGGAATACATGAACCATTATCAGTATTAGCAAGTGGGTTGTAATTAAATGATGTCGAGTCCGTACACCCATAAATAAATGGAATACAACTTCCATCATCTGTGTTTGCTAATGGGTTATAGTTTTTAGATGTAGGGTTAGTACATCCGTATACAATAGGTACACATGAGCTATCATCCGTGTTAGCTAATGGGTTGTAGTTAAATGATGTTGAATCGGTACAACCATAAATTCTAGCAATACATGAACCATCGTTTACGTTTGCTAATGGGTTGAAGTTTAATGATTGTGGATTCATACAACCAAACACCTTAGCAATACAACTTCCATTATCGGTATTAGCAAGTGGATTAAAGTTTAATGAGGTAGAATCCATACACCCATACACACGAGCAATACACGAACCATCATCTACGTTAGCAGTTGAATCGTAATTAAATGAAGTCGGGTCAGTACAACCAAATACTTTTGGAATACAATTATTAGAAGGAGTATTAGCTAATGGGTCGAAGTTAAATGAACTTGAATCCATACAACCTACAATAACAGGAATACAAGCACCTGCTGTATTAGCAGTTGAGTCATAATTAAATGAAGCAGTATCCATACATCCTACAATAATTGGAATACAATCGCCTGCTACGTTAGCAGTTGAATCATAGTTAAATGATAATGGATTCATACATCCTATAACTTTAGCAATACAACTACCATCATTTGTATTTGCTAATGAATCGTAATTAAATGAAGTAGTATCAGTACACCCAAATACCTTTTCAATACACACATCCCCAAATGTAGGCTGAGCAGTTGTAGTTTGAATTATTGGGAATTGTACCGTAATAGCTCCCCAGTAAGGTACATCAACAATGGTATCCCCTTCAGGACCATATAATGTATAAGCTACTTGAGCAATAGAGTTTGATGATTGTGGAGTAGTAAATAAATATAAATCAATTGGTTCGTAAATGTTTAAAGGTATATCAAATGATAAACTATTACCATCATCAGGACCGATTTGGAATTGAGGGGAAAGATTATCTCCTTGTTTAATACCTAACCAAGTACCACCCCAACCATTTGAAGCACCATCATAAATTTTTAAAGTATAAGTACCAGTCATTATGTTACTGGTAGTAGCGTTAGCATCGTAATTAAATGATGCTGTATCAGTACATCCCACTACTCTTGGGGGACCACAAGTACCATCACTTACAGTAGCGTTAGGATTATAAGTTGTAGAGAATGGATTCATACAACCTGCCACAGCATTAGAAGAACCACTCGAACAAGCACTACCAGTACTAAACTGAGGTGATAGGAATTGGTATCCGAAGTTACCATTTGGAATTGTATCAGATAATGCCCATAAAACATTACCATTACAATCGTACACTTTTAAATCACCATCAACTTGACCACCATATAGTGTACCGTTTACTCCATCACCGTAAGTATCGTTAATTACAATATCTATTAGTACGTTTGTATCAACACAAATGTAATGTGATATAGCTACACCTTGAGGTTGGCCTGAGAATGTACCCTGAGTTGCAGTGTATATTGCTCCGTTGTCATCATAAACAATCCAACTTGATTCACCACCATATGTGTCAGGTGTAAATTGAACATCTAAATATGTTTGACCAGGCCCACACGTAGGAATACCTACTGATTGACATGAACCATCGCTTATAGTAGCCCATGGGTTAAACTCAGCTGATGTTGTATCCGTACATCCAAAGACATCTTCACATTGGTAACACCTTTCCCAACAAAAGGTATCCAACACAACAGCCATTCCGTTTACCGGTAAGTTTCTATTTGTGAATCCATAAGCATCTAAAAGGAAGCAAGAAGCATAGGGGTTGTTTAAAACATCAGGAGGTAACTCTTGGTCAGCCCAATTGTCTACTGAGAACTTCCACAACCAACCAGGGTTATTTAGAATATCAATTGTACCTGTCCAGATGTTATCACCATCAGGGTCAGCTAAAGAATCCCAAATACCACTCCAGCTATTGAATTGTCCACTTACGTAAACTTGGGAGAAGGTATCGGGATACGAATTCATATCAACTGCAAATGAGACAGGATATGTACATTGACCATTACTTAAATTAGCATTAGGATTATAACTTGATGAAGTTGAATCCATACAACCTACGATTGGAGGTGGTTGTGATAAAAGATTTACTGTTGTTTCTGAGGTATAATTAGGATAAGCACCTTGGAAGGTGCCGTATGTTATTAATGCTGGGTTGTATAATATACCTTGAGTAGCATTACGCATTTCAATATAAGCTGGGGCTTGAGTACCTATTCCGTACCAGCCACTGTACTCACTCGTAAGTTTAATTTCTATATCACCTGTATCAGCGTTAACAACAGCATAACGATATCTTGCTGTGTTATTATAACCATCCCCATACTCTTCGTAGTATAAGGTATCGTTATTTTGGGTAATTAATATAGTTTGGTCATTGAAGGTATATTGCCCAAACTCCATTTCAATTTCAAACCAACTTGTACCTGGTGTTTGTGATACCCCAAGTAGTGGTATTAAGAATAATAATAGTAGTAGATATTTTTTCATAATATATTCCGTGGATGGTTTAATATAAGTATGGTTACTTTATATCATCCGAGTTAATAAGTGTGTATGTAAATGAATTACCCCAAACCACTGCTGCTTTGTTTACAACTTCCATAAATAATCTGAAGTCATCATTCCCAGCAATCACTTGACATCCAGCAGACCACTTGTCCACTTGTACTGATTTACCACCAGACCTTGAAGTTGCTCTATGGATGTTGATACCATAGATACCTTCGTGTACATTCTCCTCGATGAAATCATAAGTATCATCTTGGTTACCATCACGATATACCTTTAGTGGTTTCTTTTGTCTGAGTGCCTCGTACTTACCTTGATGAAGTCCAATCTTATGTGAACCTCTATACTGACCTTCTTTTAGAATTGCAACACCATTTTTATTTAGGAGTTGTTTTCCAGTCCAATGTGAACCGGGGTCAGTTGTTGCTTCGAAACAATGGAAGTTCCATTCACCATTCTCATCTTTATATGAGATAGTAACGTGGTCATCAAACTTGTTTGTAACTTCACCATTGGTGTCAGCATTTCTAACACCCACAATGTTTACATCATAGTTGCTACTTGTAAACCACTTGTAATCTTTTGCCTTAACAGCAGATTCGATTTGTTCTCTTGTGTAACGCATAATTAATTATCCTTTAGATATAAGTATGTATAAATTCAATTGGAACTACCCATTCCATACCAAACGGGTCTGAAACCCTAATTTCTTGCTTTTGTTCGTTGACTGATATAAGAGTCACGCTTTCTCCCACCATAAGACTGCCCCGATGGTTCGAGTACGTCTTCAGTACTTTTACTCTTTTTCCTATTTGATTTTGTAAATTTTTCATAAACTTCATAATCATCCTCGAATGTATCGAGGTCGTTAATATTGATTTTACCCATTATGGATTACCCTTAGCTTTTTAATTTTCTCCAAGAATTCTTCTACGGAATAAGATTTAGATTGTTCGTCCTTGATTGTCACTTCAGATAAAGTGTCAGGATACTTTTCTACCAATCGGCTTAGTATTCCAAATCCCTGGTCAGCCCAAAAGTTTTTGAACGAAACTTCACCTAAGATATTAGTTGAGAAATCAACTGATTCTTCGGTATCTCCTGGTAGTAATATAAAGTATCTCATAGATTGATTAACGTGGAATCGTAATGTTTTACACGATTCACCTTTACAGTAAATATGTCAAATTCGTACTCACCACTCTCAAATTCATTAAAATCAAAGATTTCCGATAAGTTTTGAATGAAGTTAAACGAGTTTTGAGTTAGTAAACGAGCATCAAATCTAACAATTATATCTGAATCTACTTCTTGATTGATTCTTTCACTCAAGTTGAACTGAGTATTTGGTTGCTCTAATTTGATGTATTCATCGATTTTTTCTTGTGGTATGTCCACATTGATGTTACTACACCAAGGTTCTAACATATTTAGAATCTTTTCATTAGCATTGAATATTCTGAATTGAACATCGTATTTGTGTGGTACGATGGGTTTCATTAACCTATCGTGTTTACAAAAGTGTCCCCACTTTCTTAGGAAGTTACGAGTAGAGCGTTCGTTTTGTGTTAACCACTCATTAGTCTCTCTATTCTTCATAAAGACCTCACCATTTGGATTACGTTTTGCCCCATCTGCAAATCTACTACCTCTACAAGTCATATGATATACAAACCCATCCCAAGTCTGAACGAATGTGTACCCATTCAAGTGGAATCTATTGAAGATATCAGTATCCTCTTTTGATTGTGGAGCAAACAGTGGGTCGTGTCCACCAATGGAAGTGAAGTCTTCTTTGAATAAGAACCAAGGAGCAAAGATACCTTCAGTAGTTCTACCCTCTTTTAATGATGGTAACTGTTCTAATAGTTTATCTTCTAATTCTACAAACTCTTCTGGTTCAATACCAAAGTCTAAAAGAACCTTCTCCGGCCCATCGGGGTGTAATGGTGGTTCGATACGTGTAAGTGATACTACACTCAAAGGTTTGATGTGTTCTAATACCGATTCAAGAGCGTCAGGACACAAATACATATCAGCATGGTATATACCCACAATTTTTGTGGTAGCTACCTCGTTGATTAACCTATCGTATAAAATGGTGTGACCCAATCGTGTTGGCCCTTCGTTTCGGATTGCTTTGAAGTTAGGGTCAACTTCCATCATTTCTTGACACCATTCCCAAGTACCATCGTTACTAAAGTCATCAGCAACACAAATAGTAGGTTCTGACCCACCATTCTTTCTGATTGAGTCATATGACCATTTCAGATATTTTAGGTTGTTACGACTTGGTTGGATAAATGATATGTCTTTTTTACTTAACATAATATTTTATTCATTTTAGTTAAAAACACGTCCTCATGAAAATGTTTTTTATAGTTTTGTAATGCAGATTCTTTACATTCGTTGTAAAAATCTACATCATTTTTTAATTGTTTAGCTAAATTACGAGCACTTTCTAAATCAAATCTATCAACAGATAACATAGGTTGACATAACCTCTGAGTATCTGCCTCGACGTAACTTATACATGGTATACCTAAAAATGAACAATTTAGTGAAAACGTTCCTGCGGTAATGTTCGGCATCATATGTACTGCATATTTATAACTTGATAATATTTTCATCCACTCTGAGAAGGATACGTGTGGTATTACTTCAACCAATTGATTTTCATTAGCAACATTTCGCATCTTAGGTACTGATATGGGGGTTTTGAACTCACTTGCAACCAAATAAGAATCAAACCCACCATACCACGAATTGAAATTACCACCCATCATAACCTTTTCTTCTTTTGTAGTATCTTTTAAATATACAAAATTATCTTCAATAATCAAAGTGGGAATTGTGTGAATTTCTTTATCAGAAGAGGTTATACCTTTAAAGTAGTTAAAATCGGTTACATTTTCAGTAAGGATACCATCTACTTCTTGTAATAAATTATAATGCCAAATCTGATGATGAAGTTCTTTTGTTTGATATATTTGTGCGGTTGCTTCTTGCATAAACCAAATCTTCTTACCAAAATTTCGCAAGTCCGGCACTAAGTTTTCTTTTTGGTATACAAAGTCTCTAAGTTTATCAGTCTTACTAATAAGTAAAATAATATGGTCATATTCAGATTGTAATTGCTCCATCTGATAAAAACAATAATGGTCTGCTTTCAGAGCACAAAACTGAGCAAACTCAGTTCTCATGTGTTGGTGGTTTCTATCCACCTTACCATTGAATGGTAGTTCTGATATAAATGCTAGTTTTCCCATAAGTCTTCGTATGCTCTTTTTATAAAGTATGCAGAACTTCGGTCGAGATTGTTACGTGGTATTGCATTAAAATGATATACCCATGCTTGTTCATATAAATTCTCCATACTATCACCCCACCACGATTGACCAAAGTTAAGTAAGTTCTTACTTGACATATGATGCAGATTAAAAGTAGCAGGTAACATTTTTAAATCAATACCTTGAGTTTGTGCAAGATAGTTTATAACTGTTTGGTCAGTGCCCAACCCAGCTTTTTGTTTTTCTACCAAAGTCTCTTGATTTTTAAAATAAAAGTCTAATACGTAATCAAAGAATTCTCTATGGGATTCGTTTACAATCTGAAATCCACCATTGAAATACATACCCCTATCTAACTTGTAGTCATCAAACATATCTTTGTAGTGTCTTAACGACCTACCAGTCCATTCCCAACACCCTAAATCAAGAACGCCCGTGTATTTACGTTCGTTCATTTCAAAGAAATTAGGTGTATCCGGATGGACTATTGTATCAGAATCAACCATTAGAACTTGGTCAAACTCTATACCATTATGGTCAAGTATTTTAAATAAGTGATATCGTTGCCATGGGATAGTCATCTCTTCCCAAGTATATAACGCGGTGTCCCAAACTAATACCTCGGCATTGTTTTTGTCACCCCATTTTTTCCAAGAATCTATACTATACTTGTACGAGTGGTGCCTTCCACGACCTGCATCAATTGCCGGTATGAATATTATGTTCTTTTTCATTTATATAACTTGTTATGTAATTATTTATATCCTTAGTTGGTATCCAACCAAGTATTTCATTAGCTAGTGTATCTTCACAAAGAGTTATCAATGCTTCACCTGGTTTATCATCTTCGTAAACAATATCATCATAGTTGAACATATCTGCTATGTCTTTAACAGAGTAGTTTTTACCTCTACCAAGTTCAAAGTCATACCCATATGCCCCTTGTTCCATAATCTTAACCAATGCGTCTACGATATCATCAATGTGAGTAAAGTCTCTTCGTTTAGTGCCATCACCAAATATAGTTAATGGCTGTTCTGATTCAATCGCACGTTCCCATTTACCAATTAAAGTACAATACCCACCCTCTTTCAAATGATGTGGTCCATATACATTGTAAAATCGTGTAATAGATGATTGTAATCCATAGTGTTTCTGATATAGTGATATAATATCCTCACCTACGTCTTTAGAAAATGTGTATGGGTTTTTAAATCTACCACTATGCTTTGATGATGAACCGGCGTATATGATTGGTACGTTATTATTAGCACACCAATCTACCAAGTTTAGAGTTCCATTTGCATTTGTGGTAAAATACTCCTTTGGTAATTTAAATGATGGTTGAATACGAGCAATTGCAGCAAGGTGAAATACCACATCCACATCCATAAACTCCGTAATGTTTCTGAGGTCGTGGTTTAGATACTTACACCCCTTTTGGTGGTTCTCTACGTTACCAGTGTAGTAGTTGTCTATTGATACAACTTTATGACCATCTTTTAATAATCGTTTGATGAGGTTTGTCCCTACGAAACCTGCACCACCTGTAACTAATATTTTCATTTTTGTATTACTATGATATTTCGAGTCCGTGCTCCAGCAACCCCACGACCTGAGTTTACATTGTGTTCTAAAACATCAATAACTTTATATTCTTTATTAAAAAATTCAACCCACTCTTCGAGAGTTCCAGCGACCGGGTCCATGGGTCTATTCTTTAAACAATCAGCACTCCATTCAATAAAACACATACCACCATCAGTTAAACATTTCATCCAAGCTTCAATTGTTTTAGTTGGATTAAATGAGTGGTCGAATGAGTTTGAATATATAAACCCAACATCATTTACCCACTCATTTTTTATTTCATTAAAATCCCATTGAATTGTATTTTTAAATTCATTAGCAGTAGGTGATATCTCAGTACCCAATACTGATACATCGATGTTCTGCGATTTAAACCAATTTATAAAGTGTTCTTGTTCAAGCCCTCTACGAGTACCATGACATAATCCAAACTTTGGATGTAGATTATTAGAAATCATATATTCAACAATACCACCAATAATATTTTTTGCTACATATGAGTGTGACTTGTACTTTGCTAAGTTACCTTTGACCTGAGCGTCTACGTACTCATCGTAATTATTATATTCCCATACTTTCATTATCCTAATCCCTTCCAAGTTGCACCATTACCTGTGTAATAGTGATTTACCTCAATCTGAGGTGTATATAAATATGATTTACCTTCTTTTAGAATGTCAATTGCCCAATATCTATCTTCTTTTGTAGATAATTCCTCATCAAATGGAGTTTCTATCAAATCAGACTTGTTGTAGAAGCAAAATGCATTATGTAAGAATGGTCTATCCTCAATAGTAGAGTGCATATTTACTACCTCACTATCTACGAAATGAGACCATATGTATCTTTTATTGATTCGTTTACCTCTATAAATTGGAGTTTGATTTCCAAAAACTGCACAATGTGTTTTTAATTGTTGTTGTACATACCCCAAATCCATCTTAGTAACCTGAGAATGTGCTGATAGTACTAAAATGGTATCATTGGTACACAACCCAACCGCCTTGTTCAAAGACCTACCTGGTGTATAGTTATCTATGTTTACAACTGAAATATCAAGTCGTGTATTAAATAGAGTAACTACATCCAATGAGTCATCACTTGAGTTATTATCAATTACAATAACCTCGGCGTCTGGAATATGGTCACATATGGATTGTAATGCAAACCCAATATACTCATTCTCGTTTCTATTTCTTAAAATAATACTTATCACTCAAAAATCCTCTTTAGTGTTGAATAATCAATTGCTTGAGCAGGGTCACTAATCGATAGGTCGGGCGTTGGATGTGATTCGATAATTAAACCATCTGCACCAATTGCCATTGCTGCTTTAGACACCGGTTCTACAAAATTACGATTCCCAGTTGAGTGACTTGGGTCATATATAATAGGGATGTTTGTAAACTCTTTCAATGCAGGTATCATCATAAGGTCAGGTGCCCATCGCGTTGTTGGGTAGATGTGTCTATACGATGGCATTCCAACCACACCTCTAAGACATATTGCTACATTACGATTTCCCCCAACTAAAATACGTTCAACTGCTCCTAAGATTTCATCTAAAGTTCCCCAAGTACCACGTTTCAATAAAACAGGTGTATCTTGCTTTCCAAGTGCATCTAACAAAGTGTAGTTCTGAAAGTTACGAGTTCCTATTTGGAATACATCGGCAACCTCACCAACTTCGTCAATCATACTTGCATCCATTACTTCGGTAACAATTGGAAGTCCAGATTCCTTCTTAGCAATCTTTAACAACTCAAGTCCTTCTTTACGAAGCCCTTCTTTCCACCCATTAGTTTCTTTTGTGATTGGGAATGTACATGGTTTGTATGCACCTGCTCTTAGAGCATCTGCACCACATCGTTTCATTTCCTTTGCAATCTCAATGATTGACTCACCCTCAACTGAACACGGACCTGCAATCTTAAAATAGTCCCAATTAAATGTTTCGTTTGGGTCGATTGAAATGTTTAATTTACCTTGGTCTTTTAGTGACTGAATGTATTCGTTCATTTGTAATATTCTTTTACTTTTTCTAAGTCTTCTTCGGTATGGATGTCAGTAGCAGTTTCCTTTACACATCCGATTCGGTAACTAACTTTACCTTGTTTGAGCAAGTCGTACTTGAACAACCTCATTGCACCACTTCTGCGATATGTATCATCTATCGTGATGATGTCATCGTACTTGTTCTCAATCATATAGTCAAGACACTCATCAAGAGTGTTGACTCGATTCGGATTGTCTGGTTGTAATCCAACTACGATATCATATTCTTCGTTGATTTCGTTGATGATGTGTTGATATACATCTACGACCTCAACATCCCCACACAACTCAGCAGGTCTCTTGTGGAATCTTACTTCGTATTGATTACAAATCTCCTCAACAACATCACTTTCAGATGACACGATAACCTCTACACCATATCGACTTGCATCTGCGTAGTCAACTGAATGTAGAAACATAGGTTTACCATCAATCTCTCGGATGTTCTTGTGTTTTAGTCTTTTAGAATCCAGCTTTGCTGGGATGATTGCTAATACTCTCATAACTTATCTATACTCCATTTATATGCTTTGGTCTGACCTTGTATAGTCATTCCACCTGTATGTGGTGTAAATATACAATTTAATTTTGAGTTTTCCAAATCAAAGAAGGGGGATTTTGATGGGTCACCAAACTCATTTTCGATAACATCAGCACCATACCCCCACAACTTACACTCTTTCAATGCCTTTATAATATCAGTTTCATTTACAACCTCGCCACGAGATGTATTTACCAAAAACTTTACATTACGTGAAAGTAAATCATAATCAATCATATGTCGTGTTTCATCCGTAACGTGTACGTGAAGTGATACTGCGTCACATATGTCAAACAACTCTTCCAATGTGTCAATATTAGACTCATCTGAATATGGGTCGTGGATGTAAACCTCAGCATCAAACGCTCTACAAAACTTAGCCATCATCTTACCCAATCTACCATAACCAACGATGCCAACTTTGTAGTCTTTCATTTGCTGACCTACAAATGGTAGGTAATCCCAACTTTTATCTCTTTTGGTCACATTGTTTGACATTGTGATGTTTCTCATCAAGTCGAGAAGTAATCCGAATGCCAACTCTGAAGTGGATGGTAGTTGGTTGATTAACTCAAAATCATTTTTGTGACATTGGATTTCAATACCCACCGACTCACAATATTCTAAGTCAATATGATTTAGTCCAGTAGATGCAGTATTGATGACACGAACATTAGTACCCCACAACAAGTCTTCATCTATTTTGTAACTTTGTTGGTTTGGGTTACAAAAGATGGTGTCAATTGGATTGTTAAGTAAGAGTTCACGAACTTGATGTCGTGTACCATTCTCTAAAAAGTAAACCTCACCTTTCGACTCTAATAACTCAACCACCCCATCTAAGTGACTTACTGGTGTAACGACTGCTATACCTCTTGCCATTGTTGTTTGTTTATGTATGTTGTTCTAAAATCCTTCATTGGAGATGGATGTAGTTCTTTAACAGGAATATCAATATCCACCAAGTCTTTTCTAACAAATATCAAATTCCTACCGGTCTTGTAGACTAATGAATACCCCTTTTCTTCACCCAATTTTTTTAGAGCCGTTATAGAAGCCCCATAGTACAAACACTTGTGATTTCTCCAAGTCCAATGGTCTTCATCATAGTGCATAACTTTACTATCAGTATGTGGTAGGGTTGGATTAAACTCAATCATAGCAACCTTTGGGGTGTAATTTAAGTTTTTCCATATCCAATAATCCTGCCCATCAACATCTATAACAAGAACATCTAAGTCTTTTGGGACATCATACTTCTTGAATATATCATTAACATTAGAAGCGGTGATGGTTTCTATCTTAATCTGATGTCTATATTTTTCATCACTGTTACCAATCTTAGATTCCTTTACTTCAAAGTATAGACATTCAGTTTCGTACTCATCGTAAAAGTATCTGATGTTTGCAGCACCTCGATTCTTACCAACTTCACCAGACCCAAATTCTAAACAAAATTCAAGTGGTAAGTCCAACTGATGAAATATTGATTCAATTATACCAGTTTCACCATACTGACTTCTTTCAGTTTTAGATGATGCCTTTTTTAGTTTTTCTAAGTCCATATTATCCATATTATATTAATTTTTTTACTTTATCTACAAATACCTGAGTGCTATTGAAGTTCAAACCACCACATATGGTTCTCTCAATGAAGTCTTCACTTGGTTGAGACTCTAAACAATTTAGTATCTTGGACTTGTCCAAATCCACTAAACCATCGTAATCACTTAATACTCCGTGTTGACCATACTCTCTAATCACTGCCGTAGGTATTTTCATTTGAATTGGTTTTAACATTAGAGTACTTGGTGCGCCGAGGACAACTTTACTCTCTGCGACCATAAGATTGTCATCCAACACATCTACCACTACTTTGAACTCAACATCAGATGGCATTTTACGTTTGATAATCTCTTTATTACGCAGATGACTTTCTTCACTCCTACTTTTTATCTTTACGAGAATTGGAAGTTGGTGTTTATCTTGTATCTCCTTTAACCCAAGTTTTCTAAAAAAACGACTATCCATAGTCTTACATACAGGTTGGTTTTTTAGAAAGTTGGTTACAAGTAATATGTGTTTTTTAGGAGTATCTAAGTAAGATGATAAATTGTCGTTTGCAGGGATTCCACCCGAATGGATGTGAGTATCAGACACCTCTTTGTCACCATATAAAAATATGTGGTCAAACACTCTATTCTTGTATTCGTTATGATATTCTTTGTCCACATTTCCGTGGCTACACGAAATCATATTACCATTACCATACTTCTTAAACTTTGAATATATTTCCGGGCCAAAACCTTTACCCCTACAATCATCATATATGATACCATCGTATTTAGAGAAGTCTATTTTATTGGTATCATAAAATACATTTTCGAAGTATGACTGATATTTGGATTCAAACAAAAGTCTAAGGTCTTTACTACCTGGCCATTTGAACGATTGGTGCATTTGATATACTCGTAAGACATCCATCTTGTAATCGTTTGCAAGTTCGGGTATGATTGGATAGATTCGTTCCCCAACACGATATGCCATAGTAACAAATAAAATACGTTTCATATTAATGTATATGTTCCAAATCTTTCATTTTTCTTAAACCTTGACTTCAAACTATCAGATGTGACAATTGAGTCTTTAGTATAAGTATAGTCCCCAGCTTTACAAAATCCCATAGATTGTAGTTCTGATATAAAAACTTCCGATATCTTTGAGTTAAGATGAACTCGGTCTATCGGGTCACCCTCGGACCTCATACGTGTATCCAAGTATTCGGGATAAACATCACCACTTGAGTTAAATACATTGTTAAATGTATCGACCATTACAATATTTGATGGTAGACTCATTCTCAAAGTTTCTATGAAATATCTCATAGCTTCAAACACAGGAGGATATCCAGTAGTGGGTGTAATGAGTTTCACCGATTGTGGTATTTTTTTATCTATCAGTCTGATTACTTCGAGGTAATTCTTTATGGATGTGTCAAGATAATCAGTATCAACTTTACTTTCCCTAACTACATAATGTAATCGGTGTTTGTTTGGTAAGACCCCATCCAAATTTCTATCTGGCTCAGAACCATGCCCAAGTTGTAATCTACAATCAGGTTCACCAAAATACAAGTAAACTTCATCAGAATCGGACAACTCACACTTTGAGTAAACTTCTAAGATTCGAGCTACCATTTTGTTTGGGTTCATTCTCAAGTTGAACTTGTTACCCTTATCAACAAATAGTGGAACGATGTCTTTTCTAAATGCAAATGCACGAGTGTGGCTATCTCCAAATATGTATATTTTACTTGCCATTATGCTTCTTCATATCGAAGTATTGATTATGCCGTACATCATCGTTAATATACTCAAAATCAAAGTTATTTTTCCAAGCTGAGTAGTTGAAACTCAACTGGTCTCTTCGTGAACCATACTTAATCTCGGTCCACCAATCTTCCATTACTTTGATTACATCAGAATCGGTATGCTTTCTATACAAAACCCCACTCGACAATAACCCATTTTCTTTTGGATACCCCTCTGAGATATACCGTTCCATTTGTTCTTTTATCAAGTACGGATTGTCCTTGAATTCTTTACCCGGCACTTGACCCAATGCAAATATGGCGTTGGCCTCATCATAAACACAATTACGAACATCGTAACAACTTGTATGGTCATATACTCTCATTTTAGCATCAGTAATTTGTTGTAAGAACTCACCAACCACTTGAAAGTTACCATCCTGCCAAATAGTGTAATCGTATTCAGGAAACCAACGATGTGGTAAAACCTTATACTTTCGTGCAGTTCTTGTAGAGTCCTCATATAATGACGTAACCTTACGAATCTCCCAAGTGTCAGACTCCATCTCCCTATCGGTAAAACAAACAAAGTCCACACCATCTGGTTTTACGAGTGGTTCATTGAGTGTGTCATACCCACCAATAATCGCTGTATATACTACTACTCTCATAAGTAAATCTCACTTCTAACTAAATTTGACCCAAGATTAGGTCTGGCAACTGTATAGGTTGGTGAATAATTTGCGATGGTATCATTCACCCCAGTTTGGTTACCCACATTAAACTTTGCCTTTGTTTTGATGTATAACTGAATACGAGTATTGATGTGTCTCATATCTAATGCTTCTTTGAAATTTAACCCTACATCCGTAGATTTAGTCCAATAGAACATAGGTAGGTCATACTCATTAATTTTTTGTTGGATTTTATCAACCCCATCACCATCAAATCTATTCGAGATTAGAAGAGTTCCGAAATCTCCATCACAATGTTCCTTAATGATTTGGTCACCAAGTTCAATCTCCTCTTTTGAAAAGTATAATTCGGGTTCAATATCATCGAACTCCTCGAACTGCCAGAACCTCAACAACTCTTCCATAAGTGGGACATCTTCATCACCATAAATTCGGTAGTGGTCATTGAAGACCTCACCATCAAACGAATCAATAAAAGTATCTACATATGGATTATTGTCGAAGATAGTGTGAACTACCTCGAATGGGTCACTCCACGAAGACCAATTTTGTTCAAGGTGTCCAAACATCTCACGAAGCAATTTTGGTGATGGTATCAATACACTACAATCGGGATACTTCTCCTTTAACTTTCGTGGAAACGCTGAAACTATTCCCCAATCCCCTACACCAAAACAAGTTCTGAGTAGTATGAATTCTTTACTATCTAAGTATTCATCAGTAATGTAAGAGGGGTCTTCCATAGGAAACCCCAACTTACTCATCTCTTGAATAGGATACACCTTGTTATTATGTGTTCTCCAAAAAATCATTTAGAAACGGCTCTACCTTCCATCTTTTCCCAATCTCGTTCAGGCCTAACCTCTACATTGGTGTTCCAACCACCCTCAATGGCGTTCATAGAAACCCCATGCTCTTTAGCAAAGTTAATAATAGCATTTACGTCTTTAGGAAAACAAGTACCACCATACCCCAACTTACCATCAGGACCAGGTACGTGTAAATGACTATCTCCAACTCTACCATCTGCGGTAAATCCATATAACGCAGTTTTCCAATCAACATCAATCAGTTGACTTAATCGATAGAACTCGTTCATCACTGCAACTTTTGTCGCAAAGAACGTATTATTCATATACTTGATGTATTCTGCCGTAGTCGAATTAGTATGGATGATGTGTCGATTCATAAATCTATCCGTAAACAATTCTTCTACTCGATTTGTCAATTCCTCACTACCACCAAAGATGATTCGTGCTTGAGTCAACATATCCAACTTCGCAGTACGTTCGGTCAAAAACTCCGGAGAGAAAATGATATTGTATCCGTACTTATCAATCAACTTACTTGTAGTTCCCGGCAAGACCGTAGACTTTATGATGAAAATAGTATCTTCATTAGGTGTTATTGATTCAAAAAAGTTTTCGATGTACGAAATGTCTTGAACCCCATCCATAGTCATAGGAGTGGGTAGACATACAAACACAAATTCTTGTTGTAAAGTTTCTTCGAGGGTATGGCTAGCCTTCAAAGGGTCAATGTCGTAAATACGGACATCGGTCGTTGGGGAAAACGCGAATGCTTGTGACTCTCCAACGAAACCATTACCGATAATACCAATAGTTTTTTTCATAATAAAATTGTTAAATTTTCTTTTGACACACGTTCGTTTCCAAAATGGAATTACACGAGGGTTTCGTAATATTCGTTTTGCTTCTCTTGTCGTTCAATTTGTTTTGGGTGGTAGAGAGATAATTCCTCTGCCCAAGGTAGATTAGATATAGTATCATATCCAACGAGTTTCTCGTGTACCTTATTTTCCCAACGAATGTTCTCTGAGTTTTTGTAGATTCTCCATTGAGGGTCTGGAAAGTTTACCCAACCCTCCTCGTTGACGTTCCATCCCCACTTTTGAATGTGGTCTTGGGTCAATCCTTCGACCGTGTTTACTCGTGGTACGAGAATCACATCAACATCGTTTGCTTCCAAGATTGAGTGGATGTTGTCCATAAGGGTTTCGTGAGGATACTCATCTGCATCAATCTGAAAGATGTAATCACCCTTACAATGTTTGGTAAGTTCATTCTTTAAGTCTGCGAAGTGGCCATCAAAGTCATATGGATACCAATGGAAGTAGGTATTACCCACGTTCATTTTACGAAGGTAAGTTTCTACACCTTTACCACCATTTTTGGAATCCCATAGAACCACAATCTCATCTTGTGGTTTTTTTAGTGTGATTAACTTTTGTAGTAATGTTTGAATCTCTAAGAATTCGTTACATACTGTAACTGCGTAACTGATTTTCATTTTATTAAGTTTCCGATTTTAACATCATTGTGGTGATATATTATTGCACCCGTTGGATGTACTAATAAGTATATAGGATTTTTTGTCAAAGTTGGGTTAGTTCCAAACATACCATTCGTATTGTATGTGTTAGAATCATAGTACCCATTTGCTGAAAATACAACGTTTAATCCATTTCTAAGTAATGGTCTATAAATATGATGACCTACAGTAGAGTCCACATACCACTTAAAATGCCAGTCGGAACTATTGTATGGTTTTCGAGCTCCAGTTACATTTGAGATATCTTGTCTGTCTGTTGGATTAATGCTATTTAAAAATTGTCTAATATTGTTCCACTCACTATCACTATTTATAGAATTAATTACCTTCGATAGGTTATCATCTTTTAATCTAACAGCATGAAATGTATCTGATACTCTATTATGTTGCTTCCACCACCGCTTGTACTCTTTCCATGGTAACATAAAATCCCAAGATTTATCCTCAACTCTTAACCAATTTGTTATTGGTTGCTTCCATATTGTATCAAACCTACATATAAACAATACATCGGTAGTATAATCAGATTGTGTTTTTTCAATGTCTTGAAGAATATGTGTAAATACATCCCATTGGCGATACCCATCGGTATCATATAACGTATCTTTATCGTATAACCGAGTATCATTAACACCAATTTTTTTATTTATTTCATCATATGGGGTGGTGTCTCCATTTTCATACCACATATATGTAAATACACGAACATTGTGTCCTGACTTACGTAATGGTGCTAATATCATTTTATTAAAGTTAGCATGGACCTTACTCAAATAATTACGAGTATCTCCTCTCAACACGACATCAATGTTCATACTAAATACCTTTTAAGAAGTCCGGCTCGTCATCACTCTCTACTTGTTCACGTTGTCTTCTATTAGCTTCGGTATCTACCTTATCAAATATACCATAATCGTAGTTGTATACTGTAATTGATGATATGTTCTTATAGATAAATGTACGATACCCACCCTTTAATTTTAGAGTGGTATTGGTTCGTATCTCAGTAAGGTAAAAGTTCTTAGCATTAACGTCGAGGTTCAATTTAGTTAAATCCAACTTTTTTACATTAGGCGTTGTACTAACCACTTCGTTAAACCCACCTGCGAGTCTGAAGAATGATGTTGGGTGAATGTGTTTTAAATCAAGACAGTGAAAGTATGTCTTAAAGTTTGGATTCAACACAAACACAAAATAGTTATCAGATTTACCATCTACCTTTTTGTAACGGATTTTAGCTACCTGCCCCATTTCAAGTTTACTCTTACTAATCTTGATTGGGTCTGCTAATCGATTCCTATGTTGTGTTGTATAATCAGCCATTACTCACCTACCTTCTTTAACTTTGGTAATTTTAATTCAGTCGGAGTGTCTTTCTTTTTCAAGGTTGGTAACTTCAATCCAACTTGAGTTGGACCATCACCTACTTTATAAGTGTCAAGTATATTGGTCAATTTACTTGACATTTGGTCAAACGTAAAGTTATCCTTTACATACTTACGATTCTTACGAGACTTTTCAACTGCTTTCTTATAATTATCGTAAATCCACTTCATAGTACCACCGGCTTCACCATAATTGATAGAGAACCACTTAGATTCTGGCAGAATCCACTTGTTTGCTGCTGATTTATCTACGTTCTGAAGTTCACCACCTACTAAGAAGTTGAAGTCTTTATGTAAGAAGTCAATGTGTCCACTCCAATTTGATGTAATGATTGGTTTACCACTAACACAAGCTTCCAATAAAGGTCTACCAAAACCCTCACCACGTGTAAATGACACGTGTGCTTTTACCTTTGAGTGATTGTATAATGAGTTCATCTCTTCATTAGAAAGGTCACCATCAAGGATATATACGTTTGGTAGATTCTTAGAATCAATCATACCTTTAATCATATCAACTCTCTTTCTCAACTCGTGGACATTTGTAATACCAGGTGATGTGATAGATGTTTTAAGTATGAGTGCTGGTGTATTCTTCTTGTTTTTAAAAGTATTAAAGAACGTATGAATCAATCCACTTACATTCTTTCTATCGTGTCCAATGTTACCTTGTAACCAATGGCCTACAAATAGATATGCAAATGACTCTTTTACGTCACTCATCATTTCATCTACTGAAGTATGTACCTTTGCTTTGTTGTCGTAAATCTTAGGGTCAAATCCTTCAAATAAAACCTCAACTGGTTTTGTAAGTTTTACATCACCAACCTTTTGTTTGGTCTTCTCGTCAACCTTATTGTATACTGCTTGGAGTGTTGTCTTGGAGTGTTCCGAAGATACGAGGTTTAAATCCATACGATTACACCCCTCAATAAATTCAGCAGATGCTTCAGTAGTTTCAATAACTGCTGATACCCCAATGTTGAAATTACCAACAGGTTGGAACTCACTTGGAATTGTAATCTGCATCCAAATGTCTGGCTTTTGATTCATCTGACCTGTAATGAGTCGAGATGTCAAATCAGTATCCTCACTTGTCAATGCATTCTGAGGTGTATTACCCCATCTTTGTGGTAGGATTTTAATGTCCCACTCTTCTCCTTTGGTTTCAATTAGTGAACGTACAAGGTCTCTTGAACGTGAACCATAACCACTTCTTGTTGCGATAGGGCAACTAACTACACATAACTTTTTCATGCCGTATAAATTTCAAATCGTTTACGTGGTGTCCAATTCTCAAGACACTCATCAATACCTTCAATAAATGATACACCCATTTCTTCGGATGACATCTTACTTTCGTTGGCCACCCAATTGTGACCTTCCATACCAACTTTTTCCAAATGGTCTCTACCTGCTCTAAAAGCATGCCCTAATTGTTCTGCAACTTCCATATAATCACATCTATCATCAAAGATAAATGGAGTCATTGGTGAACCTTGTAGTGATAAGTTAGATGGCCATACTGGATATGCCCAATTACCATATGCAAGAAGTTCGTTGTTCTTCCACTTACGTTTGTCGTGTAGTGACCCAATCTTTACATAATCTTCAGCAGTTAGTGGTTCACCTTCTAAGTCAAATCCACATTGGTCTTGTAGACCACCTGTAACATTAACGATGATTGGTGTACCTGCTCTCAATGCTTCACAAGATGCAAGACCAAATCCTTCGTTTGATGCAATGTTTAGGATGATATCACCTGAGTTGTAGTATAGGTTGAGGTCTTCCGTTGAGAACTTAACATCAGTAAACTTGTAATCACCATAGTGACCATTGTATTTGATTACCTCGTTCAAGTCAGTACCATTGTCATCACTACGTTGTGTATGTAAGAATAAACATACCTTAGAGTCTTCGTGTTGTTTAGCAAATTCGTTGAAGGCAAGGATTACATCACCTGGTACTTTTCTACGAATGTTTCTATTGTTCCAAATTACCACGAAGTCATACTCAGTAAGACCATACTTTTGTTTAAAGTCAACCAACTTTTGGTCATCATTTGGTAATGGTCTGAAGTATTTAGATACCCCATGTGGAATGTATTTGTATGCCCAATCTTCCTTTGCCATATCATACTTTTCTAAAGTACGTTTATTAATACCATAGGTTTGTTTTGATATAGACATTAACATATCACAAGATGCGTAGAATGGTGCATTCCACATTGGGTCTGGTAATGAATCCCAAATGTTGTAATACATAATAGGAACAAACTCTCTTACTTCATGCTCCATATCGTACAACCACTTCCAAAAACGTGGGTCGGTAAAGTGTAAGATTGCATCTGGCTTTTCGATATTAATTAATTGACGTAACATATCAGGATTCCCATACCCATTGGATGCGTAAATCTTTAAGAATGCATCGTCCACACCAGTTTCTTTTTGAACATCGGGTGAGATATCAAAAACCTTACCCTCATCTGGGTGTTTTAATGCAGCACCTAACTGAACCCAATCATATTTATGGATTGTAGATAATACAATCTCTTTTGATTGAGTAGCGATACCACTATGTAATCTTAGGTCATCCGATAGAAGTAGAATCTTTTTCTTCTTCGGTTTATTTGGGTCTACTTTACGTAGCTTTGGTAATTCCATTCGTAACTCTCTTGTTTTTATTTAATTATAAATATACAAAAAATATTTGTAATATACTAATTTAATCAATAAAACTTGCAACCTTATCGTATCGTGTAAGTACTCGTTTAAAGTGATTAAATTCATTCTTTTTGATTTCACCAAAGTACACGATTTTATCAGCACCTCTGGCTATACAATCGTATTGGTGTAATGGTTGAGTTGGGTGGTATGGTTTTCCGTAATATTCCTTTTCCATTCCACTATAAAGTGACATTGAAGTGTGTGCCGCGTTGTATTCGATATACTTAATACCCATCTCCAATCCAAACTTTCTAACCCACTTTTCTATTCCTATCGTATTACCACGTGTAATGAGAATCAAGTCGTCTCCGAACTTTTTCTTTAGATTCCAAATCAGTTCTTTGATTTCTCCACGATTCTCGTATTTAGGATTTCCTATTAGTGCTACTCTCATTATGGTTAAGTCTTTTTTGAACCTTTCTCCAATACTTTTCGGTTTGCTTCTTTTGAAGTCCTTTCGGACCACCATTCCAACACCTTGCGATTTTCTCATATGAACTTGTTTCGTGATAATAATTTGCAACTACATTAAACATACTGATAGATTTCTCTCGATTCCATCGGTCCTCTAATGTATATATGTAACTCGAACCTTTTAAATGTAAAATTCGGTTAACTTCTCGTACCATTATGGGTCTTATTTGAAGAACACCCACCGCATCTTCTCTTTTACAATATGCGGAATCGTTCTCACGGCTCTCCACCCACATCAAAGCAGTTACCAAAGGAGTCAAATCTCGTGATGGTGTTACCAGTTCTAAACTGACCTCGACCTCATCTATTTGAATCTCCTTTGGTTCAACTTCCACAAGAGGTTCTTGGGCATGGGGAATGTAATAAGTTGATGATGTTAAAACTACCAATACTAATAATAACCACTTTCTCATACTACTCTTTTATACGTTCTTTACGATTACACAATTCACTTTTCTTGAATGGGCAATACTTACAATTCTTGGAGTTCTTACCGGCAAGGGCAGGGAACTCAGCATCAGTATTATGTGACCCATCTTCATTGAATGACTTAGAGATGAACTCATCAAAACTTGTTGATACGTTTCTCATTGTAATACTACCATGAGCTGGTACGAAGTCTTGTACTCTCTTCTGAGCGAACATAGCCTCTTCCCATAACTTACGTTTTACAATAAAGTAACGGACTTGAATCTTATCTAATGGATACCCATATTGTTTAGAGAAAAACTTCTTGTATAGAACCAACTGAGCGGTCTTGGTCTTATCCTTCTTCTGATAAGCATTCCACCCCTTAGTTGAGGTCTTGATATCCCAAATCTCAATTGTCCCATCTTCGATAGTCTCAAACACCAAATCAAGGAAACCCTTCATCATAATGTTCTCGTTAGCATCGGTTGGATAATAGATTGGAAGTTCTACCCCTAAGAGTCTCATCTTCTTAACTGAAAAGTAATCAGCTCTATTCTTACGAAGGAAGTCTAAGATATAGATACCATCTTCATAGAACTCGTTCATTTCACTTTTGTTAGTGAATGCACCAT
>Ga0209716_1000835_pt1 | contig 25976 bp, 36 predicted proteins | sample COGITO_mtgs_1205_FD_184811 | JGI IMG/M metagenome (GOLD analysis project Ga0209716, IMG submission 184811) | Pelagic marine microbial communities from North Sea - COGITO_mtgs_120531 (SPAdes) (version 2) | ecosystem: Environmental > Aquatic > Marine > Epipelagic ...
AAATCTAGCTGCAAGGTTGGAAGCAACTGCTGCTCGTCATGAGTATAAAGAATACAAAACTATTATCTCCTCATTCACTAGAGATATGCTCCCTGCTCAATATAAGTGCGAGAAGATCGGAGACATAAAAGTCAAAGGTAAAGAGGAGATTATTGAGATTTATTCTGTCGTAAGTTAGCATATCTTTTTTTAGCTGCTTCACTCATTCTTCAGAATGCTTTCTACCAGCCTTTGCTTCAGATATCTTTTTTCTTGTTTCTTCAGAATGCTTTCTACCAGTCATCTTTTTTCTTGTTTCTTCAGAATGCTTTCTACCAGTATTTGCTTCAGATATCTTTTTTCTTGTTTCTTCAGAATGCTTTCTACCAGACATCTTTTTTCTTGTTTCTTCTGAGAGCTTTCTACCAGTATTTGCTTCAGATATCTTTTTTCTTGTTTCTTCAGACAGCTTTCTACCAGACATCTTTTTTCTTGTTTCTTCAGAATGCTTTCTACCAGTATTTTTTTTACCATTCTGACGTTGTATTTCTTTTATGATATCTTCTTTACCGAGCATTCCAGATAAACCTTTCCAAGCTAGTTTATCTTGCCAGCGACCATATTGTTCGTATAGTTTGCGATGGGCTTCTGCGTGTTCTTCTAAGGTAAGTTCTACAATGTTGGACGGATCGTCTGTACCACCAGCGTGGCGTGGAATGATATGATGTTTGTGTGTATAAATAGTCATGCTGATACTCCTGTTAAGTGTTAGAGCGTATGGGAATTGGCGTTCCGCGATACGTTTCTATTTATAATATTGAGGATTTTGAGATGTTACTTGAAGATCTTGATAGCGTTGAATACTGGGAACTGTACGACCAGATTAAAGCAGTGGCTGAAGGTGCTGGCAAAGAGTTGACTTCTGAGCAAATTGAGGTCATAATGAAAGAAAGGCTGAAGACCTCATAACCATATATTCCCCAAAGTTATAAGCATATACTAAAAAAGTATAAAAAAGTAAAAATAATGCTTTACTTTCTCACGCATATCCAGTATAATAGCGGTATAAATTGAGAACTAAGAGAGAGCTTTGATATGACTAAATTTACTAATAAAATCGTTATTGATACTCAGTATATGGAGAACTACTCCGATGACCCAGAGACTCCTTACTGGAAGTCTAAGGGAGGATCGATTTACACGATCTATGGTAACTGGGATACTTCGATTGAAGAGTGGTCTAAGGTTGAAGATGTAGTTCGTGAAGTGAGCAAACTCATCGAGTATAGCAACCCTGCTTCTGAGGAGTATGTTATTGGTTCTCGTGTAGTTGATGCTGACAAGGTTGTTACTGAAGATTGGGAATCTGAGTGCGTCATTGCCAAGAACTTCTATGGCAACTATGTCCTTACTCGTGAAACCTATTTGGGCTCAACTGAGTCTTGGGTTATGTTGCCTGAGGGTGATCGTGAGAACTATATTAATTTGAAAAAAACAGGATAAAGTGCTTTACATTCCTGTTTGGATGTAGTATAATACCTGTATTGATTAATTAAAGAGAGAGAATTTTATGTCTAATCGTGACCAAGCTATTAAACTTCTTGAGCAAATTCAAAAGGCTCACCTTAATAAGAACGATAGTCCTCACTTCCATATTGGTTATCTACAGGCTCTTATCGGTACTCTTGCCGAAAAAGATTCTAGTATTCTGAACGAACTGACTGAAACTCTGGACTGGACTGCCCAATAATGTATATGGTTTGGTGCGTAAGTTGGCATGACGAAAAGGGTGAAAGGCGCATCGAGTGGAATGTGCCTGACCCTGACAAATTGAGAAGAGAATTAATTGAGATGGGTATTGACCCTGATGTAATTGACGTATATGAAAAGGATGTATCATGATTCCATGTAATCCCAAAGTGTGTTTATTTATTGGTGGGTTTTTGATGATGGGTTCTGTGGGTGCTATTGAGCATAATACCATGGAGTTTGGTCGGGCGCTTATCTTTTCTTTCATTGGCGCCACCCTTGCGCTTGATGGTGCCATTCGTTTAAACAGGAACTCTGATGTATAGTAAATATTCTAAAGATAAAGTAATCCTCACAGATTGCGACGGTGTCCTCCTTGATTGGGGGCATTCCTTTTTTCAGTGGATGCGTGCACGTGACTACCATCCAGTTGAAGGTGCTGAAAAATTATATAAAATTGAAGAAGTCTTTGGTAGAACTCGAGCGGTCACTAAACCGCTAGTCCGCCAGTTCAATGAAAGCGCATGGATGAAAGACTTGACGCCATATCGAGATGCGGTAAAGTATGTCCGTAAACTCCATGAAGATCATGGCTATGTTTTCCATTGTATCACGTCTCAGTCATTAGACCCTAAAGCTAGAGAGCTTCGTATTGAGAATTTAGAAAAGGTTTTCGGTAAAGGTGTTTTTGAAGTTGTGACCTGCCTAGACTGTGGTGCCGATAAAGATGATGCCCTTGAGGAATATCGTGACAGTGATTTATATTGGATTGAAGATAAGCCAGCCAATGCCGATCTAGGTGTTGATATGGGTCTTGACTCGATATTACTTGCTCATGGACACAATGTAAGTTATAATGGTAATGCTACTAGAGTAATCAATTGGCGTGAAGTATACGAAACTATTACAGGTTAAATATTATGAATATTGAGATTGGTAAAGAGTATGCGGTATCTCCTAAATGGAAGAAATCGTTTGAAGAAAATGAATACTGGGCTAATGACAAAGGTCAGCGCATTACGATTACCACGTTGTGGCGTGGTGGTACAATCAATATTACTCCTCAGAATCAAGATGAATCTGCTTGGTTATCTCAAGCAGTGAAGCAAGAAGATGATGACACCTTTGAGCCATATTCGTTTGAAGAATATGAATACCAGTCAGCTTGGGATGGCATTTCTGTAGATTTGTTCTTTAACGGATTTGATGGTAATACTGATGAAGAGTTAAGCGAAGAATGTCAAAAGCTACAGGATGGGTATGATGAAGAAGGTACTATGTTCCTCGAGGAAGAGGGGTTTGACGTTGACGATTCCGAAGTATTTATGTATGGCGAACTTGACATAGAAGAAGTTTAATGAAGTTTTATACCCATGCCCATGTGCGTAGTAATACAGTCTGCGTTCGTGGGTACAAGAACGGCAAGCGTTTCGATGAGAGGGTTGAATACAACCCAACGCTATACGTCCCATCTCGTAAAACATCAGACTATCAAACTCTGACTGGTGAATATGTTGAGCCTATGCCGATGGGCACTATCAAAGATGCTAAACAGTTCGCTAAGAAATATGAGGGAGTTGATAACTTTAAGATCTATGGCTCAACTAAATTCGCATACGTTTATCTGAACGAAAAGTTCGGCAACGATTATGACGTTGATCAGGTTAAGGTTGCTAACATTGATATTGAGGTTGGCTCTGAGGAAGGATTCCCCAACCCCGATCTTGCTACTCAGCCAGTCACTGCTATTTGTATATCATACGACCACCCCAACGGCAACAAGCGTTATCATGTAATTGGTAATGGTAAGTATGAGCGAACTCGTGACGATGTTCACTACATTGATGCCAAAGATGAGATGCGTTTACTATCTGTATTCCTCAGCTTTTGGGAAAAACTTGATCCTGATATCATTACTGGTTGGAATATTGAGGGGTTTGATATACCATACTTGGTCAATCGTATCAGTAAACTTCTGGGTGAGAAAGAAGCTCGACGCCTTTCTCCATATAATTGGATTAAGAAAAGAGAGATAACCAAGTTCAATCGGATTGAAACTATGTATGAGTTGGTTGGTGTCGCAACTCTTGACTACCTACAGCTTTACAAGAAGTTCACATATTCTCAACAAGAATCTTATCGGCTTGATCATATTGCCTTTGTGGAACTTGGCGAGCGTAAGTTGGATTACTCTGAGGTTGAAAATCTACACCAGTTACATAAACTTGACTATCAGAAGTTTATCGACTATAATATAAAAGACGTTGAGCTTGTCGATCAAATCGAAGATAAGATGAAGTTGATTGAAATGGCGTTGGCGATTGCGTATGATGCCAAGGTTAATTACAACGATACGTTTACTCAGGTTACGATGTGGGATGTACTTATACATAATTATCTCATGAGTAAGAATATCGTGATACCGCCAAAGGAAGATACAGTTAAAGATTCTACCTTTGCTGGTGCGTATGTGAAAGACCCGCAAGTGGGAATGCATGATTGGGTTATGAGTTTTGACCTTAATTCTCTGTATCCTCACTTGATTATGCAATATAACATCTCTCCCGAAACTATGGTTGAAGATGAGTTTATGATAGATGTCAAAGTTGATGACATCATTGATAGGAATGTAGATACGCACCCTCACCACGCTATGGCTGGTAATGGTCGATACTTCCGAAAGGACAAGCAGGGATTCTTGCCTGAAATGATGAACAGGATGTACACTGAACGAAAGAGCTACAAGAAGAAGATGCTTGAAGCTGAATCGGAACTTGAATTGATTAATAAAAGGTTGGCACAATTATGAAGAAAGGTGATGTAGTATCTCTGGTCACATTGACTGGTGAGTTTGTTGGTAAGTTTGAAGATCATACTTCGGCAGGCGTAAAGTTGAAAGATCCACGCTGGGTTATCCATGGTGAACAGGGTATGGGCTTTGCTCACGGTTTGTGTTCAACAGGTAAGAACGACCCAACTGATGTTGAGTTCTTCAGTGGTGGTATTATTTTTGTTACAGAATGTAATGAAGATGTTGAGAAAGCGTATCGTTCAGCAACGAGCGGACTAATTCTTTAATGACTGATATTGCTGATATGTCTAAAGAACAACTGCTCGTTCAGAAAGCGCAGTTAGTCAAAGATATTAGTAAGTACAAGAACCTACAATTGGCCAAGAAAGTTCAGCTGAATTCATCATATGGCGCCATTGGAAACAAATACTTCCGCTTCTTCGATGTGAGGAAAGCGGAAGCAATCACACTATCAGGGCAGTTGTCAATTAAATGGATTGAGAGGAGAGTTAATGAATACCTTAATAAGTTACTTCAAACATCCGAAGCTGATTATGTTATTGCATCGGATACGGATTCTATCTATGTCAACTTCGATGCACTTGTACGCAAATGCTTTGAAGAGGGAAGTGACCCTGTCAAGATCGTCAATTTCCTGGACAAAGTTGCAGCTGAGAAGTTGGAACCTTTTATTGATAAAAGTTATGAAGAACTGGCACGAATAACAAACTCGTATGATCAGAAGATGTTCATGAAGCGAGAAGTTATTGCGGACAAGGCTATCTGGACTGCTAAGAAAAGATACATGATGAATGTGTATGATAATGAGGGAGTCCGATATGCCAAGCCCAAGCTGAAGATGATGGGAATTGAAACTGTAAAGTCATCAACGCCCCAGTCTTGCCGAACAGCACTTGAAGAAGCAATTAATATTATTATGAATAGTGGCGAGTCAGAGGCTCAGGCATTTATATCTGACTTCCGATCTAAGTTTGAGCAGTTGCCATTCGAAGTTGTTGCGTTTCCTAGATCTGTTTCTGACTTCGGCAAGTACGATGATGGCAAGAAGGATTTGACCATACCCAAAAGTACACCGATTCACGTTCGTGGTGGTCTAGTTTATAATCATCTGATTAGAAAGCACGGTCTTGAGAAGAAGTATGAATTGGTAAAGGATGGTGAGAAGCTGAAGTTCTGTTACCTAAATAGTCCGAACCCTGCTCAACATAATGTAATCAGCGTTATGACAACGTTGCCTAGAGAGTTTGACCTGAGCAGTTATATAGACTATGAGACGCAATTTAATAAAGCGTTTCTTGACCCATTAAAAGTTATACTCGAGTCAGTTGGCTGGAGTGATGAGAAGAAGTCTAGTCTTGAAGGCTTTTTCGGATAGGCGTTTATTCACTGCTGTAAATCTTCATTAGTATAAATAAAGGTGTAGTCCGCGATGTTTCAGCATCCGACTACTCTAATACTAAACAGGAGTATCAGCATGATATATTTATATGTAAAAACGCACAACGAAACTAATCTCAAATACTTTGGCAAAACAATCAGAGATGATTATGAGAAATATTCTGGGTCGGGGAAACATTGGAAAAGTCATCTAAAGAAACATGGTAACAACATAAAGACTGTGTTGGTATTTGCCAGTGATGACATTAATGAAATTGAATCGGTCGCACTAAGATTCTCAGAAGAGAATAATATTGTTGAGTCCAAAGGTTGGGCTAATCTCATACCAGAAAATGGTAGAGATGGTGGTTCTTTATCAGAGCATCATACAGAAGGCTCTCGTAAGAAAATGAGTGATAACAGGAGGGGAAAGGTGGGCATTCCAGCAGGTTGGAAACACGACGATGACACGAAGGAACGTATGTCCAAAAAAGCTAAAGAGCGTTGCGATCGAATGGGCGCACCTAAAGGAGCTTTTAAAATTGGAAATGTCCCTCACAATAAGGGAACGAATATGACAGAAGAACAGAAAGCACTCCTGTCTGATCGTTGTAAAAAGCAAAAGAAGCATACATGCGAACATTGCGATAGAGAGTTCGCGGGCGGAAACTTCACCCTATGGCATGGTGATAACTGTAAGGAGAAAAAAAATGGATGAGTTCAATGATTTTGGCTTCACGGCTATGGACGAAGACGAACTTGATAGCGTACAACAGGCAAGTACTGCTGCTAAGGCTGCGTCAGAAACAGCTGATAGTTGGGAAGCCAAATGTGCTGACCTGTACAATACATTCAAACCATTGCTTAACAACTTGGCTAAGAATCCAGAAAAAGCATATATCTATTGGCCAAATCGTATGGGTAAGTTGGAAGAATTTAGTGATCTAATTGATAAGATATATAATAGTTGACTTTGAGATTGATTTGGTATATAATAGTATAATAGTTTTGATGAGAGGTTTATAATGAGTTTTTTGACTGATATGGTGAAGGGTATTGACAATACATCCCTTCTTGCTGATGGTGGTAATAGTTCTGAGTTTTCGGGATCTATTGACACTGGTTCTTATATTTTAAATGCTGCCATTTCTGGTAGTATCTATGGCGGTGTTCCTAATAATAAGATCACCGCTTTTGCTGGTGAGTCTGCTACTGGTAAGACGTTCTTCGTACTTGGGGTTCTTAAGCAGTTCCTTGAAGATAACAAAGATGGTGGTGTTATTTACTTTGATACAGAGGCTGCTGTTACTAGGCAGATGATGGATGATCGTGGTATTGATACCAAGCGTGTAGTTATTTCTGAGCCGTCTTCGATTGAAGAGTTCCGGACTAATGCGACTCGTATCTTGACCACTTATATCGAGCAAGGTAAAGATGCTCCTCCGATGATGATGGTACTTGATTCACTAGGTATGTTGTCATCTGCTAAGGAACTTGCCGACACCGAATCTGGTAGCGAGAAACGTGATATGACCAAGTCGCAGTTACTGCGTGGCACATTCCGAGTTCTTTCGCTGAAGCTGGCTAAAGCTAATGTGCCTCTGCTAGTTACTAACCACGTCTACGATGTTATTGGTGCGTATATTCCTACCAAAGAAATCACTGGTGGCGCTGGTCTTAAATATGCTGCGTCTTCGATTGCTATGCTTGGTAAGAAGAAAGATAAAGATGGTACTGACGTTGTTGGTAACATTATCAAGGTAACAATGCATAAGTCTCGATTCACTAAAGAGCAGAAAAAGGTTGAGGTGAAGTTGTCATATGACACTGGTCTTGATCGTTACTATGGCTTGCTTGACCTTGCCGAGAAGTATGACATCATCAAGAAAGTATCGACTCGATTCGAGTTACCTGATGGTCGCAAAGTATTCGGTAAGGCAATTAATAATAATCCGACTGAATATTTTACTGATGACATTATGGCTCAGCTTGAAGTTGCTGCTGGCAAAGAATTCAAGTATGGTCAGGTTGGCGTTGATGAGGTAGTTGAGGAGGTTGAAGGTGCCAGTTAAGTATAAATTGGTTGAGAGGGATGAATCATATCACTCTGACCATTGGGCGATTGAGGTGTTGGAAGGCGAACTAGAGGGATTCGTCTTCCAATATGACACCGTTAAGTTTAGGGAAGAAGATGGTCAAGGCATTCTAGACTTTGAAGTATTAGATGTGCAGAATGGCGAAAAAGTTGACGTCAATAATGAGACTACTTCTAATATACTTGGCGGGATACTTGTAGATATTATTGAACAAAATATGAGAGAGATGGCAAATGGCGACGGAAACACTGATACTGAGACACCTGCTGAATGATGAAGGATATGCGAGAAGAACGCTCCCATACCTGAAGCCAGAGTATTTTTCAGACCGTATTGAGAAAACGGTCTACCAGCAGATTGATTCGTTTATACAAAACTACAACTCACTTCCGACTAAGGAAGCTCTGACCATTGAGATGGATAAGGTGAAGAACCTATCCGACACAGAGTTTGAGCAATGCGGTGAGTATATCTCCCAGCTGGATATTGAACAGCCTGAAGACGCAGACTGGCTAATCGGTACGACCGAAAAGTTCTGTCAGGAAAAGGCTGTATACAATGCCATCATGGAAAGTATCAGTATCCTAGAACCTAATGACAAGGAAGATCGGGATAAGGGTTCAATTCCTGAGTTACTTTCCGATGCCCTTGCCGTTTCTTTTGATCCCAATATTGGTCACGATTTTGTTGAAGATGCCGAAGAGCGTTATGAATTTTATCATCGTAAAGAAGAACGTGTTCCGTTTGACCTTGAGTACATGAACAAGATCACTCAAGGTGGTCTGCCTCGTAAGACGCTAAACATTCTGATGGCTGGTACTGGTGCAGGTAAATCTTTGGCTATGTGTCATATGGCTTCGGCTAATATGATGGATGGTAAGAACGTTCTCTACATTACAATGGAGATGGCTGAGGAAAAGATTGCGGAGCGTATCGATGCTAATCTACTCAATGTGACACTCGACGACCTGAAGAGTTTATCTAAGGCGATGTATGATAAGAAAATTGCTAGGGTAAAGGGCAAGACAACTGGTAAGTTAATTGTAAAAGAGTATCCGACTGCCTCTGCTGGATGTGGTCACTTTCGTCACCTAATTAATGAATTGAAACTCAAGAAGTCATTTACGCCTGATATCATTTATATTGACTATCTGAATATTTGTATGTCATCTCGTCTTCGTAATGGCGGTAATCACAATTCCTACACTTTGGTCAAGGCTATTGCTGAAGAGATTCGTGGTCTGGCAGGTGAGCAGAACGTGCCGATCGTATCAGCTACGCAAACAACTCGTAGCGGTTATGGTAGCAGTGACATTGACCTGACTGATACTTCTGAGTCGTTTGGTTTGCCAGCTACAGCTGACTTTATGGCAGCGCTGATTGTGACTGAAGAACTTGATGAAATTAATCAGATTATGATCAAGCAGTTGAAGAATCGTTATGGTGACCCTGGACAGTATAAAAGGTTCATGGTTGGCATTGACCGAGCTAAGATGCGACTGTATGACGTTGAGCAACAGGCTCAAGAAGATGTTGTCGATAATGGACCTGTGTTTGATAATACCACATATGGTAAGCGTATGAAGGAAGATGATCAAATGAGCTGGATGACCAAAAAAGCTGGACGAAAGGACTTCGGTGGCTTTAAAATGTAACATGATAGTATAGGTGCTTCTCTCTCACTCTCTCTCGCACCTATACTTCGCCTGACCTGAGCATGTCACCCAAACTGCTCCTTTTTCTATTTACTTTATGTTATAAATAGGTTATAATTATATTTTAGACTAAGGCTCGATATGCATAATTTCAATGAATACTTGACGGAAGCCACTAAACAGTGGTTGGGGTTTGACTCTTTACCGTCAGCAATGAATCCTGAATTGCGAAGATTCCTCAATCGACTACAGAAAGTAGCAGATGCTGAGTCAATTTACATTGAGCCCAAATACGATTTCAGAAGAGCAAAGACACGTCTAGTCATTAAAGTGACAGATAAAGCTGCATTGCCTAAAATTGTATCACATAAGACTTTGGTCGGTTATGGCTTCTCCCCTTCTGGTGATAAGTATGTTTCATCTAAGTTGGTAAATATTGCGCTGACACCATCAGGCGGTATTCGCGGAACTGGTAAACTACCACGGAAGGGAGAAGCGGTAACAATACCGTCAACAGCTGAGCAAGAAATGGGTTCTGTCGAATACTTCTCAGCTATGTTTAAGAATAAGAAAACAGACCTCAAGCAAATATCTGATGCTGTTGGCTATCCTTTCAGTGCTGAGTGGATGCATAACTTTGAGCAACAATATAGAGCATTCAGTTCTAATATGGGCACAGGGTTTTCTAAGCATAAAATATACTTAGATTCAGAGAGAAACGACTCTAACATATTATTCGCTCTAGCAAAGAAGTTCGGCTTGACCGATTTGAAGGATAACTGGAACCCAGCTGACATCTGGATTATGTCATTGAACCGATCGCAGATAATCAGACAAACAACTGATATCACAACTCTTGAAGAATTTAATGCTTGGTTGGCTAGTAAGTATGAGGATAAAGAAATTATTGGTGTCTCGCTAAAGAAAGTATCTGCTAGCAAGACTGGTAAGTTTGAAACAGTTTCTACAGTCGATCTCCCTGACGTTGATGTTAAAGTAAGTCGTGTATTATTTGACCCATTCCAAAAGAACTTTATTCTAGAAACTTCTGGTAACATTACTGGGTTTAATATCAGAGTTGGTTATAAGGCATCAACAGTTTCGAGAGACTCGGATATTCGTATCTACCTTGAGGGTAGGCAAAAGGGTTCTCAGGTGCAGCTCGGTGCTATCTCTGCTCAATTATTCCCGAAACTAGCATTAGAGAATGGTTATGATATTCCTTCGGATAAAGTTAAGATTATGAACGACCCGATGAAATATCTGAACACTACGTTGCCAAGATTACTAAAAGACCCAGCAGTAGAGGATAAGGTTTCGCCATTCCCAGAATCAGAAATAGCATTGAAAGCTGGTGCGTTTCTAACATACTATCTTGAGATTTTATTAGAAAGCAACCCTGACATACTGAAGAGTTGTTACTACTCAAGCACTAAAGTAAATGACTTCTCATCAATTCACTGTAAACTATACTAGGATTATGATGCATTCCTTTAAAGAATTTAAACAAGAACTGAACGAAGGTGTAAATGACCCTTCAATCTTCAAGGCAGTATTTCTAGCTGGTGGTCCAGGCTCAGGTAAGTCTTTCGTTGTAGGTAAGACTGCGTTGCAAGCGTTGGGGTTTAAGTTAATCAACTCTGATGATGCGTTTGAAGCAGGTCTTAAGAAAGCAGGACTAACTACATCTCCCGAAGATATTGCTTCGGCTCAAGGTCAAGAGATACGTGCTGGCGCAAAGGCGCTGACTGGTAGAAAGATGAAGCTGGCTCTCGATGGTCGACTCGGTCTGGTTATTGATGGGACTGGTAAAGACTATGCTAAAATTAAAAAACAAGTTGACGAACTGCGTAAAATAGGTTATGCTGTTAAGATGATATTCGTTAATACTGACTTAGAAACTGCCCTTGACCGTAATAAAGCGAGGGAGCGTTCTGTACCTGATAAGATGGTAGAGAAAATGTGGAAAGATGTACAGAAGAATATTGGTAAGTTCCAAGGTCTGTTCCGAAACCGCATGATTGTTGTTGATAACTCTGAAGGTTCTGACATTGAGCGATCAACTTTAGAAGCATATAAAGATATTAAAACATGGGCAGCAAAGCCACCTGAAAATAGGATTGCTGCAAAATGGATTAAAGGACAAAAGAAGAGGTAATTATGTATAAATCTGAACATATGGACTGGAATCCGTTCACTTGGAAAAGAGAAATTGACCCCAGACACCATAACAATTCAACAAGAATAGATAACCCATTGTATAAGTTGGTTGAGATTGGCGGCAACTGGGAAATACGTCAGATTATAGAGCCATTTACTGGCCAACTAGCATTAGCACTTAAAGACGTAAGTGACCGAAACCCCCACAGAGGAACTGAGATATTTGATTATGTCCATGATGCTAAAGAAGCTGCAGCTAGATGGGACTGTGATAAGTTTGAATTGGGTTGTGAGCCGCCAAGAGATTGGGAAGAAGAAGAAGAGGATTCAGGCGAAAATGGAATCATTTAAGCAGTTTAATGAGTCAGTCAAAATCAAATGGAAGAAAGTTCCAGATGGATATGGTGCTGGCAATAAAAAAGTATTCAAGCACGTTTCTCCAGATGGTAAGTATGAGATCCGTCTATCTGGTATGGATTCTATGAAAAAGAATAAAGATGGTAGTCAGAAAGTAATGCCTACATTGTTCGATAATACCAAAGTAGGAGGTGATATACCTCGTCACCCAGTCACCGCATACAGAAATGTAGGAACTGCTAAGAAAGAAGCCCAACGATGGCACGATGAGCACTATAATGAAAAAATTTAATTCATTCTTAATTGAACAAAAAAATACACATATGACGCATCTTGAGGATGCTGTACTTTATGGGGGTGTAACTGGTGCGAGACAAGCTATTAACCTGCTTCGATCTATGCGTGACATGTTGTCTGGTAGTTCTAGCCGTGGCGTTTCTACTACTGTTAAATGGGACGGTGCTCCTGCTATCTTTGCTGGTCAAGATCCGAGGGATGGGCAATTCTTCGTGGCGAAAAAAGGGGTCTTCAACAAGAACCCCAAGATCTATAAAACCGCTGATGAAGTAGATGCTGATACTAAAGGTGATCTAGCAGCTAAACTGAAGCTGGCTCTGAAACATTTACCTGCCCTTGGAATTACTGGTGTGGTTCAAGGTGACTTCTTGTTCAGTAAGAGCGATTTAAAGAACGAAACGATAGATGGCGAAAAGGTTACTACATTCCACCCTAATACAATTGTATACTCTGTTCCTAGTAAATCAGAGATGGGCAAAGCCATTCGGTCGGCTAAGATCGGTATTGTTTGGCATACTGTTTATAGCGGTTCATCTTTTGAGACTATGACAGCTTCGTTCGGTGAGAAGATATCTGAGAAGCTGACAAAGTCATCTGATGTTTGGTTTGTTGACCCTGAGTTCACTGATATTTCTGGTAAGGCTACATTTACTGAGAAAGAAACTAAAGCTGTGACCAAGTCAATTAGTAATGCTGGTAAGATATTCCGTAAACTAGACTCAGCTACTATGAATGCTATCTCTAGCAACCCAGAGCTGATTCGACAAATTACAGTTCACTTTAATACTAAAGTAAGAGCAGGGCAAAAGATAACTAACGTAAGTTCTCATGTTCGTGATCTTGTCAATCATATTACTGGGTTCTATGCAAAAGAAGAAGGCAAGCGTAAGACTGCGAAGGGCAAGAAAGTTCAGACTGATAAGCGTGACGAGATACTGAAGTTCTTTTCTAACGCTAACAAGACTAACTTGCAGAATATCTTTCTAATGATGAATGAGTTGATTGACGCAAAAGAAGCAATCATCAAGAAAATGGATAAAGCCAGCAATATAGATACGCTACTTAGAACTGCTGATGGATTCCAAGTAACTGCCCCAGAGGGTTATGTTGCTATTGACAATGATGGTAGTGCGCTGAAGCTAGTGAATAGAATGCAGTTCAGCCATGCTAACTTCTCTGACAATTATATAAAAGGTTGGAGTTAAAACTTTTATAAATAGCATGTAAGTAGAGTGATATGGGGCGTATCACTTAATATAGACCACCCACTAAAGTCGGTTATAGTCTACTTATTGAGTTTGGTCCACTATAGAGACCCGCATTGGTTCATGCGTTAAAAGAATCGTATAATCCGAATAGGAGAAATGCGATGAGTTACGAACTAACTTACAGAGGTGTTAAATACACCAAGCAAGTTAAATCAACTTCAGGCGTTAAGAAAGCGTCTAAGTAATTTAACTGGAGAAGGGGGCTGCCATAGTGTCCCCACTTACACGTTAAGCCCACGGGAAACACGTATGAAGAAAGTAGTATTTACATTTGGCAGACTTAATCCACCTACAGTCGGTCATCAAAAGCTAGTCGATAAAATCACATCTACTGCTAAGAGAGAAAAAGCTGATGCTAAAGTCTTTCTTTCTCATACACAGAATAATAAGAAAGATCCGCTCAACTATGCCGAGAAGATTCGGTTTGCCCGCAAAGCATTTGGTACGGTTATTGAGCAATCTAACTCTAAAACTATAATTCAAATCCTACAAGAACTCCAAAAGAATTACACTGATATTGTATTGATCGTTGGCTCTGACCGAGTCAGTGAGTTTAGCGGTCTGTTAAACAAATACAACGGTGGTCCATTTGAGTTTGATTCAATTGACGTTCGTTCAGCTGGAGCTAGAGACCCAGACGCAGTTGGCGTTGCTGGTATGTCAGCATCAAAACTAAGAGCGTTGGCAATCCAAGGTAAATTTGATACATTTAAGACTGGGTTGCCTAAGAAGTTGAGCGACTCCGATGCCAAGGATTTGTACGACACTATCCGATCAGTAATTAAAGAAGATCTAGATGAGCAGAAGAAGCCATTATCTATATCTCAGCGTAAGGCTATCGGTCGAAGAATGAAGCGCCTTGCTCCCAAGTTACAGCGCATTAAGAAGATGAAAGCCAAGAAGATGGCTGATGCTAAGACTATTCAAAAGCGAGCGCAAAAGGCAGCAATTAAACTTATTAGAAAGAAAGTTGCAGGAAAGAAAGGTCAAAATTATGCCAATCTGACTCCTGGCGATAAAATGAATGTCGACAGACTAGTGGCTAAGAAGTCAGCGATTATACAAAAACTAGCTAAGAAACTAATTCCTGCTACACGCAAGAAGGAGATAGCGAGATTGAAATCACAAAGAGGTTCAAAGAATGAGAATTTTGATGCGATATTCGAATCAGTTATACTCGAGCGCCAAGACTCAGATATTAAGGATAGAGAAGGCAGTCAGCCTGCGAAGTACCATAGCGGTTTGGCTAAGTCAACTAAGACTAAGCGTGATTCGCAATTCCAGAAAGGCGCAGAGAAAGATTCAGGTGATCCGAGCGCATATCCTGATAAGCATGTGGGTGATTCTGATGCTAAGACACGTACTTCCAAGCATACTAAGAAGTATCGTCAAATGTTCGGCGAGAAAGAAGTTGACCAAGTAAAAGCTAGAATTGAAAGAGAGAAGGCTTCCGATAAGAAAAAGCATGACCGCATGATGGATCGTGCCAGAACTACTGATACTAAAGATAAGAATCAGCAAACTGAGGCTCTAAAGAATCCATATAAAGGTAAGGGCGATAGGGACTTAAAGCGTAAGCTGGCTTCATTTGAATCTCAACTGGCTGACTTAATTAAAAAGAGTCGAGGTCGTCAGCGTAAAGATATCGAGGGCGAAATCCGAGATATGGAAACAAAGGTTCAACAAGTAAGGTCTGCCCTGAAAGAAGAATTTAGCTTCGACCTTACAGAAAACGCTAAAGCAGCTCTGATGAAGAAAGCTGATAAATCTGGTATGCCATATGGTATCTTGAAAAAGGTATATGATCGTGGCATGGCAGCGTGGCGTACTGGTCATCGTCCAGGTGCTAACCAACAGCAATGGGCATTTGCTCGAGTTAATAGTTTCGTTACTAAAGGTAAGGGGACTTGGGGTAAAGCTGATGCTGACTTGGCTGCCAAGGTTCGAGGTTCTAAAGCTGAATCTGTCAATGAAGAAATGGATCCTAGAGATCATGTCAAAGAAAAGGATGGCAAGTTTTGCGTTTACAACAAAGATGGTGAAGTTGTAAAAGAATTCGATAAAGAAGAAGACGCTAACAAGTATGCTATTGCTAATCATGACAGCCTGATGGAATCAAAGATGAGTGATGACATTGATAAGGTCAAGGCTAAGACTATACAGAAGAAGCGTTATACAGCTGCAGCTAAAATCTTGAAGGATATTATTAAGAGAAAGAAAGCTGAAGCGAAGAAGAAAGGTATTCCTGTTCGTCATGGTAACGAATACTATGCTGGCGTAGTTGCTAAGCAATATGACGTGAATCCTAGAGTTTTGCGCACTATGGCTGAGCAGATGATAGTTGAAGATGACAGAGCTGGTGGGTTTGGTTCTGATAAGTTGCGTAAGAAATATCAAAAGGATACTCCTGATGCTTAGTTTCAAGGATTTCGTAACCGAAAAAGACAAAGACCCTCGACTGGATAAAGCTGGAGTTTCAGGGTTTAATAAGCCAAAAGGAACGCCAAGTCACCCAAAGAAGAGTCATATTGTTGTAGCTAAAGATGGCGATAAGATTAAAACTATTCGTTTCGGTGAGCAAGGCGCTTCAACTGCTGGTGAACCTAAAAAGGGTGAGTCTGATAAGATGAAGGCAAAGCGTAAGTCGTTCAAAGCACGGCACGCTAAGAATATCAAAAAAGGTAAAATGTCAGCTGCTTACTGGGCAGATAAAGTAAAGTGGTAAACACCATTAACAAATAAACTAAATAGAACACGTTATACTAAAGGAATCAAGGATATACCAATGAAATCATTAAATACAGTCATCCGTGAGATGCATAATAAAGTAGAAGAAACGGTTGACCTTGATGAGTCAACTAAAGCGTATGCTGCGTCATTAGAAAAGATGGCTAGTGATAAAAAGCTAAAGAATATCTCTAAGAAAGATCGTGACATTCTGGCTAAACTAGCTGATATGATGAAGAACGCTAACGAAGAGTTTGAGCTTGATGAAGACGCATTAAATGAAGCTATCGAATCTATTCAGTTAGAGGAAGATTACTTCAAAGTTCAGTATTTCGGCAAAGACGGTAAGCCAGAAGCTGGTAAAGAATCAAACTTCAAAGACGAAAACTCTGCTAAGAGATATCTAGCTAGAGCGCAAAAAGCTGTTAAAGTTGGCGAGTACAAGCTATCTAAGGAAAGGGGTAAGTTAGAGTCAGTTGATCTTGAAGAAAACGTAGGCAAGAAAGTCTATGAGAAAAAGGTTGGCCAAAGTACAGTAAAAGTATTCAAATACTCAAACGGAATGCATTTTGCGTTCTTCGATTCTAAAGGTTATGGCGAAACTAATGTTCAAATTAAGAAGCTTGACAAAGGCGTTCTTAATAAAGCTGTTAAGCATTTTGACGATAACAAAGGTCTGCTTGGCTCTAGTCTAGATTCGATTTATGAAGAAATCGCTGAAGGTCTTAATAAGCCATTAGCCGATAAGATCGGGAAACTTACTAAATTGCGCGATAGTATGAAAGGCGCAGAAAGCAGAGAAGTTGGTCGTCTTTTGGTTCAATTGCGTAAAGGCGAAAGTGACCGAGTAAAAGGTATTCTTGGCGGAATGGGTAAGAAAACTCAGTCTGCTGTAGCAAAAATTATGGGCGAAGAATTAGAATCAATCCAAGAATCTAATGTATTTGGCCACTCAGCTAATCATGGTATCACCGACTCACTACTAGCTGCTGTTAATCGTGTAGTTACTGGCGAAGCTGATGCTGTTGAGCCTGAAGTTGCTGACCAAAACGAAATCATTGAAGCTGGTGCTGAAGAACTAGGCGAAGCTGCAATCAAAGATGTACAGGGCAAGGATGGTAAGAAGTATGCTATCGAGCTTCAGAAAAATGGTCGCAAGCTTGCGGTTCGAACCAAGAATCAGTTTGGTGATATTGCCACTATCGACCTGAAGAAAGCTGCCAAATTATTTGAACAAGACGTTCTAGATAAGCTCGTTGAAGACAATACTAACGACAAGTCTGACGATGGCGAAGGTCTTGATAAAGTTCAGCCTAAAGCTGTGAAGAAGAAGTTTAAGGATCGTAAAGATAAAGACATCGACAATGACGGTGATGTTGACGATTCTGACAAGTTCTTACACAAGAAGCGTAAAGCTATTTCTAAAGCAGTCAATCAAGAAGAAGCTGAAGCTGATGACGAGCCTAAAGAAAAAGAAGATAAAAAAGATAAGAAAAAAGGCGCTGAGTCAGTTGACGTTAAGCCCAAATTAGATGAAGCTGCTTTTAAAGCAAAATATGGTAGTCGCTGGGAAGTTGTACTTGAAGCTACTGCTAACAAATTGGCTATGAAAACTACTAAATAAGAAGTAAAATTAATAATATCTTAAGAGGATAAAGAAATGAGTTTATGGGGAATGAAAGATAGCAAGACTGTCGCTGCGACTACTATCGCAATCGATACTGCTGGCGCTGTCACTGGTGTCGACACTACGTTCACAACAGAACTAGCCGTTGGTGACTTTATTTTAGTTGCTGGCGCACACTTCCGAGTAACTGAGATTGCTAGCGACACCACTGCTACAGTTGTATCTGCTGACCTTGCCGATCCAATCGTCGCTGTCTCTGCTACAGGCACTTTTGAAGTGTCAGAAAAGCCATTGTATGTTACTACTGCATCTGGCGAATCCGTTGAATTTATTTACGGTGCTGATACTGCAGAAATGACTGAAGATGCTGGTGCTCAAGGCATCGCTCACGCTGGTTGGTTGAAGCGTACTGTTGGGACTGGCGCTCGTGCTGGTCGTGTTCAGTATGAAACATTAGTTGCTGCTAGTTCTATTACTGGCGATGCTTCTGACGACGCTGTATTGCCTGAATAAGGATTGAATCATGGCTGATAAAAAGGTAACACAACTAGATGCTCTGACTTCTCTGTCAGGTGACGACCTTTTTATGGTTGTTGATGACCCTGCTGGAACACCAACTAGTAAGAAGATTACTGTAACGAATGCGTTTACTGGTATGACAGCTATTTTGACTGCAGGGTCAGTTTCAGGAACATTTGCGTTAAAGGCGAATACGCCAGAATCTAGTACACAAGATGGGTCTTTTCCAGCGGGATCAATATTTTACGATAATGATTACATTTACGTTGCGATAAGCCCAACACTAATTAAACGAGCAATACTAAGCGATTTCTAATATATGTTTGAAAATTTGACGGAAGAAAACTTCCAACTTTTTGCTATGAAATGTTATACAAACCCGCATTGTGCGGATTTATTAGAGTTTCAGGATGACCTAAAGCGAATCAGGTACATCAAGCGATTGTTTAAGAAGTATAGAGAAACAGGCGAATTAAAAGAAAGGTTGATATTAAACCACTTAATTGTGTTGTATAATATGTTCGAATCAAGACCAGCAACTAGAATGTTGTTCTTGAAGCTCGATGGGTACTATGAGTATCTCAAACCTTTCTTGATATTCTTGGGGTACTACCCAACCGAACTTGGGTTGGTTGATGGTAATCGTGTTCTGGATTCAGAAATATCATTAGACGCAGATATAGTTAAAGTTTTAAGGAATATCTAATGGCAGGTAAAATTACAGATCTCATACTGGTCTATCAGTTTTTGAAGAGGTTGACAACGCCATTTAATAAGACTGAGGCGTTTAAACTTGGTATCATCGACAAAGACGGTAAGGTTCTTAAGAAATCTAAAGACCTAGAAACTACCGCTGAGAAGAATGCATATGGGTATTATGACCGTATGGTTTTCAATCTTAAAAAGGTACTGGAAAAGGTTCCAGGCGGTAAGTCGCAGTTTGCATCATATGCTGCTGCGCTTTTCCTCATCAAGGAAAGTAATACTAGCAAGGACTATACTGAACAAGAATTAATGGAGGGGTTGTACGAAGCCATGTCAGATATTGAAGACTTAAAAGAAGAAAAAGAATTTAAGCACTTATTTGAAGATGCTCCTGCTAATGCTACTGGCGCTAATGTTGCTGGTACTGGTGACGATCCTGTTCACTGGAAGAAGCCAGACGCTCGTAAGAAAGAAACTAAGGCATTCCTCAAGCGGTATCTTGATCAGTCAGCCAAGCGTAAAAAGATTAAAGAACGCAAAGACTTCTTGAAACAATTCGGACTATAGGGATTATAGAACATGGCACAATATAGAATAGACACTCAGCAATATCTACCCAATGGCACTACTCTCTTTGAAGCAAATATGCTTGCGGATAAGGATGGCAATATCATTAACTCATTTGGCAATGCATCGAATATCCCCATCGCTGCTGGCCAAGTTACTGGTCATTCTCATATCAACAAGTTTGGGTTCAATCCAGCTGTAGGTACAGGATTTGAAATTGTATCCGATCAAAGTGTTGTTGCTCAACCATACCCGACCACTGCTGTTACTATTTCGTTAATTAGTAGTGCAACAACTAATGATGCTGGGTTGAATATAAGCATACAAGGTCTTGACGCCAACTATGCGATACAGGAAGAAACCGTTACTTTGAGCGCAGGTGGCTCATTTACAACAACCAATACATACCTTCGTGTGTTTCGTGCTATTGTAAACTCTACGAATCAGGGCGATATTACTATACAATATAATACCGACCCCACATCTATTGCTGATGTCATTCCCACTGATGCTGGTCAGACATTGATGGCTGTGTACACAGTTCCTGCCGGAAAGACTGCGTATCTCATTAAGTTCCAAGGTAATGTGGAAAAAAATACGGGTACGATATTCAGATTAAGGTGTAGACCTTTTGGTGGTCAATTCAGCGTAAAGGGTCAGTATGGCACATTCGGATCGTCAGTTACATATGATTACCCAGTACCATTAGTGTTTACTGAGAAAGCTGATATAGAAATACAAGTAAAGGCGCTAGGTACGACTGGCGCTGGCGCAATCTTTGACCTAATTTTGGTAGATAATGCATGATAACTAAGTCCGACCTAGATTCTATTGAGAAGTATGCTGATAAGCTGTTTGCTAAAGTTGGCATCGATGTCGAGTTCACTCGTCATTTTCTAGATCGTGCCAATGATGCTCGCAATAAGAAAGACATTAATACAGCCGAACTAACCCGACTCTTCAAGCAAACTTATAAGAAGCACGGTAAGGTTATCCCTAAGATGGGTCCAGATGCTGAAGCTGTAATTAAAGATATGAAGACTGACATCAACGTACCATTCGTATTGAACCTGCGAAGAGGTGAGTTGGAGTTGGTGGCCAAGACAGTAATGCGTAAGAAGAATTTTAAGACGCCTGACCGTGAATTAGCGGTTGAGATGGCCAAGCGTAACACGCCTGCTAAGGCTGGTAAAGCGTTTGACAGCTTCTTCACGCCTGAAACGGCTCGTAATGTATCAGAAGAAACTGCGCTAACTAAAGTGAACGGAACGCTCAAAAAGGTGAGTGAGTTAAGTCTCAGAACCAAGAGGTAGATTATGTTTAAGGTATATATGTTTTTAGCACTGTTTGGAGTACTTGGCGGTGTATTTTATGGCGGTTACTCCTACTACAAGGACACTCAAGCCCGCATCTCACAACTAACAGCTAATAACGCCACTCTCAAAGCAGCAAACGAAACTAATCAAGCGACTATCACCGAATTACAAGCGACCGCTGTATTACAGGCAGAGTTGACCCAAGACCTACAAAAGAATTTACAAAAAGCTGAGCAATATCAGGATAAACTGATTGGTAAGCTAAGAAAGCACGATTTAACTAAACTAAGTTTGAAAAAACCTGGACTGATTGAGACGAGAATAAACGATGGCACTAAAAAATTATTTGATAGTATTGAGTCTGATACTGCTAAGTAGTGGTTGTAGCACCTACAAAGCAATAACAGAAGCAGTTACCGTTACGGAAGTTGTACAAGCTAAGATCCCTGTACAAGAACGCCCGAAGCCAGTTAATCTGGACGATATTAATTGGTATGTCGTAACCGAAAAGAATATGGATGAATTCATTAGTCGGTTCGAAGAGGAGAATGGTGCGCTGGTATTTTACGCCATGTCAGTCAGAGACTATGAGACTCTGTCACTAAATATGGCTGACTTAAAAAGATATATTCTACAACAGAAAGAAATTATTATTTACTATGAAAACTCGGTAGAGCCGAAAAAGGAAGAAGATGATGAATCAAAATAGAGCACATACAGCAGCATGGTTAGCAAGAATCGCATACCGAAACGCCAATGGAATTAAAGAAGGGTGTAAGCGGTTAGGGATGTCTGGTAAGTTGGTCGCTAAAGATGGAGCTGAGGTTGTTATTGCTAAGAACACTGCCGAACTTTGGTTTGCTTTTCGTGGTACTGAGCCAACTGTGTTGAATGATGTTCTAGCTGATTTAGATTTGTTTACTCACCGAGCCAAATCTGCTGGTAGGGTTCATGGTGGATTTCAAGATGAGGTTGACGAGATCTGGGCTGAGTGCCTGAAAGAAATCGACAAGAACGCTAAGTTGAAAAAGCCAAAGGCGATATTCTTCACTGGTCACTCATTAGGTGGCGCTATGGCAACTGTTGCTGCTAGTCGATGCGGTGCTCAAGAATTGTATACATTCGGTTCACCAAGAGTCGGTAATCGTAAGTTCGTAAATGCTCTTACTTGCCCACACTATCGCTTCGTAAATAACAATGACATTGTATGTAAAGTTCCGCCTGCTCTGTTTGGGTTCAAGCATGACGGTGAGTGTGTATACTTTAATGCGTATGGCGAGGTTCGTGACCTGACACGTTGGCAGCGGTTTAAGGACTTCTTCCGAGGCGTATGGATTGGCTGGTCGCAAGGTAAGTTTTTCGATTCCTTTACTGATCATGGTATAGCGAATTATACTGATAATGTAGAGAAACTAGGAGAATAATATGTATTGGTTTGTACTAAAATCTATCCTTGGGTCAGTTATTGGTAGTTCATTCTACAACTGGTTCAAGAATACTAAGATGGGCGTGTGGTTTCAAAAGCACGTCGATTGCGCTATGGAATATGTCGCCACTAAGTATGACATTAAGATTGCTACTCGTGAACAAAAATGGTTAGCAGAATATCCTAATTTAGCGAAAAGAATTCAAGAATTAGAAGCTGCAGCGTCTTCAAAGCAATCTTCTAAGAAATAAATAAGAGTTAATAATAAAAATAAACTAACGGTCAATGAAAATGGCTACACGTGCTTCGGCTAACCCTGAACCTGCTGTTGTATTTGAGCAGGAAGATATAAGAAACTATGGTATCAACATGGATCTATTCTCATTACTAGAGGAACGAAGAATCGAAGCCCAACAGCAGCAGGATATTCTACATAGAAGGATTGGCGCATTGCGTGACGAACTGCATAAAGAACTCTCTGCATCTCATAAAGAAATCATGTCTGAAATCCGTGAGATGAAAGAAGAACAACGTGAACATGCCAAAGAAATGTCTAACCGTGTACATAAGCTCGAACAATGGAAATGGCAAGCAGCAGGTGGCGTGGTAGCATTAGCATTTATGTGGCCAATGATTAAGGACTTCGTAGCGTAAAATAAGTCTTTACAATTGAGCAGTTTTAGTATATAATGAATACATGAGTAATTATCTTGAAAGCAAATATCTAAATCTCCTTTCTGCGCAACTTCAACAGTTCAAGCGCAAGAATGACACCTTATGGAACTTCCGATGCCCTTATTGCGGTGATTCTCAAACCAATGAGACTAAAGCGAGGGGATATGTATTCCTCAAGGAAGCCAGTTACATATTTAAGTGTCATAACTGCGGGCAGGGAGCCTCCCTTAATAATCTAATCAAGCATGTCAATCCTAACCTTCATAAAGAATACACTATGGAGAAGTTTAAGGATGGTGGTCGCAAGATCGCTAATAATGCGCCTGCTAAAACTAAGACTGAGTTCAGGTTCAAAAAGAAAGCGAAATATCTCAAGACACCGCTCGGCAAGTTAAAGAAGATATCTCAACTAATGCCAACGCATAAAGCGAAAAGATATGTCCTTTCACGAAGAATCCCAACAAACTATCATTATAAATTATTCTACGCACCAAAGTTTTATGAGTTTGTTAATCAGTGCGTGCCAGGAAAGTTTCCTGAGAATGAGTTTGATGAAGCTAGAATTATCATACCATTTATTGATAAGAACGAGAACCTAATAGGATTTCAGGGTAGGGCGCTGGGCAAGTCCGACCTGAAGTATATAACTATTATGATCGACGAAGATTCGCCCAAGATATTTGGCTTGGACTCCGTGGACCTTACTCAGCCAGTCTATGTTGTCGAAGGTCCAATTGATAGCATGTTCATAAATAACGCAATTGCGATGGCTGGGGCAGATGTGAGTGGTCTTGACAAGATGTCAGCCGACTATATCTTCGTTTACGACAATGAGCCGAGAAGCGTTGAGATAGTTCGTCGGATTGATAAAACTATTGATAAGAACCATTCTGTGGTTATATTTCCAAATAGTTTTAAAGAAAAAGATATAAATGATATGATAATGACTGGTTTGAGCGTCGAGCAAGTTTCGGATATTATAAGTAATAACACGTTTAATGGATTAGCTGCAAAAGCTAAACTTACAGAATGGAGGAGGGTGTAAGTTTTCTCTTATACTCGTAGAACTAACTAAAATTTAGAAGGCGAAATATATGCTCGGTCTGCCAAGCAAGCACCTCGGTGTGCGAATAGATTACAATAGAGATGAAGTTATGACAGAACAAGCTGTCAAACTCCTCAAAGATTATTATTGTCGTGATGATGAAAAGTCCCCCCAAGAAGCATTTGCTCGAGCAGCTGTAGCTTACTGTTACGGTGATAAGGAACTTGCCCAACGCATTTATGATGGTGCGTCAAAAGGTTGGTTTATGTTTTCGTCACCAGTACTATCTAATGCGCCACTAGCTGGCGAAAAGGTAAAAGCATTGCCTATTTCTTGCTTCCTTACATATGTTCCCGATACGCTAGAAGGTCTGATTGATCACAGCGCAGAGTTACGTTGGTTATCAGTTAAGGGTGGTGGAGTTGGCGGTCATTGGTCTGATGTTCGGTCAGTATCTGACGTTGCTCCTGGTCCGATGCCCTTTCTACACACTGTAGACAGCGATATGACTGCGTATCGTCAGGGCAAAACCCGCAAAGGTTCATATGCATCATATATGGATATCTCTCATCCTGATATTGTTGAGTTCCTGAATATGCGCATCCCTACAGGTGATGTGAATCGTAAGTGTCTAAACCTACACCATGCGGTCAACTTGACTGACGAGTTTATGGAAGCTGTGCGAGATAACGCTGACTGGGATTTGAAAGACCCTAATAAGTCAGAGGTCAGAGAAACTACTAAAGCACGTAAGTTATGGGAGTTAATCCTAGAGACTCGATACCGTACTGGCGAGCCATACCTAAACTTTATTGATACTGCGAACAGAGCGTTGCCTCAGGCGCAAAAGGATTTAGGTCTTAAGATTAATGGGTCTAATTTGTGTAACGAAATACACCTAGCCACTAATGAAGACCGCAGTGCTGTATGCTGCTTATCTTCACTAAACTTGGAGAGATATGATGAGTGGAAAGATTCAACGATTGTTGCTGATCTTATCCGTTTCTTGGATAACGTCTTGCAGTTCTTTATCGACCACGCAGGTGATGAAATCTCAAGAGCAAAATACTCTGCAATGCAGGAGCGGAGTCTCGGTCTCGGGGCAATGGGCTATCACAGTTACTTGCAGAAACACAGAGTTGCATTTGAATCTGAATATGCAGGGGAGCTGAACAAGGTAATCTTTAAGGATATCCAAGATAAAGCCATAGCTGAGTCGATTAACATTGCTAGCGAGAAAGGTGAGGCTCCAGATATGGCAGGTACAGGTCGAAGAAATGCTCACCTGTTGGCTATCGCCCCAAATGCTAATAGTTCATTAATCGGTGGAACGTCACCGTCAATTGAGCCATGGAAAGCAAACGCATTTACTTCTCGTACACGTGCTGGTTCGCACCTGACCAAGAACAAGTATCTCGAGCAAGAACTTGAACGAGCTGGTAAAAATAATAGTGAGATTTGGTCGTCTATTATTACCAATGGAGGCTCAGTAATGCATCTTGACTTCTTGTCAGATCATATTAAGTCAGTGTTTAAAACGGCCATCGAGATGGATCAGGATATAATCGTTAAGCAAGGCGGTGATCGGCAGGAATATCTATGTCAAGGTCAGTCGCTAA
>Ga0209716_1000837_pt1 | contig 25976 bp, 17 predicted proteins | sample COGITO_mtgs_1205_FD_184811 | JGI IMG/M metagenome (GOLD analysis project Ga0209716, IMG submission 184811) | Pelagic marine microbial communities from North Sea - COGITO_mtgs_120531 (SPAdes) (version 2) | ecosystem: Environmental > Aquatic > Marine > Epipelagic ...
TTACTTCGAGTTTTGTAGAGCCACCTGTTTGTAGCTTTAGCGACCCCGTACCGTTATCGTTGATTAAGCTATCTGAAGCATCATGATAAATCTCAAGATCCTGACTTGTACCAAGTCTTAACTTTACGTTGTCAGGAAAATCGAGATTTGCAGTGGTATCGAGAGTAACATTGCGATTGCCTATTTCAACTTCGATAGCTGTGCCAGAGGGAGGTGCAGTACTAAATGTAAGAGTAGTTCCGCTTACAGTGTAGTTTGATTTTGACTGATATACGCCGTCGATAAATACACGAGTATTATTTTCATCACCTGGATCGAGTGTAAGAGTAAAAGCAGTAGTAGAGTTGTTTCCAGAAAAAGCATCTACAGTCACGTTTCCATCACTAATCTTTTTCTTGAAAGCAAAGATTTGAAGATAATCATCTACAGCGGCCGCTGACGCAAGAGTTATTAAAGCACCATTTGTAGCAGTATAATCTGTCTCGGGATCGAGAAGAATACCATTAAGAAATACTTGTATAGCACCTACTTCATAAGATAAAAAATCACTGTTATCATCATTTCCAGAAAAAGCAGTTTGCGAAGCAGTAGCAGTATAAAGATACTCTACAAATATAGCATCGGCAGGAGTAAGACCTGAGCCTAACTCAACAATGCTTTCGGTACCTCCCACATTTTTCTTGATGTACATCTTGCCATCATAGGTATTGATAGCAACTTCACCAAGTTCAAGTTGTGAGGTAGTAGGTGTAGCGCCCGCAGTTGCGGAACGCCTTAATTTAATAGTCTGCGCCATATGGCTCCTCCGTTACGGGCGTATATACGCCAAAGAGTTTTTTTAGAATGTGCCGCCGTCCAGCGTGTTTGCCCAAGAGGCTACACCAGAAGTGTTCATGCTTAATATATAATCAGAGGCAGTCGCATTTCCGGAAGGCTTGACAAGTCGTGTGTACCCAGCATTTGAAGCAGCGCCTATAAGAAGATCGCCTACTGCTGTTGCTGTAATACCTTTAATACGTACTGTATCTGAAGCAACTTCAAGAGTAATATTGTCGTCGTTTAAGTCAATTCGATTGCCTGACTTAGAAAGAGCATCTCCAGCAACGATTTGACCCGCACCCGAGAATTGAGAAACAGTAAGAGCAGTCGTACCAAGAGTAGGAGCACCATTATGTGTAAATACGTAGCCGTTTTCTGCTCCTATAGTACCTTGCTCTACAAAGGTGAATACACCTCCAGTCATTTCAGCGGAAGCATTTGCGTCTTCTGCTCGAGTAAGTACCCAAGCGGTAGAACCGTCACCTACAGTAGTAACTACATAAATACCGTTCTCTGCGGCCGTAGACTGGTCTTTTACAAGTACTCTATCCGCAGAAGATACTGTAATACCATCTAATTGTAAAGCAGCATTTGAACCAGAGTTTGTGAGAGTTCCTCCCGCATTATTATAGGTTGCTGAAAGATTTGCAGTGGTTGCTACTGTTACGGAAGCTTTTACGTCGAGCGCTTGTTTGATTGCATCTACGTATTCTTTAGATACCAGAGATGTTGCTCCGAACCCCGCGCGATCCTTATATCCTGAAGGTACTGTTACTGTACCTGAACCGTTTGGAGAGAGGATTAAATTACCATTACTATTAGTAGTAGAGATTGTATTCGTATCTACGCGTACATTATCTACATCTAATTGTTCTAAGCCTGCTATTGAAGCTGTTGTGGCCCCTAAAGTAAGAGTAGAGCTACCTAAAGTAATAGTTGCAGCATTAATAGTTACAGTATTATTTGTAACTGCAGTGCTTAATCCGGTTCCGGCTGAAAAGGTTAAAGTATCTGAAATAAGAGATACGGTGTCCGTACCGCTATCGCCAGCAATATCAAGTTCAGTAGAAATTGTAGTAAAAGCAACTGCGCCGCTACCGTCTGTAATAAGGGCTTGGCCAGTACTTCCATCAGAGGTGGGGAGTGTATAAGCCCCGGAAAACTCTACTTGCTGAGAAAATTTAACTCTCTCTGCTGAGTTAGTTGTGTCGAGAGTAATATAGTTATTAGAGCCTTCACTAATCGTTAAAGCAGTACCAGAATTATCAATTAACTTAAATTCAGTAGCTTGACCACTTAGATCAACAGTACCTGTAGTAAGTACTAGATTACTTGCAGGGTTTAAGGTAAGGTCCCCTGAAGAAGTGTCAATATGACTAGTGGTGTTATTAATTTGAATAAGACCAGTAAGTAACTTATTTACTTTACTGTTTGAGTCTACTACAATCGCACTACTAGCAGTAAGAATACCTGCTGTATGGTCGAGCATGTCGACATAGACTTTACCCCCGATAGCTACTACAGCATTATCTGCTGGAGCACCAATAAATAACTTATCACTATTATCGGAATATGCTAACTCACCCGCAGTAAGAGTACTGGGTGCGGCAGTAGTTGTACTGCGTTTGATTTTGATTGTTTGAGCCATTTAAAGTCTCCGGTTAGCCTTAAAAGGCTCCTGCGTCAAGCGTGTCAGAATCATCAGTAGCCGCACCTACAATTATAGGGACCCACTCGAATACATTTGTGCTTGTCTCGCGATATACTTTTAACTGATTATCATCAGTATCGTACCACGTATCTCCTTCTGAAATTGTGGATACTCCTCCTAATATACTTCCAGTAGGAGGTTCATCAGAACGAAAATTTTGATCTGCAAGTTGCTTTAAAGCATCTGTAACATTAGTTGCAGTGATAGTATTGTAAGGTGCAAAAACAACATTATCTGCATCCATAAAATTAATAGGAATAGCAAAGTTATTCACAGTAATGGTAGTATTATCTGGAGTTAAATTAACAGATATAGCATTAGTATTAGATATAGCTATATCTGTTACTTCTTCTGTAATCGTTACTTCAGTTACATTACTCATTTTCTATCTCGTGACTTCTTGGTTTAAAGTAACCTTTCCTTCGAGAAGTCTTTTTACAATAGCATCGCTTCCAGTATGAACTTCGAGATCATAAAAGTACATACCTGCTTCCATCGCAGAGGAAGTAGTTGCTGGAAGCTCTACTTTTAGAGTACCTCCAGAAGCATTTACAATAGTACAAGTAAACGTACCCGCCACTGTAGAAGATGTCTTAGTAGGGCGCATTTGAGCCCTAGCAGAGTAGCCAGTAAGGTCTTTGGCGGAACCTGACTCCTTAATAGCTAAATCAATAGCGAAAGTCGATCCCTGGTCAATCACTAAGTCATAGTTTGCTGCACTCATTAAATTCTCTCCATTGTGAAATTATAGCAAATAGGACATACGTAGTCAAGAACTATTTTTTAGAAGGTCTATTCTTATAGTAGTCCTATCTTGACTCGTATTGTGCCGCCGCTATCTCGTATAACAATTTTACCTGATGCATCAAAGTATATTCCTTGAGAAGTAGAACTAGTTCCATTATTTGATACTGCTATATGGTTTGCATTAATTACATTCGCATTTATCATACTTGCGTTAATTGTGTTTGCATTAAGAACGTCTGTAATTAAAGTACCTGTTTTCTCTATGTCTATAAAGCCGTTACCATCTACACTGATTAAGCTTGCAGCAGCAACTTTTACGCCTCCCTTAACACTAGCGCTGGCTGTGGGCAGACTGTACGTAGAGCCTTGAGTATCGGCAGAGAGTACTCCATTACTAATACTTAATCTAGCTCCTACTTTTATTCCGCCTAAAACTGATGCTGTTGCCGTAGGTACAGTTGAAATATAATTATTACCGTTTGTTAGCTGATTATTATTAGTAATATAGTTAGCATTAGTAGCGCCTGTATAGCCTAAGTTAGCAAGAGTTAATGTACGAGTTCCCATTGATGTTATTACACCATCAGTAACATAAATATTATCTATTATAGTAGAACCCGATGTGTTAATATCAGTATCGGTGCCAATGATAGTATTTCCTGAGCTAGTTACATAACCGGCAGAAGCATGATTCCCCCAACCATATGCAGTATTCCAGTTCGTTGAGTTGCCACTAGTTGCAGAAAGTACTCCAGTTATAGTCACACCCGTAGATGAGGTTTCAAATTTACGCACACCATTATGATATATACTAACTGCTCCATTTCGAGCAGCGTAAAGGGCCCATTCATTATCGGTGTCATTATAAATACCGGCGGCGTCTGCACCGTTTGACATAAAGACCCAGTCGTCACGAATTGCATATCCTGCCCAAGTTACTCCTCGATCATCATCAACTTTTATGGTACCGTAATTCCCTGTAGCCGTATCAATGTAGCCAAGAGGAGTGCTAGCTGACTGATACCCTGCACTTGCGTGATTCCCCCAACCATATGCAGTATTCCAGTTACTCGAAGTGCCTCCACTCGCTGTTACTACACCCGAGGTCCATATTCCTGTCCCAAGAGCAGTATATGTTGTTCCGTTTGACATTAAAAGAAGTTGATGGCCTAATCCTGCTTTTGCTTGAGGATTTGAACCGCTGTAAGAATAATCGGGGTTATAAGACCACGCTAACCCATAAAGATTACCTGCAGCCCCACTTTCATCAAGTCCATTAGAAGGAAGATTATATGCAGTACCCATACTCCATACATGTTGATATCTTGTTGGGCTGTATACTCCATAAACACCCATACCATAATCACTTGCGATTAAGGCCTTTTGGGTGTTCATTGTTAATTGGCCGGTAAATGTATCTGCAGTATCTGAACGTAAGAAAGAGGCAGCATGAAGGCTATCTACCGTATCAGCATCATGGACTTGTATTGCTCCGTATGTGCCTGAAATATCTCCGCCGAATGCGGTAGTAGTTCGCAAAACTGTACTATCTACAGCCACAGAATCAGCTGCTACTGAAATACCGCTTCCTGCACCTATATTTAAAGTAAGAGATGCTGATCCAGAATTAACTGTACCGCCCCCAGTTAGGCCAGCACCTGCTCCGATTGCTATTCCTGTAATGTCACCAACATTAGTAGTATACCCAAAACTCTGTATTTTATCCTGAATAGCTGCTGCAGTCATTAATACAGAGTTAGAATCTGAGAAACCTTCAGAACTTGTCTGAAGAGTAGCGTTCGCAAAATGAGAAGTAGTTAATCCAGATACAGTTACAGCATCGCTTACAATCGCAATACCAGTACCTGCATTTACATAAAGGCTACCCCCAGACTTTCCTAAGCCGTTGCCCGCTGTAATCGCTGCTTGAGCTCTTGCAGTGGTAAAATATAAGTTGCTTGTGCCTTCTGATAGATTATCAGTAGTCAAACCTACAAGAGAACTCGGAGTACCTGTTACATCGCCAACAAAAGTTCCAAAGAAAGTACCTGCTTGAACTCTTTCACTCCCAAAAGTCCAGCCCGCAGCATAGTTTCCTGATTCACCTACGTTAGTCTCTTTCCAGATAAAGTTTTTATTACTAGAACTTCCTCTCTCTACTTCTATACCTGCGTCTTCAGAAGGAGTACCTGTAGCATTACTATTTAAGAGAATCTTATTATCTGCAATATTGACAGTTTCACTATTAATAGTAGTTGTAGTTCCTGTTACGCTAAGATTTCCTTGCACAGTAACGTTGGTACTAAAAGTCTTGGCTCCTCCGATTGTTTGAGTACCAGTTGTACGAACCACAGTACTATCTACAGCTACAGAATCTGTTCCTATACTAATACCGCTTCCTGCTGTGATTGAGAAGTTTCCGGAAGAGTCTTTAGCAATACCTGCTCCTCCCGTAAATAAATTTCTAATCTCAGTAGTAGAAGGACCAGTGTAAGTAAATACTCCAGTAGAGGAAGCATAGCTAAAAGAGCCTAATCCTCCTAGATCTGAGTGACTTATCAAACCTCTAATATCGGCCTCAGAGGGGCCAGTATAAGTATATTGGCCTGTAGAAGTAGTATAGCTAAAAGATCCTAAACCCCCATTGTCGGCAGCTGACATAGCGGCTCTTACTCGAGGTGTTGTATGATAGAGATTAGTTCCTTCTGTTAGATTTGTAGTTGTTTTTGTCCCAAAACGAGTATCAAACCGTCCATCAGTATAGTAAAGATTTGTACCCTCTGTAAGATGCGTTGTGGTTCTTCCCGAGAAATCTGTATTAAAACGTGCAGTTGTATAATAAAGATTTGAAGAGCCTTCAGACAGAGCATCTGTGTCAGGATGAACAGCATTTACACGGGCATCTGCACGAGTATTGGTAAAGTATAAACGTGTTCCTTCTCCAATATTTGATGTTGTCGCATCGACACTAATAGTAGCTTCTGAACTGCTTACAGATACATTTAGTCCTGTAGTGAAGTTCAGAGAAGTAACATTAGTACCTTCTTCATTACCGTTCTCTTTTATACTAGGTATTCCGGAAGGGGCCTGTACAGTACTAGTAGGGTCAATATTTACTCCTGAAAGAGTAAGGTCGGTTCCGTCCCACAAAATATGCTTTGAAGCGCTACCAAATACGAACTTTCCGTTATCCAAATCAATGTGAGCGCCCTTCTCATTTCCGGAAGGAGCAGAGTTTGCGTCCGGTATTGAGTTAGCTCCATAATTTTTCATTGTTCCAGCAGTAATATTTCCAAGATTTGCTGATAGAGCAGAGAGGCTGTTTGTAGAAATGTCTGTAGCAGCAACACTTGTTGCATTTATAAGAGTAGCGACAATCGAGTTTGCCGCAACAGAGTCTGCTGTTACTGCACCCGCTGCAATCTTATCTGCTGTGATAGCATCTGCTTCAATGGCTTCTGCTTTAATTTCACCTGCTGCAATATGGTTTGCGTTAATTACATCAGCGCCTACGTGAATTGCTTGAATAGAATTAGTAGTAATCTCGTTTGCAGTAATCTGGTTAGCTGCGATCTTGTCGGCTGTGATAGCATTTGCGAATATCTTATCAGTAGTAATACTTCCAGTGACTACTAAGTCCCCATCAATTACTTCTGCTTGCTGTTGCCAAGCGCCGCCATCATAAGTCCAAGCACCTTGTCCAGTATGATTAGCTTCTGTTCCTTCGAAGAATATGGCTTGATCCCCTACGACAGCAGCCCCTGGACGGTTTGTCCAGTTTGTGTCCCATGCTGTTTGTGCGGCTGCAGATGTGGTAGGTAATGTAGTAACAGAAACTTGCCATCTACCTGCGCCTCGCTTACCTTTGGTACTGAGAAAGAACTCTATTGCGTATGAACCTGAGTTCCCTTTTTGAACCTGAGCTAAAATAGCATCTTCACCAAAGTCAGGGTCTAAAGACTGCTTCATAGCAAACTTGCTAGCATACGTTCTTGTAGAACTCTTTGTGATATAGAGCTGAGTATCACTTATTACTTCTGCTACTTCAAAGTAGTCTGAAGTTGTTGCTTGGGTTCCTACTGTACTGTTATCAGTAATTTTTATTAAACCACCCTCAGTAAACTGAGTTGTAAAAGCAGTGCCTGACCCCGTTACTAGAGTGCCCCCGGCAGTTACAGATACAGTGCCCGAAGTTGAAGATAGACCATTATTAGTAGCTCCAACCTCTTTAAAATAATTAATATTTGTTTCTTGATTGGAAATATCTTGAGCAACACTATCAGTGTGTACCTGAACCGTTTTCCAAGGATTAGCAGGGGCAGTACTATGATCATAATACAAGTATGCAGTAGTGTTATTTGCCATACTGCTGAAGTTAATTTCTTTCTGAGCAGTAGTAGGAGAAGATATGCCTAATACATATGTAGAGGGTGCAATATAACTATAATCCGTGTCTTCGAATATAACCTTACCACTAACATAGTTAAAGTCTAAACTAGTAGTTAAAGTGCCTCCTCTAGGAATTTTAGTTACTCGACTTAAATTAGGTGGAGGAGAAACAAGATTTCTGTTTGCAATATTCCACTTTGATTTTGCTCCAGTGTCTGAAACGGTACGGATCTTTACCGTGTACTTACCCGCTGTTACATTCGGCACCTTAACATTAGTTATTCCGCCTGGAGTTACAATCTCAGAAAAACCACCTTCAATACGTCCATCAGTAAAGTTATGATGAATTTCGAAACGACTAGTAAATCTATAGTCTCTTTTTGTGGAGTTTCCTGCCGTATCAATAAAGTCTTCTTGAGGATTAGACCACGATATAACTGCCTCGACAGAAGTTTCCGCCGAGTCAATAGCTGCGGACGCCGAAGGTACCAACTCCATAGAAATATTCTCAGGATAAGGAATTATTGCGGTGCTATTTGATTGAGTAGAGTAATCGGGTACTTCTACCTTACGGAAGGAATCAACCCCGCCGTATTTATCTACAGATACCTGAGTGGCGGCTATATTATATTTTTCTGTCGATCCTTCTTCTGCTATTGCTGCTACTCTGAATATTTTTACTTCCGCGGTAGAGTACTCCTCTGCCGGTCCAATAGCCCATATAACGTCGGAGTCAGGATAAGAAGTAAAAGCTGAATTAGGTATAACTCCAGGAGAGGTACCTATATCAATAGTACTTCCTCCAGAACTATTATTTATCTTTCTTTTTTCTACTCGAGTATTCTCACTAAACTGAGTAATTACCGCATTACCACTATCATCAACTAAATTTGAGGCAGCTGCAGCAGTTGAAATTAAGCCACCCCCTGCATCGGAAGTAATTAACTCACCTCGACTATAGTCCACTCCATTTATTGTGACATCTGCATCTTGTGCTAAATAAGTTCCCGCATCAGGATAGATAAGGTATAAAATATGAGACTGGTTTTGAACATACCCTGTAAGAGTTATCTCTCTATCAAGATAAATAGTTCCGGGAGATATTTCTTGTACATCATGAACTCGTCCGCTAGATATGATGTTATCCGCATAGTGGTCTTGTATATTGAAAAAGTCCCCTGGACGTAAAAAAGAAGCATTTATACCTGTTATAAAAGAAACTAGTTCTGTTTCTTTTGTATCTGTAAGAAGATGCCACATTCCGACCCGTCGGGCTTGGCCTTCAGAGGTACAACCAAAAGCAACTACATCTTTTGAGACTATTCTTTTCTGGTCAATTATATTAGCAGTGTCTTCTACAGTAAGTATTGTTTGCTTATATTCTTCTGCAGGATTGCTCCAAGATACATTTATTTGGTTTATACGAGCACGCTGACCTGTGTATGTATAATTAAACATACCGTCCTCTACATTACCATTAGTAAATGTATATACAGCTTCTTTTAAAGTGTCTTGAATAGGAGTAATATGTCCATCAATCCAATACATCATGCCTCTAAAAGCTGATGCGAGGTCCTTCAGTACTTTGTACGCCTCTTCCTGTTTGCGAAAGTATACGTTACAGGTAAATCGAGGTTCTAAGCCACCTTTCCCGTCAGGAACAAGTTCATCACAATGACGTGCTATTTGATATAAAGCATACTTATCAATATCAGATTCGTATAGAAACTCCCCTAAACCAACATCTTTATCAGTAAGCATATCATAAAAAATCCAAGCTGGATTATTAGAGTATACTTTAGGTATATTTTTAACAGGAGTATTAGAGAGCTGATCTCCTCTAAAAGTACCGTCCCAGTTCACGTAAGAATTAGTATCTGCTCCAGTAGTCTTGTTACGTGTATATTTAGCCTCATTAGTACCGGTCTCTTCTCGCGTAAAGTAGTTTGAAGGTACTTTTACCTTTTTGCCTCGAATATGATATGCTCTAGAGGGAGGACTACTGAAATCTTCCGCTGAGAAACCTACTACGGCATAAGCAGAAAGAGGAAATCTTAGCTTTTCTTCTACAATAGCTTCTGCTGTTTTAAGACCTGCCATTCCTACAAAAGTGTGTTGGTCCACAGTATAGTCTTTGGAAGACTCTGGGGACATTCGTTTAATTCCTATTCTCCAATCATTAAGAGGCTGATACGGACGAAGATCTATTTCCCACTCTTTTAAAAATTTTACTTTCTGAGACGTTTTAGTAACGAGACCACTAGTTACTCCCGTGTTAGATCTTCGAGTGCCAGTCCCTCCATAGAAAGTTTGGGTATGTGTTTTATATGAATTACTCCATGAAGGCACATTAGAATCAAAATTTGCGCCACCATAGTCTCTTCCTGCTATTAAAACAGGGGTGTATGCGGAGGCATTGGGGTCAATTTTATACTCTAAAACTATTTGAAACTCTGCGTAGCCAGTTCGATCTTTTCCCTCGTCGGTAGTAAAGTGTATACCCCCAGGAAACTCTACTGCTAAGATTACTCTATCGACTTCTTCTTTTGTATTTTGAGTGAACGAGAACGCACTAGCATTAATATAATAAGTACTCTGACCACTAGAAGGGTCGTTTGAAGTATGCCATTTGAGTTGGTGGTTTGGTTGTATCATATAAGAAGCGGCGGCTTCAGTGCCGGGCATATCATGAGCAGGCTGATAGCGAGTACCTGGGTATACAATTGCCCCAGAGTTTTGATAATTTCTTTTTGATACTCCAGTGTTATCAGTATTTACCAGGACGGCTGCACTAAGAATAGCGTCTGTAGTAGTAGCGGATCTAATAGGCGCAGTTTCGACCACACATGTAGTAGCGTTAGTTATTGATGAAATTTTTGTAACATGATCTATCTCTACGGCGGTTCCAGAAGCAGCTTGCTTAGGCAAAGGAGGATAAATGTAAGCACCATTATTAGTACCACTTCCCTCGCTAGTAACTTGGGTAATAACAGCTATATGATCTTGATTATCTGCGCCAGCACCTGCTATTCTTACTAAGTAAATAACTGAGTCATATATCGAAACAAGAGCACCTGGAGACCCCACCTTAGCCGCCATAGCAGGAGAAAAGACATTATTACCTGCTATAATTAAAGCGTCATTTTCTTTGGCAATAGCTGCTAGAGTTCCATTATTACCGGCTCCTTTAATTTGTAAATATCGTGCGTTTTCCGTAATATCACTTGTAGAAATATTTGTAAAAATACCTGTTCCTTGCGGATCAACTAAATTAGATATAGTAGTATTTGAAGCAACTGTAGTACAGCTGCCTTGAATTGGAAGTAGCTTTTTAGACTCAGCACCACCATCTACAATAGAGGTTCCATTAAAGTAAACTCCGGATAATCCACCTACTACACCTTCAATTTCTCCAGCGCATAATAGATCGTAGACTATAGCTCTTTGCTTTTCATACTGTCCGCCTCTTGAAGCATTGCCTAAGTTATTCGCAGCATTGATAGCGTTATCTATTGTTTCTTGTTCAAACATTTATATCTCCGTTTATTTTAGCTTAAAGTAAGGGCCATCGCTTCCTGCGTTTACAGATCCTGCACCAATTCCACTTCCACTACCCGTGGACCCCATTCCTCTAAACGACACCCCTACAGGTGCTCCTCCAATTCTTAATTCGCCATAACATACAGGTATTGGCATACCTTGCTGTACTGTATTTACGGGGCCGTTAAATAAGTATCCCTCATTTTGTTTCTTATCTGTCTCAGGGCCCGGAGCCAGAAGCTGACTAATACCTCCCATAGCTAAATTTACGGCTAGCATAGCTCCCATCGTTGTGGCAAATCCAGCAAGTCCAGTAGCAGTAGCAGTACCAGTAAAAGCAGCTCCTATAGCTTGAAAAAATCCACCAGCAGCAGCACCACCAGTTAAACCAATAACTACAATTATAGCGATTGCTGCAAGAATCTTTGCACCTGCTGACTTGGCTCCTGCAGGTACTTCGGTAATAATTATATCTTCATCGTTTAGGCTCAGAAAAAGTTCTTCTTCGCTCTCTAAAAACTCTTGTCCTCGTCGAATCTCATAACCTACTCCAGCGTCGGCTGCTCCTATTAAATGCTGACGAAATCCAGGTGTTTGACATTCAATTAACTTAAAAATGTCACGAATATTATTGCAATTCGTTTCCCAGTTTTCTCCAAACTTTGATATATTACCTATTAGTTTAACTTTTTGCATAACGTATAAATCTCGTTTTATGTTTAATCCACATGGGATGTAAGCTTTCTCTGCAGGACAATCTGTTTACTGCATGGTGTAAAAAAATATCTTCTCCGAGATAAATTCCACAATGGTTCTCTACATTGCAAAATACTTTGAATAAAATTCCATCTCCAATTTCAGGTTCCTCAACTTCTTCAAACCCAAAATTCTCAAGTAAGTCTCCAAAGTAATCTAAACCTTGGTCCCACCAGTCGTCTTCAAATTGTATTGTTGGTAAATTTATATTAAATTCTTGAAAATAATAATCTCGTACCAAACTATAACAATCCGAAGTTCCAAAATTATAATCTCTTCCAAGAAGTTCATTACTTAATTTTTTAGGAATATACTCATGCTTTTCAAAGTCCGGTACTGAGTATATAATATAAGGTATTCCTAAAAAATCACTTGCTTTTTTATCCGCATCGCTTGGCTCACAGGAAAAATCAGGGTGACTATGAACTATTGCGTATATATCTCCTGACAGACTTGCTTTTATATACTCTGATGCATCTATGTGAAATTCTTCTTCTGGGTTATCAGAGGTATTCTTGCAAGAAATCCACTCTATTTTTCCTTTTCTATTTACTAATAAACCACACCCTTCTTCTGGGTATACTTCCATTAGATCTAAATAAATCTTATCTTCTCTGTACGACACCTGGGAATCCTCCGTAGGGTAAAGAAATTTGAGAAGCTCGCTTACTTAAATAGCCCCCACTTCCGTCAGGACGAGCTTGGAATCTCATTGCACAAGAAGTTAAAGTCTTACCACAGACATCTCCTCGAGTCCAGTGTAGGCCCTCTTCTACTGTGTAATGGCTTCCTCCGATCTGGGTTGTTCTATTAACTTTCCATAAAAATCCGTCTTTTACTACATAAGCATTGTATCTTTTGTCTTGATACCCTAAATATGTTGCCGAAGTAGAATAAGCAGAATAAACCCATACTCTTCTCCAAGAAGCAGTATCGGCATCTGTAGGAGAGTTAGAAGTATTATTTATACATTTCCAGTAATTAGTACCAGTAGTAGAGCTAAGTATACCTTCTGCTGTTATCTGCATTAAGTTTGCCTGAGAAGTTGAATAATAAGTACCGGCACTAAATGAGCTTAAACTGTTTCCATTAGTAAAAGTTATACCAGTTACAATATACTCATCTTCAGGACTCATATAAAGAGTCAACTCTACTCCTCCGACGGTAATTTTACTATCGGCTCTCCAGTTACAACCTCCTACCTTATCTCTTTCTGGTTGATCTACATAAGCAGTTCCATTGTGTGTCTTAGAACCTCCTCCAGTATATTTCCACGGACAACTTCCTCCTACAACTATACGTCTTGGTAATTGTATACCGGCTAAGTCAAAGGGAGCAGCAAGTTCAAACTCTACTTTAGTGGCATCCTTTGATGCAATTCTATCTATCACGTACACGGATCGCGGAAATTCTACAGGAGGGTTTCCATTACCTGAGTCCCCCGATTCTCCTACTAAGTATTTTTTAAGTGTTGTTCTACGAGTAAGTCTTTTTCCTATAAGATCTTCATAGCCTAGACCTCCTATAGACTGAGAAAAAGTATTGTGTAGATTTGCTACTGTGAACTTAGGGCGGTTCATTGCACCATCAGAACTAATTTCAAAGTCCTCTGCATGTGCTGGCAAAGCAATATAACTTCTTGATACTCCTGTAGCGTCTCTGAACTCTATTGTAGTTAAGTCACTATCTAATCCATCTGGAAAAAAGTACGCAAAATTGCCATCAGCATACTCTAAATCGTATAGAGTTATTATTGCTGAGGATATTCCCTGGCTTTGTACGTCTTCTACTATGGCTGTCATGATTCATATACTCTTCTGAATGTTGCTGATAAATTATTGTGCCCGCTGTTATTATAGCTTTGACTAAATGTGTCGCATACTACTTTGATAGTTTTTTCATTATCGATACTACTGTCTAATACGCCGGTGACCTCTTCTGTAGTAGCAAAATCTGGTACGGTAAAGTTAAAGGAACTCACCCCATTTAAGCTGTTCAAAAATCCTGCGATATTATCAATATCCTGTTTCGGACGATTTTTGAAAGAAACATTATAAGTTTCTTCTGTATTATTTATGCCTTTTGTGCTTCTCTGCTCATATCCATCACCAAACTTTATACTACGAGTTTTTTGCTTAGCGCTACGAGTCATTCCTCTGTCAGGAAGTACACTTAAACTCCCATAGGCAGATGTTGTACTAAACCCTATTGCCATTATGCTGCTCCATAAGGACTAAGCATGCCGCCCGGTCTCTTTTGCTTTTGAAGTTCTTCTTGTACTACAGAAGCGAGCAACTTACCTATATTCGCTCCTTGTTGTCCATCACTATTGCTGCTTTGTTCTGCGCTTCCATCACCAGACATATTTACATTAATAGATACATTATTTGTACCGCCTCCGCCGTTTTTCATCTCAACAGGAATCTTACCGCCACTCGGAAGAGGTACTACAGCTTCTGTTCCATGAAGAATTGCAGGGTAACCTGCGTTTCTACCCCGTGCGATACCGCCTGTAGCATAGCCCTTCATAATACCGCCGTGTCGCGATCCAGGAAAAAGTCCTGAGCCGGAAGTTTTAAATATCTCGAGGTCAGCTACATTGCCGCCACCGCCTGCACCGGCACCGGCACCGGCACCTCCTGGCATCATCCCAGAGAGCATTCTAAACACAAGCATTTGTGTGATCATTTTTGCTATCATACCTAATACGCTCATTGCCATATTTTTAAAAGCATCTTTCATAGTCATAGTACCAGTAATTATTCCTTCTATACCCGCGGACAGACTATCTACAAAAGCATTTTGTACTCCCGCAACGCCTTTTGTTACAATTTTTACTTGTTCTTGTGCCCGTATTGTTTCATACATTGACTCTCTTTCCGCAGCACTAAAACTAGCGCCTTTGTCTTCGTACTCGTTCATTTGTCTACGAAATTCTGCTAATACCGGATTAATTGTTAACTCTTCTCTTTTCTTTTGAAGACTTCGTAGCTCTGCTTCTTCGGTACGTAAAGCTATACCTTCCATCTCAAGATTGAGTTGCTTTTTTACACCTAACATAGCAAGTTCATTTGATAAGGCTTGTATTCTGGCATTTGCGGCTTGTATCTTTGTAGCATCTTTTGTCGCATCTAAATCCGCAAGAGCTGCAAGTGCATTTGTGTGCTCTAGTTCTTTAGATCTTACTTGCTCGTCAAAACTTTCCATTTCATGAGCTCGCTTCAGTGCTCCCATATCAGCTGAACTAAGACCTGCTCCATCGACTCCCTGTACTAATGCGAGACGTTTGCGTCCGGCGGCTGCTTGCCGGTTTTCCATCTCCAGCATAGCATTAGCTTCACCTATCTGTCGTTTCTGTATATCTAGCTGTCTTTCTTTTTCTGTAGTGATTGCTTGCTGAGATATTTCTAAAGCTTCTGCTATTGTTACTTCCTGCTGAGCTAGTTCTACTGCCTTCTCTGCATTTTTATATTGCTTGGAGCTCTTCTCAACACCCTGTGTGTCTAATAATTCTTTAGCTGTGGTAGCACTTACTTGTTTTTGTAATGCCTTGCTAACAGCATTCGCCGCTGTTAAATTTGATGCCTGTAGTCTGGCTTTTTTAGCTTCAAAACTCTGACTTACTTGATCTATTTTTGCAATTTTTTCTTTATTATCTAAGATAGAGTCTTCTATTAGTAGTTGCTTTTCTACAGAAACAGCTACTATAGCTCTAAGTTTTCCCGCATCTTCAACGGCTTTGTTTGCTCTATCTTGAGAACCTTCTAGCGCCTTTCTAGCGGCTTGCGCGGCTGCAAGATCTTCTTTATCACTAGCGGTTACAAGAGGAGTTGTCGTTGTTACTGTTCTATAATTCTTATTTCTGTTGCTTATTGGTATTTGCTGTGTTGTTGTCGTACTGCCGGTGCCCGTTGAGTATTTTTTTATGTCTGCATCAAGAGCTGCCATTTGATCCTTTATCACTTGACTCTCAGGAATTCCGGCTGCTACTTGTACTTTTAATTCATAGTCTTTATTTAAAGCATCTTGTAAAGACTGCAGAGGTGCTTGGGGTATACTATTAAATAAAGCGTTTAATTCGTTGGTAACATTCTTACTAGATTGGGCCAACTGTTCAGCGGCAGCGCCTGTTTGAATCATAGCATTTGCGCGATTAAGCATTGCTTTTTTTGCTTTATCACTAGCTACTGTAAGCTTTCCTTCACTATCAAGCAGTGCTTTAAAAGCAGGATCTGCTACTATTAATGAGTCTACAGTTGTTTTAATACTTGCACTTAGCTCGTCAAATCCTTCAGTACCTTTTAGTCCATCAAGTTTTTCTATATCTTGTAAAACACCAAAAACGTTCGCTTGTTCTATAGCGTTTCCTTGCTGGATTAAAAGCTCTGTGCCTGTTAAAAGACCTGGATTGTTTTTATTCAGGTCGTGAATTTTGGACATATGCTCATTTAATTCAGAGTATTTGCTATTCAGATTCTCTACTTCGTCTTGTGCTTTTTTTGCTTCTTTTGACATAGGAAAAAATGCATCATAAGCGGCTTTACCTAACTCATAAACCAGCAGTATCATCCCTAACCAGCCCGCCCCTTTCATGGCTGTATTCATACCTTTTGCCATTTTATTTGTAGCTCGCACCATCATTAAACTAGCTTTTTTCCATGCTAAAGTAGCAGAAGATGCAGCAACTTTTGCCCCATTTGATACTGTTTTAAAACTAAAAAGGGCTCTTGTTTCGAATTTTTTAACCGCCTGAGCACGAAGTTCGTATGAAGCTCTTAAGTCTGCTAATTGTTGTTTGTTATACTTCTTTAGAATACCTGTTCGCTTTGCACCACTTTTATCTACTTGCGCTTCCGCATTTTTAAGAATTCTATTAGCATTTGCTGCACCCTTTTTACTATTGGATGCTCCTGACAAAAAGTCCATGCCGGTATCTTTACCCGTTCCAGGTTTACCTAAAGCTACACCTCCTTTTTTGGCGGCTTTATCCGCTGCATCAAAGGCTCCTTGTCGTGTTTTTAAATCATTTACTAAAGCCGAGGTGCTGTCTTTAAAAGCGGCAGTACTCTTGAGTGCTGATTGTTGGGCTATATCTGCACTTTCTTGCATTCTTTCTGCCATTTGATCAAAAGCCGGAAGCATAGCTTTTGTGATAGGAACGGCTACTACGGCAAAAGCTGCTGCTAAAGCATAAGTATTTTCACTTAGAAAATTAAGTATAGGAATTATTACGGGCATAATACCCTTTTTAATAGTATTTATTAGATCGTCAAAACTCTTAGCAAATCTCTCTACAGCAAAAGCATCTCGGTCCATAGTCTTAGCAATGGTACCAAACTTGCTTTCTGCCTCTTCAAGCACAAAGTTTGCAACAGCTTGACTTCTTTCAAAAGCGTTCAAGTCATCTGCGGTCTTTCCTATACTTGCAGCATATTGTTCTGTGGCAGGTTTAAGTCTTAGTATGATACCCAATTCGTCGAGAAGCTCTGGTTCTGCTTTTGTTACACCTTTAACTAAACGGTTGAAAGAGTCTGATAAATCCCTTCCTAATACCAAAGAAGCATTCTTAGCTGCTGTACCTAAACCTGTTATCTGTGAAGCACTTAAACCCGCGGCACTTGCTATGGCGGTAGCCTGTGCTGCTTCTTTATATTTTAATTGTCCTTCTGTAGCGTCTTGTAACGCGAGACTTATTCCTCTAAAAGAGGTACCGGTTACTGCCCCGTACTGTTCTTGTGCGGCAATAAGATTACTTAGGTTTGCAGCTTCTCTCAGAAATCCGAAAGCGGCTGTGACTGCAAAGATTTGAGCAGCAAGTACTGCGTAAGCTTGTACTAAGCCTCCGGATGCGGAAGCTAGATTTGCAAAGTTTTTACTACCAGAAGACGCGGTTTGAGCTAATCCTCTTTGGGCTTTATTTGCACCACCAGCACTTTCGCTAACGCCCTTTAATTGATCTTTTAGCACTTTGGCATCTACAGCAATACGCTTAGTTGTACCTTTATCGTCAACTATTACGTCAATATATACTTTTCTTTTACCCGCCATATTATAGCTCTATCGCTTGGCTTTTGCCGCGCGCTCTGAAGCTTTACGTTTTTTGTTCGCTTCTTCTGCTTTTTCCCTTACTAATATACTTTCATATATTTTTGCAAAGTATGTAACGTATTGTATATCTTCTATTTCATATATCTTAAAGAGAAATTCTGCAGATGACCAGTCTTTTCCCAGATACATGCCTGACATACCCTCCCACCTGTCAGGTAAAAGGTCGAATATAAAAAATGCCACTTGCACTTCAGGTGGAAATACTGAAGCATCTAGTGGCATTTTGTCGGGATCTGGCTCTTGTTCGAGTTGCTCACACAATAGCAAATATGTTTCTATAGAAACATCGGAAGTACTCTCTTTTACTGATCGTTCAAGTAACTTTATTATCTCAGTTACTTGTTCCCAGTAAAATTTTCCAAATCGCCTACTGTTTCTGTTACCCATGTATCAAACATGTTGGCATTCTTCATCAGTAGTTCTGCATTTTCTTGTGTGTAAGGCAGCTCATCATCAGGTTCAAGGCTAGAAACATCCACTAATAGAAGCTCTTCTAAGTATCGATATTTTAGACCCTTCCACCCTTTAATTACTGCTTTAGTGTATTCTGTCAAAAACTTATCATCATTCAGCTCTTCTTCAGGCTGATGTGTTTTTTTGTTAAATTTTGTGGTTACGCATCTTTTTCTTAATTTAACTAATTCTTCCCGAGCTAGGTAGCATAAATCTACATCCATGCCAATATATCCAGGGAAATCAACCGTAACAGTTTTACTAGCAGTCATTAAACTGGCTAGGGAAATAGGGGTATCGCTCATTTATGTGTCCTTTTAAAAATAGAAATAGTAAGTTTTATATCGTATAGTATATAGGAGAGGAGGAGGTTTGTCAAGAATTATTTTTTGGAGGTGAAATAAAAAAGGGGCCGAAGCCCCTTTTCTAAGTTATGCCGCGCCTACGTACTTAATAGTCGCTTCGTTCGTGCTAGCAATAGTTGAGGGTAATCCATGGAAAGAAGTCTCCAAGGAAATAACGTCCTCAATACCGTGAGAAGGAATCTCAAAGTGGGCGGTGCCCATAGCAAATTCCATACGAGGTGTTGCAGAAGCTCCACCAATCTTGAAAGCAGTACTAAAAGAGTTAGTAATCAGTGATCGTGCCCCTGCAGCTGTCATATCGTTAAAGAAGTCTGTAGACGTTCCAGTATTAGTATTGGAATCTAGACCAAGATAACACGAGAAGTTTCCTGAGATTGATCTTGCGCCTGTAACATGACCTACTGGAGTATTTACAGCTCCTAATGTTTCTGGAGTAATATAAGTAATATTATTAGAAATAGTAATTGCACCGCCTGTTAGAGTCAAAGTGTATACACCTGACCCTGAACCGGGAAAATTACTAGTGTCATTAGCTGTAATTGTGAGCTGAGTTAATCGATTACGAATAAAGTTATCCGTTGCATCTACATCTTCATATACAGTTTTAGTAGGTTTACTATCTGAAGTAAGTGTAGAACCAAAACCAGACCAGCTAATTGTAGCTAGCCCATCAATATCAAAATCAATAGAAGCTTCGTTTACTACTGCACTGGCAATTTTATAAACCTGTGGATTATCTCCTGCATCATCAAGAGAGAAGAAAATATCCGCTGTACCTAAAGTTGTTGTATTAGAATTAGCAAAGCTAATATCTAAGTCTGTAGCATCACGTGTGAAGCCGGTAAAATCATTAGAAGTATAAGTGGCATCACCTACCATTAGCGCCCACAGTACTTCTTCTACTGCGTGATGAGCTACAGCATCATTTGCTGCGCCCGAGCCTGTTCCCGCCGATTTGAACGGACGAACATATGTTGAGAAGGACCACTCGACAGGAGCAAGTGAGTCGTTGAACATTCTTCGTCCACGCTTACTGACTCCAGAGGAATCTTCCATCTCTGCCAGAGTTACCTCTGTTGAGTTTGTTGCTTGTGAAAAGCTAAATCCATCAAGTACGGGAACTTCCCAAATTGCTGCTCCAATCTTGATGTACACTTTCGTGTCGCGACTAAAATATAAAGTATCGACTGCCATAGTTTTCTCCTATGAATCTTGAAAAGACCTGGACGTGAACATTTGTTCTTGCCAGAATTTTCTAGTATTGAATCTCTATTGTTATTTCTCCAACACCTAGAGGTTCTAAAGCTCCTTCATCAGTATCAATACTGATTATAGAGATTTGATTAGTAGTAAATAAATTATTTTGCTTATCACTATACTGTAATCGTGAGTTTTCTTCAATAACTGTTTCTACGTCTTCCATTAATAAATTTAAGGCTTCTTGAGCATTTTCTTCGTTGACATAACAACGTAATACTACACCTAAGAACCTGTCCTTGTATCCGCCGGCTTGGTATTGGCGGGTTTCGCTTCCTGCATTTAAATGAATTGCAGGAAATTCTTCTATTTCATCCCAAAACTTTAAAAAAGGGTGAACATTATTTGCAACATCTGTAAGCATGGCCCCTGAACCATCAATGCCTTTTAGCTTCTCTGCTAGTGCTTTGAGTATATTAGACCTACGTGAAGTATAAGTTCTTTCTATAGTCATTACACTCTCCTAGTATATAGTCTTACTTGTACCAATTCTTTTGCAATCTCTCTTATCGACTGATCTATTAAAGCTCTAGGGTCTCTCCTAACACTGGCGAATCTAGAACCACTACTACTCTCAAAAACTTGGTAGGGGTTCTTTTGATACGTATAACCTATACTTGGTAACCCTGAACGAGTTGCTAAAACATCTGTTACTCGTACACTACTTGCGAATGTTCCTGATCTATAGTTTAGTGCGGGTGTTCCCATGTTTTTAGCTACTGTATCCGGTAGCTTTGCATTTAATAATGTCAATAGTCCTGTTACTGAAATTGATTGATTTGATCGTCGATCCTTTCCTGCTGGTCTTTGTTTAATCTTTCTTAACCGCTTTCTAGCTGTTTTAGCAGGGGCTTTCTTTTTACTTGCAGATATTGCCGTACCTTTTGTTTTCTTTTTTCTGTATTTCTTTTTTGGGTCAATAGTAGAAACAATCATTTCTTCTAAATCTTCGGGTATAGTACGAGATCCACGAAGATCTGTTATATCCATATTTCCAAGGTCTCTGGTAAAAGAGTCCATACTTCCTTTTACTATATCAGCAAACATGCCGCCTACCCAAGCTGATAAACGTCCCTTAAATTGATTTAATTCTTTCCACTCTAGCTCTAACTCTATCGTACCTTCTATGCCACGAAGTAAACTTACATCTTTTGTCCAGTCTACTTTTAGGTCCGCTCCTGACTCTACCGCTGCGCGTAATTTATCGATTAGCTCTATCTTATTTTCTGATGTAGAGCCTACTATCTTGTCTATCTTGTCTATATCTCCAGTTATCTGATAAAGAGCTAATAAAGCTTTTCTTTCATCCTGGGTAAAGTCTGGATCGTCCTCAAAGGTATCTAAAGCCAGTGCTATATAGCCTCTAAGTACACTTATGTTTTTATGTCCTAACTCGTAGCTTTCAGATAGATCAGGAAAAAGTTTTGCTGCCACCCTTTTTTGCTGTCTAAAATTAGCTTTTTTATCTACTATCTTCTTACCTGTTCTTATCTGGAAGGCTTGACCGTCTACTTGAAAAGTTTTTCTAGACGACTCTTTGTCTTTTTGAGACATCCCTTTGCTAGCTTTCTCATATGCTTTTCCAAACTCTTCGTATTTTTTAGCAAACTCTCCATCTACCTGAAGTATTTGCTTTACTTGAGGATTTCTATCAATAGCTTTCCTTAAAACCTTTGACTCTAGAAAAAGTCTTCTACTAAGAGTACCTGCTATACCTTTTACGGATCTTGGCTTTATAAGCTTAGCCATTAAAAATTCTTATACAAGTCTAAGACTCGTTTAATGTGGTCAGGAAATGCCACATTATCACGTTGACTAGTAGACGCTTGGTTCTGGATGCTTGCTGCACCAAGAGTTCTTCGTTCTTTATGCTCATCTTTAAGATAGTACGTAACCAAATCAATTACTGCTAATCTTAGATCTGCGGGGCAGGTATCGTATCCTGCCTTATAAACTACTTCTACAGAGCCAGGGCCATGGGGCCAAAACATATAGCCACCTTGATTTGTTCTTAAAATACTATCAGTACTATAATCAAAGTAGTACTGATAATCACTTGTTGTTAGTGTTTCATAGGAAGAATCATAAGAAGATCTTTCTTTTACACTTACTACTGTATTAACAGGAGTTTCTGTTAACTGAACCGCATATGTGTTCCAAGTAATATTAAAAGTTTCGGTCTTGTTAGTGGAAAAGTAGTCTACTAAACTATTCCCACAATAGGTTTTTACTAATTGACTCACGGATGGAATTAAAGAGTTCAGTCTCAAATCTTCTTTTGGAGACTGAATTCCCTCTGACTCTTTATACTCTGCTAATGTAATTAAGTTTGCCATAAATCCATTAATAAAAACCTTGGGGGAGAAAACCCTCCCCCTCAGTCTCTAGCTGTTATTAAGCTGCTGAATCGATCTTGATACAAGGCTGATCTGAGCCTGCACCGGCGACGATTTCGTTGAAGCCCAAAGATTGGCTGGCAACGATTACGCGACGCTGATTCAATACTTCGTAATCCTGCTCGACGGTTACACCGCGGAGTCGTGGAGTTACGTAGTTTCGTGCGTATACTGCAAAGGCTACTGGTACACCAGCGCCTTCTGCGGCGAACTCTTCAGAAACGATTACTGGAGAGCCGAAAACAGCCCCAACAGTACCCGTTACTTTGATAGCCAGTTCAGTACCGACTTCGTCTAAGCTTTGGAAAGCTGAATCACTTAACAAATCATAGTACATTTTTTGACTGACGATGAAAGTAACATCGGAAGGATTCAAACCATACTTACCCATTTCCTTACGAGCATTCAACAAGTCAGCACCAGTCATGGTGTTGAAAGAAGTACCCGCAGCTCCGTCACCAGAGATATCGTGAGTAATAGCGGAAGCTGCACCGTGTCCGTCAAGACCGGAAATAGTACCGTTACCTAAAAGGAAGGCCGATTCTACAGCGCGCCCGTGTGCACGTGCTACACCTTCAACCAACATAGGCATCAAGTTAATAAGAGTTTGCTCATCAACTTCGTTGTCCATAAAGGTGGTTGAGATCAAACGATAAGCATTCAAGATAACTTGCTTAGGCTGATACGTAGAGTTGCTTGCGCCGCGGTTCTCTAAAGTACCTGCGCGCTCAGTTGCACCTGCGCCGCTTGCCCATGATGCTGGTTCTACGTCTACCTGGATAGGAAGAACTGTAGACTTACCATTAACAGGGATTTCGCGGAACAAACGAGCTACTTTCAACTCATTCATGATTTCTTTCTCGATTAAACGAGAAACTTCTTGGTCAATATCGCCAGCATTAGTTGCATAGTCGATACCGGCTTTCTGTTGAAGATCTTGTGCAAAAGAAGTATTCCAACCCTTTTGAGTCATAACACCCAACATGTGAGCCTTCAAGAAATCTTGGCCCCACTTACTGACGTCAGATTTTTCAGCACGATCAGCGAATACTCGCTTAGACTCACGCATCTTCTGGATTTCTTCAGATTTCTCTTCGAGATCTTTCTTATACTGAGCAAGGACTTCACCCATATCTGCGTCTTTAGCAGAAAGTTTTTCTTGCATATCGCTAAGAAGCTTTTCGGCCCCTGACTCTACGCCAGTTCTAATTGCTGATTTAACTTCTTCAGCTTGAAGATTTTTAGCTTCTGCGTCTGCAGCGGCTTTTTCTTCGGCTTCTTGTACAGCTTTAACTTCAGCTGCTTTTTGCTCGGCTTGCTTCATTGCAATCTTTGCAGCAGTTTCCTCTGCTACCTTCTTAGCAAAAGCTTCCAAGTCGACTTCGGGAGTATTAATTCCTTCCGACATATTAGTCTCCTTTTGGGCATTAGCCCCATCCGGTGCGTCACTAGCTAGTAATGATTTTTCATCCTTAGCCAGAGACGGCTCGGCTAGTTCGACACTATTTATGAAAGTTTTTTTGAATTCTTCGTACTCAGCTAGTGAGTCAAAAGACTTCGCCAGAGAGAAAGTGGCTGCTTGATTGCAAGGAACGGATACAACCGATACTTCAAACAATTCAGCGTCCTTAATCTTTAGTCCGTCAGTTTCCGTAATATAATCAGCATCCTTGACTCGGAAACCAACAGAAAAAGCCCCAAGGATACCTTCTTTAACTAGTTCACAAACATTAGCAGGTGCAGACTTGCTAATCTTTGCTTCTAACTCCAGGCCGTTCTCTGTTATTTTAAGGCCTGTAGCTCGACCGATTGGTCGATCATAGTCGTGATTGAAAAGAATGATAGGATTCTTCTCAAAATTCTTTAGTCCACCTTTTGCCCATGCTTCACTGGAGATAGAATCTCCTGCACGATCAAAATCAGCGGTACTTGCCATACCGCGAATCATTACTGATCCGTCATCTATAGAGTGTGTCTTAAAAGTAGACGTTAAATTAAAAATTTTATCCATATTACTTCTCGTCTGTGCTCTTTACTGCTGGAGCAGGCTTTGGCTTAGGAACAGCTTTGGGGGCAGGCTTAGGCTTAGGTTTAGGAGGGGGAGGATTCTCCGCCTTCTTAATCTCTGTCCATAATGCTGGGAGACTTCCTTCAAGTGTTTGAAGTAATCTTGACCAACTGCCAAAATGATTGAGGGCCATCCCTGAACGAATAGGAACCTCGTTTCCAAGCTGGTCATAATCATGCTTTTCAAGAACTTTTCCTTTTTCAAGCATGAACATTCCAATCTCTTCTAAAATTTGGTTTCTTACTCGTAATCTAGCCATCGGTGTCATCTCCTTCTACTGGTCTACCGCCTTCATCTGGATTTGCTGCGCTACCTGCAATATTTGCTGGTACTCGAAGACCATCATAACCTTCTACTGCGTCAAACCCTAAATGGTCCCTGGCTTCATTTGGAGTGATAACCCCAGCATTTACTAATGAAGTATAATACTGTGATTGATCTCTTAACTCCGGCTGAAGCGCAGGAATATCTGTAACATCTTCTTTTAGTTCAAACCCAAAGAATCTTTCAAATGCAAAGTTCATTTTACGAACAATAGGTAAGACAGTTTCTAAGTAGTACATTCGCATATTTGGGCGAATATTTGCATTGTTTCCGGAGTCCAACATAATAGGGGGTATGCCAAGTGCTTTTAGTATAATCTTTTCATTTTCCGAAATGGCACTCTGGAAGTCTAGTTCTTTAAAGTTCACGTTTGCAAAAGAATCAATCTCTATTCCACCATCTAGGATAAGAGGTCTTCTTCCGCCTGCATCTGGTTTGTAACGAATGCTCCAGGATTGTAACATCCTTTCTTTAATTTTCTCTGATAAAGTATTTGGGCTTTTGAGTACTAATCCTGGAACGGCTCCGTTCTTAAAAAAGTTATCTTGAAAATCCCTCATTCTTTTCATTAGAATCATTGTACGAAGAGCGGGTTTTAGTCTGGATACTCCCCTATAAATAGAGTAGAAAGAGTTGTCTTTGATATGTATAATTTCACTAGGTCTATAATCAATTCTTTCATTAAAAGTAAACTTCTCAATATAAGTAGAATCACTAGCGTGTATAACCATCTTGCTTGATGGTAAGTGATATAAGTGCACTCCATCAAAGTAAACAAAGATGTTACCATCAAGCAAGAAATCCGTAATAAGATTACGCCTAAACGTACTAATATCTTGGAATGGGTTTGGTTCTTTATTCAGGAGTAAGGAGACTCGCGATCTCTTAATTCCTTTTATTACACTCGCTAAGTTTTGAATCTGAGGTCCAACAGCAGTCGGTATTTCCGCTGCATCATCTACAATGAGGTTTACACCTCTGTTTACTACTTCTAGATCTTCATACGCTCTTTCATATTTGAACGTAAACTCTCTCGAAGAGTC
>Ga0209716_1000844_pt1 | contig 25849 bp, 29 predicted proteins | sample COGITO_mtgs_1205_FD_184811 | JGI IMG/M metagenome (GOLD analysis project Ga0209716, IMG submission 184811) | Pelagic marine microbial communities from North Sea - COGITO_mtgs_120531 (SPAdes) (version 2) | ecosystem: Environmental > Aquatic > Marine > Epipelagic ...
GGTGTGCTACGCACAATATGCGTCAACCGAAAAGTTAAGTTACTGATTATATTGAAAGTTTGGTAGCGGCACAGGGACTTGAACCCCGGACACGCGGATTATGATGGAATGCGGTATAATTTAAACACATGAAACCATATGGTTATAATTGTATTATCAAGATGTGCTAATAAATGCGCTAAACTCTAACTCACAGAGTGCAGAAACTCCCTGTTGAACACTCACAATGTGCCTCAAAATCTGTGAGGCGTCCAGCATATCATATTGCGATAAGTGCCTATAAGGAAGCCCTGCCTGCTTCAAACGGTTGCAATCCAGTATAGCAAAAATTTAATTCATAAAAACTTTAACAAATTGTAATAATTTCGTTACACAGAATAGCTATGTAGAGCTTAGCAACTTTTTTGGGGGAAAAATATGCTAACTCATGGTTCTCATGGCACTGTAATTGTTCGAAATAATGAGAGCGGGGCTCTCACACAAGCCATTCTTATTGGTAAATCGTCTAAGAAGTTTGATGTGAGCTTAAAAGGTGTCCCACTTACCTTCCGACGGGTCAATAATAGATACGTTTCAACCTACTCAGATCTAAGTTTTGAGTTGGTTAGTGGATAAAAATTACCTATCCATTCGCGTATCGACAGACCTATAGCGCGTTACGCAATCGGACAACCGACAGCGCCAATCTATCCATCCTATCTATGGACCCTATGTCATTGCAAAAGACATTGACGATCAGGGTCAAATAAAAAGAAAGATCTGCCACATGACCGTCTATGCTCTAAATGGCCTCGGCCGCATTGGCAAACTTGCGCTAAAACCCCTTTTGGCTCGGGGCGCTAAGATTGCTTGGATCAACGACGCGGTTGGGGACCCTGAAATGCACGCGCATCTGTTGGAGTTCGATACAGTACATGGGCGCTGGCGCGCAGACTTCACCTATGACACTCACAGCGTGTCAATCGATGGCAATCGCATTCCGTTTATCGGGACACGCGATATTGCAGACCTCCCTCTTGAAGGCGTTGACGTGGTGATCGACTGCACCGGTGCTTACAAAACCGAAGCTAAGCTCGCGCCGTTTTTTGAGGCCGGCGTAAAAAAGGTCGTCGTCTCTGCCCCTGTCAAAGATGGTGATGCGGCTAATATTGTATTTGGTGTGAACCATGACAGTTACGAGCCATTGCGGCACAAGATTGTCACCGCGGCCAGCTGCACAACGAATTGCCTCGCCCCCGTGGTGAAGGTCATCCACGAAAACTTGGGGATTAAACATGGCTCGATCACCACAATCCATGATGTGACGAACACGCAAACGATTGTGGATCGCCCCGCCAAAGACCTGCGTCGCGCGCGATCGGCGCTCAACTCTCTGGTCCCAACAACGACCGGCAGTGCGACGGCCATAACTCTCATCTACCCTGAACTCACGGGGCGGTTGAATGGGCACGCGGTGCGGGTGCCTTTGCTCAACGCTTCGCTGACCGACTGTGTGTTTGAAGTGGAACGTGAAACCACCGCGGCGGATATAAACGCCCTCTTTAAAGCCGCGTCTGAAGGTGAATTGAGCGGCATTCTTGGCTATGAAGAACGTCCGCTGGTCTCAACAGATTATACCAACGACGAGCGTTCAAGCATTGTTGATGCGCTATCGACCATGGTGATCAATGGCACGCAGGTTAAAATTTACGCGTGGTATGACAACGAAATGGGCTATGCACATCGCTTGGTAGATGTGGCCTTGATGGTCGGAGATAGCCTATGACGACAGCGCGTCCCGAGGGATTGGCGGCCTATGTTGCAGTGACCGCGTCCTATTGGGCCTTCATGCTGACAGATGGGGCGCTGCGAATGCTCGTGCTGTTGCATTTTCATACCCTGGGTTTTTCGCCCGTCCAGTTGGCCTATCTGTTTGTGCTTTATGAGATCGCGGGGGTCGCCACAAACCTGAGTGCAGGCTGGATTGCAGCCCGTTTCGGGCTGACGTCAACACTCTATGCTGGCCTTGGCTTACAAGTTATCGCATTGCTTGCCTTAACGCAGCTCGATCCTGAATGGGCAATTGGCGCATCTGTCGTGTTTGTCATGCTGGTCCAAGGCGCAAGCGGCGTCGCAAAAGACTTGGCCAAGATGTCTTCCAAATCTGCCGTCAAACTCCTCGCGCCGGCAGGTCATATCGGATTGTTCCGCTGGGTTGCCCTTCTCACTGGATCGAAGAACATGGTCAAAGGGTTCGGTTTTTTACTCGGTGCGGCGCTGCTTGCAACGATTGGATTTACCGGTGCCGTATTGGGCATGGCAACCGTCTTGGCAGTGATTTTAATCGCAGTGCTCATCTTAATGCCCGCGGGCCTGCCCAAAGGCAACCCAGGGGCCAAATTCACCGAAGTCTTTTCAATGTCGCCCAATGTAAACTGGCTCAGCGCCGCCCGCGTCGTCCTGTTCGGAGCGCGGGATGTTTGGTTTGTCGTCGGCATTCCAATCTATTTCTATGCGATCTTGTCGGATGGGACCGAAGAAGGCAATCGCATGTCGTTCTTTCTGATTGGAACATTCATGGCCATTTGGGTCATTTTATACGGGTTGGTACAGATCAATGCGCCGCGTATCCTGAATGCAAAATCGCGCACCACTGCCGAGCTGATTTCTGTGACACGCCTGTGGGCTTGGGCGCTTACGTTGGTGCCTGGAGTTCTGGCCGTGGCGGCACTTTTGGCGAATGGCCCGCAACATTGGCTGACACTGGGTCTAGTCCTGGGCCTTTTGCTCTTTGGCGCACTATTTGCGATAAACTCCTCGCTCCATTCCTTTTTGATCCTGCTGTTCACAAAAGCAGAGCGGGTCACACGGGACGTCGGGTTCTATTACATGGCAAACGCGGCTGGCCGTTTGATTGGAACGCTAGCGTCGGGACTAACCTATCACATTGGAGGGTTGCCCCTAATGCTTGCAATCGCCGCGGGTATGGTCGCATTATCCGCAATGGCAGTGAGTTTTCTAGTACCAGAAGAGGAAACCATGGGATGACGCAGCTTCGCACAATCAACGGGGCTCCACTGTCATCTTTGTGTTTTGGCACCATGCAATTTGGCGGTACCGCCGGTGCAGATATGAGCCTGGCCATGTATGATGCCTGTCGCAAGACCGGTGTGAACCATTTCGACACGGCACATGTTTACACTGGCGGAGCTTCCGAAACCCTGTTGGGACAGTTCATCAAGAACGAGCGCGAGAACATCTTTGTCGCCACCAAGGTGGCCTATACGGGCGGCGCCGGCAAAGAGAACATTAATGCAACATTTGCGGCATCACAAATACGGCTTCAGTTGGATTGTGTCGATCTGCTATATCTGCACCGCTTCGACGACGAGACCCCCTTGGAAGAAACATTTGAGGCGCTCGCGCGATTGCAGCAGCTTCGAAAAATTCGTCATATCGGCGTCTCCAACTATGCCGCATGGCAAGTGGTTAAAGCTCAGACAGTTGCCGCAAAAATGGACACCCGCATTAATATGATTCAGCCAATGTATTCATTGGTCAAACGCCAGGCTGAAGTGGAATTGTTGCCGATGGCACAAGCCGAGGGCATCGGTGTCGCAACCTATTCTCCCCTCGGCGCGGGGCTGTTGACGGGCAAAAACACCCAGAGCGGGAATGGACGTCTTGCCACTGATCGCCGGTATGCCGCGAGGTATGGCCAGCCTTGGATGCATAAAACAGCCAAGGAGTTTGCAACACTTGCCGCACAGATGCAGGTGGATCCCGCGACACTTGGCGTCGCATGGGCGGCATATCATCCAAGCGTAAGCTGTCCAATTATCAGCGCACGAACAGTTGATCAGTTACGACCATCACTTGCCGCAGCACAGCTATCACTTAGTGCCGAGCAATATGCGTGTATTTCAGCCCTCAGCCCAACACCCGCTCCCGCGACAGACCGGCTTGAGGAATTATCGTAGTGTTTATGCGAAAAGGTGATCAACGTGTCCCTTTGCATGCGCAAGTTTCATCCAGAATCGTTGCTTAAAAATCCCGCGTGTCTTGTCATCCAAAGGCGCGGTCAATCACCGGGATGGCGTCAATTAAATTGGCGCTCAATAGTCTCAGTCGTTTTGATTGGGCAGGCCTTCATATCTGTAACTTTCAGTGGAAAGATCGCCCACCCAAGCGTAGACAGACATAAACGCTTTTTCCTTTGTCAAAGTGGCGTGCGGTAAAAAAGATGCATGGTGCGATCTGTCTCCAACACCCGAACTTTGATAGGCTGCGTCACCCCGCATCCAAAAACATGCGCCAGCAAGCATGATGTAAATTTCTTCCGCGGGATGCGTGCGAACTCCGTATTCCGAGTTTGGCTGCATTCCATAAAGCCCCAGTCGGACCACATTCGATGTCACCAATCCATCCGGTCCTAATAATTCTACATGTGCCTTGAAACTACTGTGTTTCTTGTAAAGCTCACTTTTTGAGGTCTCTGGCGGCGCCCAGTTAAACGGCATCTTCAGGACATCTGCGCAAATTGGATGTGCGTCATACGCCGTCATAACGGCCGCAATATTTGCTGGTACTGGCCTTGGTTCGCCTAAAGCCTGTGCATGCTCAGCCTTTGCGCGCAACTCTTGAGCCACAATCTTCTCAATTTCCAAATCACCATTGAACACCTGTTCTAGGTCTAAGAAAAGCTGTTTGAGACAAATCGTTTGCTGTGTTCCAGTCGCCATTAAAAGACCCTCATGGATGTACAAAAAGCTTCTCGCATTTCCCGAATAATACATGATCCAGGGCCATTATAGTAGAAAAAGGGATCGAAGAAGTGTCAAAGGCGACAACCCGAGGAGAGCTCTGTATGCCAAGATCTTGTCTATTGCCTGCACCCACCAAGAAATCTCACAAGAATGTACCGCATCTTACAATTTATTTTCCCTGTTACACGCCCTCATGTCCCAAAGCCTAGGCTGGCTATAATCTCCAAACCTAGGCATGCGGTGAAAATTGGATCTCTACAGAAATGTCCTTCTTGAGGTATCCATTAAAGCAATTCAAACCGACCCTTATTTGGATGTAAATGTTGCGCAATGCAGTTAACGGATCTCATTATACAAGCGTTTTTGTGCCATTTTCCACTTTCGTTAGTTTGAATTTGTTCGCATATGTTTAGGTAAATGAGATGACTTCAAATTTCATCGGCACAGTGTATCGGTTTGCCATGAGCAGGCATCATTTACGGTAAGATTCATGCCGCATTGTGACAATACCTTTACTCAATGTTCACAAAACTGAAACGTAAGCTTCACAAGTTTGTTGCATTCATCTGGTAGCTCTCTCTCAACAGCAGGAGGTGACATGCTTAGGATTGACGCGCTTACAAAACGTTTCGGAGATAAAACCGCCGTTAACTCAGCGACGATCGCTGTAGATGCACCATCCATGATAGGTGTTATCGGGCGATCTGGCGCAGGAAAATCCACGCTCTTACGGATGGTCAATCGCCTGAGTGATGCGTCGTCCGGCACAATCACCTTTGAAGGCGAGGATATTACGTCTTTGAAAGGTGGAGCGCGACGCAACTGGCAATCACGCTGCGCGATGATCTTCCAGCAGTTTAATCTTGTACCCCGTATGGACGTGGTATCAAATGTACTTCACGGAACGCTAAATAGACGATCCACCGTAGCGACGCTCTTCAATCTATATCCCCAGACTGACATCCATCAAGCAATCGAAATTCTGGATCGCCTTGGTATCGCTGAACAGGCGCCTAAACGCGCAGAAGCCTTGTCAGGAGGCCAACAACAGCGCGTCGCAATTGCACGGGCTTTAATGCAAGACCCCAAGATTATTCTCGCAGATGAGCCGATTGCGTCACTAGATCCTATGAATGCGCAAGTGGTGATGCAATCTCTGCGCACTATTCACGAAGAAGATGGGCGCACGGTGATCGCAAACTTGCACACCTTAGATACGGCGCGCCGATATTGCGACCGCGTTATCGGAATGCGCGACGGACAGATTGTGTTCGACGGCACGCCCGAACAGCTAACCACGGGCGTTGCGCGCGATATCTACGGCGCAGACGAAAATTTCTCTGAAGCGGCCACCTCGACAGAAATTGAAACACTGGACCGGCCCAAATTCCGTACACCGGCAGCCTACGTATGAGCCAGTTATCACCCCCACCCAACCCGCCCGCAAACAGCTAGAAGGCTATGGGCAATAAATAATGGAGAAGACGATGAAGAAGACGTTTGCATTGGCGCTTGCCGCCACAACGGCCCTCAGCACGGGCGCTCTCGCTCAGGAAATTAATGAGTTTCGTATTGGCATTCTTGGTGGCGAAAACGCTCAAGATCGGATGAACAGCTACCAGTGCCTTGCCGATTACACCACCGAGGCGCTTGGTGTTGAAACAAAACTCTTCGCACCTGCGGATTATAACGGTGTTATTCAGGGTCTGCTGGGGGGTAACATTGACATGGCATGGTTGGGCGCATCGGCCTATGCTGCGACATTCTTGCAAGACTCGGACGCGGTTGAGCCTGTGTTAATCAAGGTGAACGTTGACGGCTCTGTCGGCTACCATTCGATCGGTTTTGCCCGCAAAGACAGTGGCATAACCTCGCTCGATGACATGGAAGGCAAAGTATTCGGCTTTGGTGATCCAAACTCTACGTCCGGCTACCTAATCCCATCCATTGAGATCCCACAATACAAAAACGGGGTGACCATGGAAAGCGGAGGTTACTTCGCTGAAGTGAGGTTTACTGGCGGACATGAGCAAACCATTGTTGCTGTTAACAACGGCGACATCGACGGCGGCGTGACCTGGGCCGATGCTCAGGGAAACTGGGAAGATGGCTACAACTCGGGCGCGCTGCGCAAGGCGGTTGACGCAGGCCTTGTTGACATGAACGAAATGGTCCAAATCTGGAAATCAAAAGTGATCCCCGAAGGCCCAATTGTTCTTCGCAAAGCTTTACCAAAAGACGTGCGTGAAAAAATGACAGCGCTGGTTGATGGTCTTTATGAGGCTGATCCGGACTGCGCCTATGGGGTGGCCTCAGGGGAGACGCTTGGCTTCCAGCCCGTTACGCATGAGACCTATATTTCAATCGTTGAAGCCCGCAAAGCCAAAATTGGTGGCTAATCTATTTCATGTTCTAACTGGCAGCCTCTTTTAGGGCTGCCAGACACTCTGTGATCAGGATCAATATGACAGGCAAATCATTCAGCAGCCCAATTCAATCTGTGCACACCATTCAGTCTGCTTATATGGCACAGGTGCAACGGCGCAGGCTCTACGGGGCTCTTACACTTTTGATATTTGTGATCTTGATGGCATCTGGTTTCAACATCGCCGACGACCGCAACGCGGGTGGCTTTTGGAATGGATTGCATCAGATAGGTGACTACCCCGCCGATGTGCTCAGCGAGGCTTGGGAAAAACGCACCGATCTCCCTAAATTAATCACAAAATATTTCCCAGCACTGATTGAGACCGTCAATATTGCTGCCGTTTCTACATTGATTGGAGCAATTGCTGGTTTGTTTTTGTCTCTTCTTGGCACGAGGGGTTTGGCCAAATGGCCCCTCTTAATTCCACTGTTTCGCAGGTTTTCAGATATCATGCGCGCTGTTCCGGAAATCGTGATTGCGTTGGTGTTGATCTTCGTTCTTGGAGGCGGTCCCGTTCCTGCGATGATCGCCATTGCCATCCATACTGCCGGAGCACTGGCCAAGATGTTTTCCGAAGTTTCCGAAAATACCGATCTTAAGGCTGTTGAAGGTCTTTCCTCGACCGGAGCTTCATGGGCGCAGAGAATGTTGCTAGGTGTGCTGCCTCAGGTCGCACCAAACTACATCAGCTACACCCTCTTGCGCTTTGAAATTAACATCCGCGCCTCAGCCATTCTGGGCTTCGTAGGTGCGGGTGGTTTGGGTTACGAGCTACGCAATTCTATGGCGTGGGGGCCTGGCCGCTTTGACGAGGCGGCGGCAATCTTCATCTTGCTGTTTGGCACAATCGTCTTTTTTGATCAGGTGTCGAACCGCTATCGTAACAAATTGACCTATGGTCAGACACATTAAGCTCGGAAGGATCCCGCACATGACTTCTATTGGACTGGACGCGGCGAAGCTTCGAGCTGATCGGCTTTTTCAGCGCAAACGTCTTGTTGCCTTTGGCATTCCAGCCGGGATTATTGCATACCTTGTGTATATTTTCTTCGCTTTTAATTTGCCCGGCCTTGCTCAACGCGCCAATATGGACAACGCTGTTACGCTGATCTCAGACAGTTGGTCCCATAAAGTACATGTCACCCGTGACAATCGCTCAGGTGAAATTAGCTATGCGGTCGAAGGGGAACGCAAAGGCCGCTATCCTGAAGGCTTGCGGCCAGAATGGGTCACCGGTGACGAAATTATTACGATTGATCTGGGTGGCAATTACATTGTTCGCTATCTGCCTCAAAACCAGACTGAGATTGAAATTCCAAACTTTCCTCTAATCCAAGTTCGTGCCGAAGGCCGCAGCCTTGTAACAAACCTACCAGATAGTTTGCCAAACTGGATTTCAGCATCAAACCGCCGCATCGGCATCACAACACCTGAAGGGCGCATCACTCTAACAGGTTCACGTACCGAAGTGTTCAATTACTTCCCAGGTTGGGAGCTGTTCTGGTTTACTCTCGACAGCCCTTATCATGGTCAAAGTTTTGCAAGCATCTTTTTTGGAGACCGCTTAGACCCTAGCCGATCAAATATATCAGGTGCACTCTTTGATTGGTGGAACAATGCGATGTGGCGCCACAAGGACGTTGCCTGGGCAATTGGCGAGACACTCCTAATGGCATTTCTTGGTACTATGGGCGCTGCAATAATCGCATTGCCCCTTGGCTTTCTTGCAGCAAAGCGGTTCTCCCCAATTATGTTGTTGCGGGCTGCAACGCGCCGCATTTTCGACTTTGTCCGCGGCGTAGATGCTCTAATTTGGACGGTCGTCCTTGCCCGTGCCTTCGGTCCCGGCCCGCTTACGGGGGCACTTGCTATATTGATTACCGATACCGGCACCTTTGGAAAAATTTTCTCCGAGGCTTTGGAAAATGTTGATCAAAAGCAGATTGAAGGGGTGTCCTCGACTGGGGCGAAACCTCTCCAACGATATCGCTTCGGCGTAATTCCACAACTGGTACCCATTCTATTGGCGCAAATTCTCTATTTTCTCGAATCCAACACGCGCTCTGCCACCATCATCGGAGCGATCACCGGCGGCGGCATTGGACTGTTGCTGACCCAAGCAATCCAGACCCAGAAGGATTGGGAAGAAGTTGCATATTACATCACGTTAATTGTTGGGATGGTCATGTTTATGGACTGGCTTTCAGGTTGGCTGCGCGGCCAACTCATCGGGCGAAAAGACTGATGCCACAGATCTTGATTACGGAGCGCAGCCCCAAAATGAATGGTGGTTTTGCCCCCAAGCCCAAAATCGCAAACGTATCGTTTTTATTGCAACACCCGCTGGCCAGAACGACAAACTCATCGTTTATCCAGGCACTGCAGAGCAATTTAAGTGCGTTACGTCTAAAATCTCATAAAAAATTGATATTGATCTTAACAATGCAGACGTCATTGCGGCCTCAAACTAAAAAAATAACACCATGGGCAAGTAAGGAATGTGCAGCTTGACAGAAACAAGATTAAAATCAGATGTCCCCCTTTTTCATCCAGATTGCGACATAACCGATGCTAGATTTGGAAAATACGTTGAGATCGGAAGAGGGAGCCGAGTGGCCCATTCCCACCTCGACGATTATTCCTATTGCGACCGCTTTGCCGACATTGCCAATACTTCCGTTGGCAAATTCTCCAACATCGCAGCATTCGTGCGGATCGGCGCGACAGACCATCCCATGGAGAAGGCGAGTTTGCATCACTTTCACTATCGCTCATCGGACTATTTCGAAGATGCAAATGACGATGAGGCTTGGTTTGCGGTACGGCGCAGTCGTCGAACAACGATTGGCCATGATACTTGGATCGGCCATGGCGCACAGGTGAGGCCTGAGGTTAAAATTGGCCATGGCGCCGTTATCGCAGGCGGCGCAATCGTTACAAAAGACGTCCCACCGTATATGATAGTGGCAGGAATTCCGGCAGTCTCAATGCGGCCCCGTTTTGCACCCCGCGTTGTAGACAGGTTGATAGAGCTCGCCTGGTGGGATTGGTCACACGATTGCCTGCGCGCGGCACTTGATGATTTTCGCAACCTAAAAGCCGAAGACTTTCTTGACCGCTATGAAAAATAGCCAAGAAAGATTGATTGGCGAAACACCCTTCGCGTCACATGCTATGGTCACTGCCGGTTTCCAATTGGGTCAAAAATTTCGCCGCACCGCTTGGCAGACAAAATCTGACCCGCATCGTCACATAGCTGTCACAAAAATTTGCTAAGCTGCCATCATAATATCAGAAGGATTAAGGCTCATGAACACGCACGCCCCATCGCAGGTTTCCTACGCCGCAGTGGCTCAATCACCCGCTGGTAGAAACCTGATCAAACTCATTGAAAACGCCACAGGTCGACATCGATTAATCAGGCGGGCGAAGGGTTACGACATCGAAGTCGCGCAAGGCCGGAGTTTTTGGGACGTCATGCTGAGCCGCTATGGGGTAAGTCTTGAACTTATATCAGGCACATTGGAAAATATTCCCCAGCAAGGACCCTTGGTGATTGTTGCAAACCATCCCTTTGGCATCCTCGACGGTTTGATCATGGGGCATATCCTATCCGAAAGGCGTGGTTCGTTTCAGATTCTGGCAAACAGCGTCTTTCAGGATGCGCCAGAGCTTAATGGAACTGTTTTGCCGATTAGCTTTGACGAGACCAAAGACGCAGTTAAGCTCAACCTGGACACCCGAGCAAAGGCTTTGACAGCTCTCAGGGGCGGTGGGGCGATTGGTATCTTCCCAGGGGGGACTGTCTCAACCGCAGCCCGCCCTTTTCAGCAACCACTCGACCCCGGCTGGAGGCGGTTTACTGCCCGCATGATCACCAAATCCAATGCAACTGTAGTTCCCATCTTCTTTGATGGTCACAATTCTAAGCTATTTCAACTGGCCAGCCATATCCACTACAATCTGCGTGCGGCACTCTTGCTCAACGAATTTCGCACGCGCACTGATAAGCCAGTAAAAATTGCAATCGGCAAACCAATTTCGCCAGAAAAAATTGCAACCTTCTCCAATGACGCTCAGAGCATGATGAACTATTTGCGAAGCCAAACATATGCACTGTCACCCAAAAGCTTTGCCCATTCAAATTATGGTTTCGAGTTTGAAGACCACTACAAATTGTAAACCCCGGCAGCCGTTTATTGCAAGCAATCAGGTTTCTCCAAGCGTGAGCGTTATCCGATCTCCGACAAACCAAGTGCGCCCATACTCGACCGGAATCGCATTCGCGCATTGGTTAACACTAGAAGACCTTAAGAGAGGATCACCTTCTCTAGTTTGTAAGAGCAGGGCTTGCGTGGCTGTTGAGCGAACAGCTGTGAGACGGGTTGAGGCTCTTGTATAGTCATCAATGCCGACACTGCGCAGAGCCTGGGTCACGCTCGTTGTGGCGGACAATGCCTCAAAAATACCAGAAAGTCTCATGCTCGGAAACACACTTAGAACTACCGCCAATGGCTGGCCGTCTGCCAATAATAGCCCATGATACGCACAAACCTGATCACCTACTTGAATGTGTAGCGCCCGCGCCTCTCCCTGCGTCGCAGCCCGCGTATCGAGAGATAAAACACGTTTTTCTGGATGACGTCCTGCGTCAATCAGGTTTTCGTGAAATCTTACACGATGCCCAAGACGGTAATCTGCGGGTGTCGATACTACGAACGCCCCAGCGCCGCGTCGGGTACGCACCAGTCCTTCACTCACCAAAGCAGACAGCCCATGGCGGACCGTATGGCGGTTCACGCCGAAGCGATCTGCAAGAGCTGCTTCAGTTGGCAACTTTTCGCCAGGGCTGTAATGCCCCTCGGCCAGATCGCTCCGCAACGCATCAGCGATGGCTTTCCAAATCGGGGTCTTGTCAGGACTGTCACACAAAATTCACAAAACTCTTCTGTCATGGCGGTTGGTCTGTGGTAATATATGTATAGTTGTATAGTATCAGGGCAAGTTGTCGAGATGAAAAACTTTAATAGCAAAGTTGATCTGCGCAAAAAGTGGATGGGTTTGCTGGCAAAAGCTCCAGAAGGCAGGGTTGCCCTTTTGTTTGATGCTGAAATGTCGCGTCCAACCTTCACATGGCTTCGTGCCCCAGAAATTGGCAGCACGATGGTGCGCGCCCGCGCAGGCACAACTGGTGCACCGTTCAATTTAGGCGAAATAACTATAACCCGCTGCGCCCTAACCTTAGAAACTGGTGAAGTGGGCCATGCTTATATCCAAGGCCGCAGAAAGGCAGATGCCGAAACCGCAGCTCTTATTGACGCGCTGATGCAAACGGAGGCCGCCGACCGGCTTTACGACACAATTCTTGAGCCCCTTGAGGCCGAAATGGCCGCTGCAAAAGCGGCCCGCGCATCGAAGGCCGCCGCTACAAAAGTAGACTTCTTTACCATGGCCCGAGGAGAAGACTGATGCAGACAAATATTTTATCGGGAGGCTTTGCAGATGCAGCAATCCAATCCGCCCACGCTTTTCGCAGCGTTATGGAAGCGATGGCCCGCCCAGGCACAATTCAAAACCTAGAAGGAGCATCACCGCCCAGCCCGCTTTCGCCCGCTGCGGGTGCGGTGCTCCTGACGCTTTGCGATACCGAAACACCTTTGTATTTAGCGGGCTGCATGGATTGTGATGACGTTCGGGCCTGGGTCTCTTTTCATGTCGGTGCCCCCTTTGTGGGTCCGGAGCACTCTATGTTTGCAATCGGCACTTGGGACGCGCTCGCGCCGCTGTCACGATATCCAATCGGCACTCCAGAACACCCCAACCGCTCGGCCACGCTCATTGTGGACTCCGCGCCCCTTTCACAAACCGGCGCAAAATTGACCGGTCCTGGGATCAAAGATCAAGCAAGGCTGTCATTGCCAGAACTCAACGCGTTTCAGGCAAATAGGGCGCTCTTTCCGTTGGGCTTAGACTTCATTTTCACATGCACTCGTCATGTTGCGGCTCTGCCACGCACAACCGAGGTATCTTAATATGTATGTAGCCGTCAAAGGTGGAGAGCGGGCAATCCAAAATGCCCATGCATGGCTTGCGGAGGAACGCCGCGGTGACAAAACTATTGCAGAGCTCAACATCGCTCAAATTCGTGAACAACTCAGCCTTGCCGTCAATCGCGTCATGGCGGAAGGCTCTCTGCATGATCCCGACCTTGCAGCACTTGCTATAAAGCAAGCCCGGGGCGATCTGATTGAGGCGATCTTCCTTATCCGCGCCTACCGCACAACCCTGCCACGTTTTGGTGTCTCCGAACCCGTAAATACAGGCACAATGGCTTGCGATCGTCGTATCTCAGCAACTTTTAAAGACTTACCTGGCGGGCAAGTTCTTGGGCCAACATTTGACTACACCCATCGCCTTTTGGACTTCAAACTGGCCGCAGAGGGCGAGGTAGCTGAAGCTCCCAGGCGTGATGCAACACCAAGTCTTGTGCCGCATGTCACGGGTTTCCTGAACCAGGAAGGGCTGATCGAGGAAGCCCCGCAGAACGACACGCCGCCCCCGGATCTAACCCGTGAACCATTAGAAGTCCCAGCCAATCGGGCCCTGCGCCTCCAAGCCTTAACGCGCGCAGACGAAGGGTTCATCCTTGGGCTCGCGTATTCGACACAGCGCGGCTATGGGCGCAACCATGCCTTTGTAGGCGAGCTTCGTATCGGTTCTGTTGCGGTAGAAATGTATATTCCTGAACTCGGATTTACGGTTGAGATTGGCGAGGTTGTTCTGACTGAGTGCGAGACCGTAAATCAATTTACCGGTTCAAAAACGGAACCACCGCAATTTACGCGTGGCTATGGGCTGGTTTTTGGCCAAACCGAACGCAAAGCTATTTCAATGGCTTTGGTAGACCGCGCGCTACGCTGGGAGGAACTCGGCGAAGATGACGAGGGTGCGCCTGCACAGGATGCAGAATTTGTTCTTTATCACGCGGACAATATTCAGGCGACAGGATTTCTTGAGCACATCAAGTTGCCTCACTATGTCGATTTTCAGTCCGAATTGGAACTGGTGCGCAAACTTCGCCGCGAAGCATCCGACCATCCCGTCGAGGAGGCCGCCGAATGATGGTTAATACACACGTTGTTCGCATCAATGGCTGTGGTCTTTTTATCCATTCTAGAAGCCTCCTCAATCCCGGGCTGCGCAACTGCTTTGTCACGAATGCGCCTGGTACTCACTCAATTCCGTGTGAAAGCGTGAGTATCTTAAGCCACAACCTTGAAAATCAGGGGCTAATATGACTGAACAAGCCTATAATTTTGCTTACCTTGACGAGCAAACCAAGCGGATGATCCGTCGCGCGATACTCAAGGGGCTCGCCATTCCGGGTTATCAAGTGCCATTTGCTTCGCGAGAGATGCCGATGCCTTACGGCTGGGGCACCGGCGGCGTTCAAGTTTCAGCGGCAGTTTTGACGCCCAACGACATTTTAAAGGTCATTGATCAGGGCGCTGATGACACTACGAATGCGGTTTCTATTCGCACATTTTTTGAACGTACAGCAGGGGTTGCGACGACCACTGCGACCAAGGAGGCGACGGTGATCCAAACCAGGCATCGCATTCCCGAAGTAACGCTTTCTGAACACCAAATTATTATCTATCAAGTACCGATTCCCGAACCCCTCCGGTTTTTGGAGCCTCGCGAAAGCGAGACTCGGAAAATGCACAGCCTTGAAGAATATGGGCTGATGCATGTGAAACTTTATGAAGACATCAGCCGTCACGGCCATATCGCAACCTCATATGCCTATCCGGTTAAAGTCGAAGGGCGCTATGTCATGGATCCCTCACCGATCCCCAAGTTTGACAACCCCAAACTGAGCGATATGGCCGCAACTCAACTGTTCGGCGCGGGGCGAGAACAGCGCATTTATGCCTTACCACCCTATACCGAGGTCATCAGCCTTGATTTTGAAGATTACCCTTTTGAGGCCGCAAAAGCGGACCATCCCTGTGGGATGTGCTCCGCAACCGATAGCTATCTGGATGAATTGATCATGGATGACGCCGGTGGTCGGATGTTCGTTTGCTCTGACACTGATTACTGTGAGGCCCGCCAGGCAGCAGGTTATAAGGGAAAGGACGCGGCATGAATCCTTTACTGAGCGTTAAAGGTCTTACGAAACGGTACGGCGCGTTTGTTGGCTGCGCTGATATTTCTTTCGATTTGTACCCTGGTGAAGTCATGGGGATAGTCGGTGAGAGCGGGTCGGGCAAATCAACGTTATTGAATTGTATGGCGGGCCACCTGACACCTGACGAAGGGCAAGTGGTATTCGACACCCGCGCAGACGGGCCGCGGGATACAATCACCATGTCCGAGCCAGAGCGACGGATGCTGGGTCGTACCGACTGGGCCTATGTACATCAGCACGCGCGCGATGGACTGCGCATGGGTGTGAGCGCAGGCGGTAACGTCGGAGAACGGCTTATGGCTGTCGGCGCGCGGCACTACGGTCAAATCCGCGAAAAGACGACAGACTGGCTTGGACGTGTTGAAATTGATGCCTCGCGCGTGGATGATCGGCCGACGACTTTCTCGGGCGGGATGCAGCAACGCCTACAGATTGCACGCAATCTGGTCACGGGCCCACGCCTGGTGTTTATGGATGAACCTACAGGCGGGCTTGATGTTTCCGTTCAAGCGCGTCTCCTGGATCTATTGCGGGGGCTTGTACGCGATATGGGCCTGTCTGCTGTCATTGTCACCCACGACTTAGCTGTCGTCCGGCTTCTAGCAGACCGTCTGATGGTCATGAAAGACGGTCGTGTCGCAGAGGCAGGATTAACAGATCAGGTTCTTGACGATCCGCAGCATCCTTACAGCCAACTTCTTGTCAGCTCCGTTTTGCAGGTATGAGCTATGATTGAACTTAAAAATGTTTCGAAAACCTTCATATTGCACAACCAAGGAAGTGCAGTCATCGAAGTCATAAGTAATGTGTCATTTTCCGTGGCCGCCGGCGAATGTGTGGCACTGACCGGAGTATCTGGTGCTGGAAAATCTACGCTAATGCGTATGATCTATGGCAACTACCTGACGCAATCTGGTGAAATCCACATCGGCGATATTGATCTGGTGAGGGCCGAACCAAGAGAGGTCATCAAACTTCGCCGTGATGTACTCGGCTATGTCAGCCAGTTCCTTAGGGTGGTGCCACGCGTCCCAACTTTGGACGTGGTGGCAGAGCCTTTGCGTTCCTTAGGTGCCTCAGAAGGCGATGCCAAGGCCAGTGCAGCGGCCCTACTTCACGAACTGAACATCCCACAACGACTTTGGCCCTTATCTCCCACAACCTTTTCGGGAGGCGAACAACAGCGCGTGAACATCGCGCGCGGATTTGCCTACAACTACCCAGCGATGTTGCTGGATGAACCCACAGCAAGCCTTGATGCGGCGAACCGGGAGGTTGTTTTATCATTAATCGAGCGCGCCAAGGCGCGCGGTTCGGCGCTCATCGGTATTTTTCATGATGAAGCAGCGAGGGACCGCGTCTGTGATCGCGAAATCGATATGAGCCGCTTTACGCCAGGAGTAGCAGCGTGACGCTCCGCTGCAAAACTGTGGGACGTCTGATTGCTGTTGTCGGCCCATCTGGTGTTGGAAAAGATAGCGTTATCGCAGGACTTCAACGCAGGATTCCTGATTTTCATCTGGTCCGCCGCGTCATCACCCGCGCACCTGAACTGGGCGGCGAAGTATATGACTCGGTGTCAGTCGCCCAGTTTCATGCTCTTGTTCAAGATGGAGCATTCGCTTTGCATTGGCACGCACATGGACTGCATTACGGCATTCCTGTGACGGTAAAGGACCAGCTCGACTATGGGACTGATTGCCTCATAAACTGCTCCCGCACTGCGTTGAAGCACGCATCAAGCGTATTTCCGCGTTTAACGGTTCTGAACATCACAGCGAAACAAGAAACGCTCACTCAGCGGCTTGCGGCACGCGGGCGGGAGACGAAAGAAGAGATGTCTAGGCGTCTCTCAGAGTCAGCGAAACCCTTACCTGACGGTCTGAAGGTCTTACAGCTTACCAATGATGGCCCACTTTCTGAAACAATTGCGCGGGCGGCAATGCTCCTTCAACCGGCAAGCGTGTAGCGATGCAAAAGCTCGAACCGCCCATCTTCTCGCTGGCCACACAGGGCAATCTGGTCAACGATGAAAGGTTCATTCAAATCAGGCAGCAGGCGCTGGATTGTATCAGACCATTTTGCAATGTCAGCTTCGGGCAAAGGTCCCGACAGGGTCAAATGAAATTTGAACTCTTCCATCACAAATGGATATCCCCATTGTACCAGCAACTCCTCTTGACGATCACTCAGGCGGGCTTTGCGGCGACGCGCCAATTCAGCGGCATCGGCGGGTGCCCGGAACATGTCAAGATCACGCACACATGCCGCCGCAACCCTTTGCAAAGCACTGGTTTCGCCCTGCGGAGCCAATGCCAGAAACCGCCCCATCGTCTTCAAATACAACCCCTTACACACCGCAGGTTCTACACGTTCCGCAAGGTTCAATGTGAATTGCTTCAACTCGGCGATAGTTCGATCGCTCCTCAAACGAAAGGGCGGCTTCAACGTACCGTGAAAACCATATTTTCGTGGTGTCATCGTGATGTCACACAGGCCAGCTATATTGAGCTGAGTAGCTTCACATCCGCGCACAACATCCCAGCCCAGCCAAGACGCGCCAAGATCAGCCAAGGGGCCTGCGGGCGGCACATAATAGATAGCAAATCGAGAGTATGACATGACTTCCACTTTTTCCTCATCTCCATCAAGCCAAACGCTAAGAAGTGATTTGTCAAGCAATCTATGTCTTGCAAACGCGCAACTTGTCTTAGGTGATCGGGTGCTCAAAGGGGCTGTGACAATCGAGAACGGCATTATTTGCAATATTAGCGAGGGCGAGCATATCCCAGCCGGTGCAATTAACTGTGAAAATGATTTTGTCATTCCCGGTCTAGTCGAATTGCATACCGACAACCTAGAGCGTCATATTGAGCCTCGGCCTGATGTCGATTGGCCACATTTGCCAGCCTTGATCGCCCATGATGCTGAAATCGCTTCTACAGGCATTACAACAGTTTTTGATGCATTGCGCGTGGGATCCATTCATAGCGGCAAAGTTGGTTATAGAGATTACGCACGCAAACTCGCGGATGAATTGTTGACTGCGCGTGCTGAAGGCATGTTTAAAATTAGCCACTTTCTGCACTTGCGCGCCGAGATTTGCTCGGAGACATTGCTGGAAGAACTGGCTACCTTTGGGACTTCGGACCGAGTAGGGATCGTCAGCTTGATGGATCACACTCCGGGACAACGTCAGTTTCGTGATTTGAGCGTCCTGAAAACCTATGTCGGAAAAAAGCGCGGTCTGAGTGATCAGGAGTTTAAAGACCATGTGGAAAAATTGTTATCTTTGCAAAAGCGGTTCGGTGCCACACACGAAGCAGGCGCGGTCTCCGAAGCCCTGCGCCTAGGCGCCGTGCTTGCCAGCCACGATGATACGACTGAGGATCATGTGGCGACATCCTTCGCCAATGGGATTGGCTTTGCCGAATTCCCCACAACGATAGAGGCTGCGCAGGCGTGTCGGACCCGTGGAATTGCTGTGATGATGGGCGCCCCCAACTTAATCCGAGGCGGATCCCATTCAGGAAATGTCGCTGCAAGCGACCTTGCACGGACTGATCTTCTAGACATTGTGTCATCTGACTACGTTCCCTCGGCACTGCTGGCAGCAGCCTTCCGCCTTGCACAGATCTGGAACGATTTGCCACGCGCCATTGCGACAGTGACCCACAACCCCGCCAAGGCCGTGCGGTTGCATGACCGCGGAATTTTGGCAACGGGCTTGCGCGGAGACGTTCTACGCGTGCGTAAACTTGGCCAAACGGCTCTGCTCTGCGGTGTGTGGAGCCAAGGCAACAAAGTTGGATGATTTTGGGACCATAGTAAAAGTAGTATAACGCCGACCAACATCAGCCACAGCCATCCTGAATTTTACAGGTCGGCGTCAAACACGTTCGCACTGATGGCATCCTCATAAAACTGTCATCTTTTCTTCACGTTTTTGATACAAACCTCGTTTAAAGGAGGTCATGGCTGAACAAAAGCAACTGGGAAATGACCATGATCTATGTTTCTAATAAACTCACGAAAGACTTGCAACGATGCAGTGAGAGCCAAGTTAAAGAGATTTTGGCTGTCATCCTACATAAGGCTCTGATTAATGTGACAGACACCCGTAAAGAAGCGACAGTAAGAGCATCTGACCTCATGGATGAATGCTTCAGCACCAAACCGATCTACCTGAATGAGTATTACTCCGACAAATCTATCGGTAGTGGTCAATACGAAAGCCTCTGTAAAAATATTGTAGGCGCCGAGTTGAGCTGGGCACTCAACAGCAACCCTGATGGTTCAGAAGGCGTGACTATTGTGATTAACACCCTGAAAAGCACAATTTCTGTTTCCTCAAAATATGGTGACAACGGCACAGCCCTTTGTGTAGAAGCATATTACGCTTTTGATGGCCGAGGTTATAAAGAAGCATCTATAGCACTGGTAAGCGACCCAAAATTTTTGCAAGCATATATCGAAAATGAACATCCTTTTGGTATTTGCAGCACCAAAATTGCAGCATAACTTCCTCCGTGAAATGGTTCCAATGGTGCTGTCAGACGAATGAGAACTTGCATCGGATTGCTATCGCAGCTTTAATCTATGCGCTCAATAATTGGCGCCACTCAGTAAGAGCGGCGGCGCGCTTCAGCTAGAAATTGAAGCGAGAATAAAGAGGGCGTTCATTTAGGGCTTGTACAATCAATCTAACCCAACACCCAGCCTGCGTAGCGCCTTAAGCGGACCTGAGTGGCGCCAGCAGGCAAACAGCCGCCTAACCGCATGTCAAACCAAACATGTTTGCAGCGACGCGTAGACGTGCGGGCGCGTGGCGAAACTGCAAGGGTTTTGTTAATCAAGTACGTAAAAACCCACACTGCCCATTTCAACAAAGTTTAATCTGATAGATGCCCTCATCCATGATAATATGGAGTGCGGCTGCGCTGCAGAGATTTAGAAATCCATTCTTCGATTTTTTCTTTTTGCGCACCAGAATACCCGGAAACTGTTTTGGGGTTCAAAATGTGTTTTTGGGGATCAAAGACGTATGGTCCCCGCGCCGACTTTTCCTTTACCCAAACGGCACAAATTTCCTGTGACTCATCTAATTCTGCAATGTAATGTACCATGAAACTCTCACCCAGGCTGTAACAGTAATATGACGATATGGAAGTTTTTCCGATTCGCCAACACAGTTCAGCTGCTCAGAATGAAAGTGCAATAATGGTCAGAACCAAGGTAGTAATTTAATGTAAAAGTGGCAAAGATTTATCTCGTTCGAGTCCAGTCCCCTTAAGCGCCAGCGTGACATGATACAGCATGGTAATTGCCTCCTCATGCTTAATCGGCAAGTCTTGAGCAGCAATTGGTGCGCCAATATTGACACAATACGGTTGGCGGTACTTGTTCAGCGTTTCGTGAAAAAGCGTAATGTCGCGTAAGCTTGGGTGAACCAAATCAAGAAGGTAGAAGAGCGCCGAATTGCGCGCTTCTATCCGCACCGGAATAATAGGCAAACCGAATTTACGTGCAAAAGTTACAGGTGATGACATCCATTGGCGCTCATAGAGTCGAAGACCACGCCGTTCAGCCAATCGCCCTGAAGGAAAAATTACGCCTAGCCTACCTGCTTCAACTGCTTGTTTTGTGTACGCCATCGTCGCACGTGTTTTAGAATGGGTGCGTCGATCGATCCTCCATTCAACGGCTGCAATCATATCCTCCATCTGCGGCATGATGCGCAATATATCACTATTCGCAAAGAAATAGGTATCGGGCCGCTTTGCTGTGAGCAACTGACTCAATATGATTCCGTCAGCAATACCTGTAGGATGATTGGCTACAATCAGCGCTGGGCCTGATGCGGGAATACGGTCAAGCCCAGTGCACGTGACCTGCTGTGCCAGAAGCTGTCCCACATAATCCATTATCTTTTTGCTAGGCCATTCCTGCATCTTGGCTGCAAGATCGACGGTTTCGTCGTAGCTTAAGAGGCTATAAAGACAAGAGCGGATTGCACGTGTATGCATACCCGGTTTTGACAGCCATTTGGCGCGTTCTTCAAGCAATGTAGCTATACGATCCCTCATGTTTAAAAAATAGCACCGCACTGTAACAGCTGTATGACGTTTGGAGCATTTTGATCGGTGCTGTCATCCAGACGAAAACTTGCATCGGATTGCTGGCGCAGCCTGGATCTATGCGCTCAATAATTGACACCACACGGCGAAAGCAGCGACTCGATTGAGCTTAAAATTGTTGCATGAGTAAATAATGGATTTGCCAACCCAACTCGTAAACCCTCGCCAGAAGCTCCGGCGCCCAACCGACAAAGAGGTTGATTGCGTGTAGTGGTCCACAGGTGTGGCGCAGGTAACAAAGCTTTACTCTATCGTTTTCACAAAATTTTTATGAAACTGTCACTTACTTGTTACGCCAAGAAGCTATTGCCATTTTAGAACTCCGTTTGAAAAGGAAAACTAAATGATCTTTCGCTCACTAACCTTGGCATCTGCCATCGCGATGTTCGCGGTCCCCACATTCGCGCAAGAGATGAACTTTAATCGTATCGCGTCGTTTCAAGTGGCAGAAAATTTGCCCGATGCGGAAGAAACATCTTCTGAGATTATTGATGCAACCGCCGACGGTATGACGCTCGTTTACACCGACAGTCCAGGAAACTCGATCGGCTTTATCGACATAGCTGATCCGAGAAATCCAAAAGCCGCAGGTGTCTTTATGCCAGCCGGCGAGCCAACATCAGTATCTGTAATCGGCAACTTTGCAATCGCTGGAGTGAACACATCAAAAAGTTACACACAGCCGTCCGGCTATCTGGTGGAGGTCGATGTTCGAACCCGCACAGAGGTGGGCCGCTGCACTCTACCGGGCCAGCCGGACAGTGTGGACATTGCTCCTGATGGGTCTTTCCTAGCGGTAGCAATTGAAAATGAGCGGGATGAAGACCTTGGCAATGGCCGTGTAGGTCAGTTGCCAGCCGGTTCTGTTTTCATGGTGGACCTGACCGCCGAAGGCCGCGTTGCATGTGACACAGCACGCGTGGCAGATATCACTGGACTGGCAGACATCGCGCCACAAGATCCAGAACCAGAGTTTGTGTCGATCAATGCCAAAAATGAAGTGGCGGTAAGCCTTCAAGAAAACAACCATATCATCGTGCTGTCCTCTGATGGTACAGTTATCAATCACTTCTCAGCTGGTGAAGTCACACTCGAGGGTGTCGATACTGACGAGGAGGGTGCGTTGGTCTTTGCCAAGACAATTACCGTACCGAGGGAACCGGACAGCATCGTTTGGATCGACAACACACACATTGCTACGGCGAACGAAGGTGACATGGACGGCGGCTCACGCGGTTGGACTATTTTTAGCAAAACGGGCGATATCATCTACGAATCGGGCATGTCCTTTGAACATGCTATCATTTCTTTGGGTCATTACCCTGAAAAGCGTTCTGGCAATAAAGGCGTTGAGCCTGAAAGCGTGACCTATGGCGTCTATGACAACACGCACTTCGTATTTGTCGGCGCAGAGCGTTCCTCAATTGTGGGCGTGTATGACGTAACTAACCCAGCGGTACCTATGTTGAGGCAAATGTTGCCTTCCGGTATCGGTCCAGAAGGTTTCGTTACCATTCCAGAACGTAATCTGTTGATCTCTGCTAACGAGGTTGATGATGAAGGCCCGCGTTCACACGTCATGGTCTTTGAATATCAGTCCGCAAAGGCAGTCTATCCTCACCTTACATCAGCAGGTATGGAAGAATTGACCGGCTGGGGTGCAATCTCCGGCCAGGTCATGGCAAAGGACGGTATGATTTACGCTGTTTCAGACAGTTTTTATGCAATGCAACCAACTATTTTTCAAATTGATGTGTCGCAAACACCAGCACAAATTGTGGATGCCATCCGAGTGACACGCGCGGGGCAGCCGGCGCAACTACTCGATATGGAAGGCATCGCAATGGACGGCAACGGCGGTTTCTGGATCGCTTCCGAAGGTCGCCCGGACCGCTTGGTGCCGCACGCGCTGTATCATGTCGGTCCGGACGGCGAAATTGCTGACTATGTCCCATTACCAGACACGCTGCGTGCTGTTGAAAAACGTCACGGGTTCGAGGGTATAACTCGAGTTGGAAACATGCTCTATGTTGCTGTTCAACGTCCTTGGAAAGACGATCCTGATCATCACGCCAAAGTTCTGGGCTATAACCTGAAAACCAAGAAGTGGTCCGTGATCCACTACCCTTTGACACAAGTTACAACGGGTTGGGTCGGTCTTTCAGAAATTGTAGCACATAACGATCACCTCTATTTCATTGAGCGGGATAATCAGCATGACCAACGTTCGGTTACAAAGCAGATCACGCGCGTGTCTATGGATGCTATGAACGCGATGGTTGCCCTAGGCGAAACTCCAGCTGTGCTGGACCCGGAGTTTGTTGTTGATTTGCTGCCATATCTGACATCAACCGGCGGTTATGTTCTCGACAAGGTCGAAGGCCTCGCGATTGCCGAAGACGGCACCTTGTGGGTGTCGACGGACAACGACGGTGTCGACGGCCATTCAGGCGAGACTATGTTATTCTCTGTTCAACCCTAATGTACGTCACAAAAAGCTAAACCTTGCGCCCGCAACAACTATCTGCGGGCGCATTTTTTTAACCATGCCTTAAGGATAATTTGGATTTTCGAAACAAACCGCACACTGGAGACGCGGATTTGATGCCACCCAATGATTATAATCGGAGCTATCAGACGAATGAGAACTCGCATCGGATTGCTGGCGCAGCCGGAATCTACGCGCTCAATAACTGAGGCCACTCAGTAAGAGCGGCGGTTGGATTGAACTAGCAATTGTCTCGTGAGTAGAAGTGGCGCTCCTGAAGGTCCCACACGGCCAACCTAACCCCAAGCTCAGCCTTTTTAGCGCCTTCAGTGAACCACAGTGGCACCAGCAGGAAAATAGCCGCGTAACCGCATGCCAAACCGCACACGTTTGCATCGACGCGCAGGCGCGTGGCGGAAATGGGCAGTCATACAGGCACCTACCAATCTAAAAGTAAAACTAGATTTAGTTTCAAAATAACTCCTATTTTAGTTATGGTGATAAAAGAAAAGGAAAACTCAAATGTTTGCTACTTTTACTGATTGGGAATTTGCGGATATGGATGCCATGGTGTCGACGGGCAACGCTATGTGGCCAAAAGTCCAGGCTGCTGGCGCCCTCAGCTTTAAAGCCACTGCAACCGGTAAAAACACGGCAAGAACAATGATTGTTTGGCCGGATGCGGCGACAGCACACGCAGCCATTGAAGGTTTAAGAGCCGCCGCGATGGCCATGACCGATACAAAAGCTACTGCAACTACTGCGGGCGACTTGATGTTGGATTTTAGTTAAAAGTCAGAGTTCACATATGTGCCTCAGTAGGCGCTGCTTAAACGGCGCCTATTAAATTTGGGTTCACTGGTGCTGATTGAGATTTTTCTGCGTCCGCAGCATCCAACTCATCCAATACGTTTGCTTTGATTTGTTCGACAAAAGTCTCACGGGTGAAGCCAATGTCTTCTAGCTGGCGATCACTCATGTATTGCAATGCTTGCATTGCAGCTGACGTCTGACGGGCTAAAACCATCGCCCTGAATAGTCGTTTAAACATTTTAATCTCCTTAAGTTTCATGACTAATATTTTATTACTTTTTAGATATATTTCATCACACACAGTTGCATCCCCGTTATGCGTTATATGCATGTCCATGACTATTACCGGCGTCACACTATTCAAAAAAAAGGCGGTGCCAAACGACACCGCCAGTAAAAACTATAATTTCGGGAGGAAATTTAAGCTACAAACACTTTAACCCAAATTGCTGCGCCGCAGCAATATACAATATTGCAATCCCGATATGCTTCAGATGCATGCCTCTGCGCTTAAATCTTATGCAGGAAGGAAATTATTTGCCCAGAAATACGACTGAACAATGCTAGTTCAGCAAGGGCGTTTTGCGGAGTTAATTGCTCCACATCGGTGCTGTCAGACGAATGAGAACTCGCATCGGATTGCTGGCGCAGCCTGAACCTATGCGCTCAATAATTGACGCCACTCACTAAGAGCGGCGGTTCGATTGAGCTTGAAATTGTCTCGTTAGTAGAAGTGGCTTTCATTTAGGGCTGTACGAGCAACCTAACCCCACACCCAGCCCTCGTAGCGCCTTAAGCGGACCATAGCGGCCTCAGCAGGCAAACAGCTGCGTCACCAAGCGCCAAATCAAACATGTTTGCAACGACGCGCAGGCGTGCGGGCGCGTGGTGGAAATAGCGGGTATGGTCAACCAAACGGGGGGAAAAAGGGGGGACTATTTCCATCTATAATAATTAAAACTTTGATATTAAATATAATTGTGATGGATTATGGTGCCCCCACACGGACTCAAACCGCGGACCTACTGATTACAAATCAGTGCT
>Ga0209716_1000867_pt1 | contig 25475 bp, 37 predicted proteins | sample COGITO_mtgs_1205_FD_184811 | JGI IMG/M metagenome (GOLD analysis project Ga0209716, IMG submission 184811) | Pelagic marine microbial communities from North Sea - COGITO_mtgs_120531 (SPAdes) (version 2) | ecosystem: Environmental > Aquatic > Marine > Epipelagic ...
CAATAGTAACGCACAAGACTCTTGTTGTCAAACTGTGTCTTGTTTTCTTCTGTGCTAAAGCGACGAGTGTCTTTGGTATAAGTGTTGTTGTTGATACGGTAAGCTGCATATGCAACAGCAAGTGCTTCTGTGATGCTTACAGTTTTCATTGGAACCGCGTCCTTGTGTACGTATCCGTTTTTAACTTCTGCGAACATTGTGTGCCTCTGTGTGTTTGCCTAATTTATGTATATATTATAGCATAGAATTAGAGATTGTCAAGAATTTTATTGCCTCTAAAATCACCTTCAATATAAGTCTTAGCCATATGACACAATACACACAATGTGTTGATGTTTTCCTGTGTGTCTTTTCCGCCTTGACTTTTTAAGTGAATATGATCTCCGTGCATTACTCCACGCATTGCTCTGTTCCGAATAAACGGATCTTCTACATGTCCGAAGCGTACTTCATCTTTGCGTGGGTCATAACCGCAATTGGTACATTCCCAACCTCGGTAGAACGTATGTGGACGTTCAGGTTTACCCATACCGCCATATTCTACACATTCCAACTGATGCTCTCTGCACAGTATATTACTGCCTGGGCCATCATATACACTAAGCGTATTACAGCAGTCTTCTAGCATACAGATTGGAGCAGCGCGATGCTGCTCCTTTAACACTGCATTGCTCTTGAGTTTATCGTTGCGTGGATCTCGTAAAGTTTTCATTTCCACAAGTCCTGCTTAATATTAACTGTGTAGCCGTTGTTGGGAGTATACGTAGGAGTTTTCAACTTGGTACTTGCTTTCATTTGTGCAATCAAAAACGGAATACCTGTGCGCATCTCTGTGCTAAATCCTTTGAGTCCAAACTCTGCATAGCTTTCTGGGTTAGCATTAGCATACCAATTGGTGTAGCTCATCTTTACTTTGGCCCAGAAACTGCCATTTTCACCAAAGTTAGCTTCAAAGTACTCTTTGGTAAATGCTACCATTTCCAGCAAGTACTGCTTGTCTACAGTAATGCCTTGCTCATAGCACAAGTTAAAGTACTCGTACAACTGTCTTGCTTCTTTAGCACGTACTGGACGCTCTTCGTTTAGGTATGCCCAATATTCTGCAAACATACGTGTTACTTCTGGGTGCTTGCGTGTCTTGAGGCTTTTGCTCATCAGCGTGTCAGCCAACAATGTAAACGCACCTGGTTCATCTTCATCACCAAACTTTGAATTAGTAGCAAATAGACCTGCTGCTTTAAAGTAATCGTTCTTTAGTGCAGTGTCCAACCATTCTTGATCTGTTGATCCGTCAACCTTAACACCGTATACCATCTGCTTGTATGTGTCGATAAAGTCTAGGCTTTCTTTTGCATCACCGTTCAGCAAAATAAAGTTTCTACGAATTTCTAATTTCTGATGTGAACTATAAACAACCACAGGAACCATTGCTTTTGCTACACGTTCTCCAAACACTTTGGTAAGGATAATAAACAGTGCAATACTAGTATGTTGACCGTCCCATGCAATGTATTTTCCAGGGCGAGCTGGATCTTCATATACTTGTACTGCCATTACCATACTTTCGCTGAAGTATGACAGAATTTTTAAGATATGACGCATATTAAGCTCACGTTGCATGGTCTCATCAATTAGAATAGAATCCATACTAACTTGAATAGCAGTACATAATTTAATATCTTCGAATTGTGTCCAACCACGTTCACATGGCGGCATGCAATTACGACGACGAAACTCGTCTACTACTGCTTCTAGTTGTGCTTTAAATTGGGGAGATTTTGCAATTGCTTTATCTAAGCGTTCTTGCAGTGTTACGAAGTTGCTCTCTGATACATCATAGAGATCGTTAATCTTTTGTGCGTAGTTCATTTGTTTTTCCTTTGTATCGGACATACTCGTCCTGGGATTGTTGTAAACGTTATTGCTTACTATACTAATATAACATCTATTGAGCGGATGTCAAGAACTTTTCTTCAAAGTCGTCGGAAATAACATCACGCCATAATTGTGCTACACCTTGTGTGTGTTTGCACTTACCACGGAATGTCATGCCTGTGCAGTCGCAGGTAAAACCTTTGTCAGTAATACTTACTGTGTAGCTGTTGCCTTTGCTGCCTTGGATGGGATACTCTAACCCTACAGCCCAATGAGTTTTAAAGTCAAACAAGTCTGCGGGTTTAAAGTATTTGGTTGCGTATTTAGACATCTTGAGTCCACTTCTTATCGCCAAGTTTCTCTTGTTCTGCCCAGCGCACAAACAGACCTACTTCTCTACCGTGTGCTTCGATCTCCCAAGGAAGATCCCAGTAGCTAACTTTTTCAGGATTGTATGTTTTGCCGCACCATGTGTTGTGTACAGGGTGTAGTTCTCTACGGGCATACTGTTTAACATGCACCATTTCGTGTGCAATAGTTTCCAGCAGTTTTCGCAAGCGCAGTTTCTTATCTGCTTCGATCTCAAAGGTGCGGTTATCGTCTAGTTCTAAACAATAACCCATTGCACCTTTTGGATTTTTAAGTTTAACGGTAATATCCAGTGTCTTCATGCGTGGCATGAGTGTCTTGATACAGAACTTAACCATGCTTCGTGCGTACTTCTTTTGGTTCTTAGTACCACCAGTGATTCTAATAGTCATACCGTAACTGCCCTTAGTTTGTTAATACATATATATTATAGCACTATTTTTCCAGTCTGTCAACCACATTTTCACCTAAATTTGACTCAATTGTAGGTGTATCGTACCCTTTGAGCGGATCTTTTGTGTCATCTGATACTACATCTAGTCGTGCCATACGCATATCATGTGTCATTGCTACTAACTTAGGCATACTACCAGGACCGTCCCAAACACTGTTTAGTAAGTCATTGATTTCGTTAAGATTAATTGTCTTAATATGATTCTTTCTCAAATCACCTAACTGCTTATTATAGTATTCGTGTAAGAATTCCATAATAGGCTGCGGGATTAGCGAATAATCACTAAATGCCCAAGTACCGTTAAAACCATTTAAAAGCCAAGGTTGATCTTTAGGAGTTGATTCCCAGTATGCTACTGAACTTTCTTTAGTTGATACGTAATTGTACATAAGTTAACCTCTATTGTGTGAATGAGTAACTATTATACTATATGTTGTTGAGCATGTCAACCTATAAACGGTAAGTAATTCTACCTTTAGTCATGTCATATGGTGTCATTTCAATCTTTACATCGTCACCTAATACAAGACGTATTCTATTTTTTCTTAATTTTCCACTAGTATAACAAACTATTATATGTTCACCAGCAACCTTAACTTTAAATGTTTGATTTGGAAGGACATCTACAATTTGCCCTTCCAGTTCTATCGAGCCATCATTCTTGCTCATTATCTTCCTTTTTAGTGATTGAAATTACACCATCCTCTACGGTGATTTTAAGTACATCTCCAGGTTCCCAACCCATACGTTCGGAAACTTCAGGAGGAATGTTCATTAGTACGTTTTTATCATCACCTTCGATATCCTCAAAGATGTCTTCTACCTTATATGTAATTACTTTTGACATTTTTTACCTATTTGTTTATGTATAGTTATTTATTATGTTTCGCTTACACGAAACAACTCTATGGCTTATCGCCATTTCGTATTATACTTCGTATATTGATAATAATTATTTTATTTCATGTAGATTACTTCAGTCAGACGGAACCAATTACGGTCCCATCCAATCTTTGACATACTTCATGTGAGTCGTATCCAGCCAAGACATTTGGAAGCAGGTATTTTGTTGCATCTCCAAGGACTCTAGTCTTTTCCTTACCTGCACTGACATAGCTTGCGCTATCTATAACCTCGTTCCTAGTGTTATAGTGTTTAGGAGATGTTTGCTTTCGCAAAGGGGTGAACACGCCACACCACCGGCGACGAGCGTTACCTCGGCTGGTTCTTGACGAATCGAGCGACCTCGATCAAACAGTGTTCTGATGTGCCTATGATTGTGCCTTAGCTATGTAGTTATGCTAGTGTGTGCCTAAAATAAGTGTGTAGTTTTTGAGATTAATCCCACAAATTTTCAAAATAGGTTCCAAACAAACGGAAACCATTACTCATACGTGCTTGATGTGCATTGGCTCCATCTGTATCCCATTTGTTGTAGTCGTAATCTTTCATCCAATCATCACGACACTTTTGTTCGAATGTCCAGATCATTTCATCTAAGATCCAATCCCATCGATCAAAGTGCTTTGGATCAACATCGCCGTTCTTGCCGTATGCGTCCAGTTGCTTTTTAGTAGCACGTAGTTCTTTTGGAACATCTTTCATGTCTACCATAGGAGCGCCGTGTTTTGTTTCTTTTAGCTGTACAAGCATAGGCAAGATGATAGGAGCAAGCGTATGATCCATACTCCATGTGTCCCAGCGGTCTATACGTACTTTTACTTTCTGTGTACGTCTGTCAAACCAGATCCAGTTGAATACATCATACACTCTTTGTATACCATCGTCGATTGCTTCTAGAACATGATCTTCGTATGATTGTTCTTCTGGCCAATTTACATAACCATACTTTTTATTCATATGGTTGCTGTGTATGTTGCAGATTAGTCTGCTAGGATAATTTGAAATTTTAATCTTCATAATAATCTACTACCATTACCATTTCTGGTTTGTCGGGGAGTTGAAATGTTTTTGCAAACTCCATTGCTTCACTTGCATCTTCAAACAGTTCAGGTTGCAAGTCCCAACAATGCTCTGTTTGTTTAGTAACATAAATCCAATCGTCCTTGCCGTCAAGACATACCATTACTGCATAACTCATTGATTAGTATACTCCGGCCATTGTTTAGCAAATTCATTTGCGTGAATTTCGCTTTCAAAATAAAATGTATGCTCATAAACATTTGTCCACGTAGACATACTCCAAGACTCACGTGGTATACGTTTACGACACCAATCTTTACCTTTCCAGTCTAGATCACTGTGTAACCGTACTGCATAGCCCGGCAGCCAACGTAGTTTATAATCATGTTGTTCTTGCGGTGTCATAATATTAGTATACCTTCTTTAATGATGATTGTCAACTAAATATATATATGAATGATGCGTATACCTCAGCGTTATTTGACGTTGTAAAAGATACTTCCGTAAAATACGGATACGACTTGCCTGAACCAATTGAAGCATATGTTGTTATGCTCCTTGCTACTCATGTTGATAGACCTGACTTTCTTCCTAAAGATGCATTTGGCATTACCCTACTACAACTTAAAACAAGTGCCGAGGCAAAAGAACTTGGCGACACTTGTTTGTTTGTTGCAGGAGTATTTCCAACGATCGGCGAACGTAAAGGTCTTAAACGTAGGTATTATCAAGATATCGGATCTACATCATACGAAATGGTAGCAGAGGTACAAAATCCTGAGTTGTTTAACACACTTGCTACACATTTTAATTTTTTAAGCGAGTTCATAGAAGTTACAGTTAATTCTTCCAAAGATAAGCACTATAACCTTTTCCGCTAGTGTCGCCGCCTTGATTTTCAATATCAACACCGTCATACAACAATCCATCTACAATGTCTTCACCGTTGGGATATTCGTTGATTACTGCTTTTAGTTTTTTAATATCAAAGTTGCCTACTGTTTCAATAATGCCATCGAAAAATGTGCCTTTTTCGCTTGAATAAAACTGTAGCACATACTCACCTTGTTCTTCAAACAGTTCAGCTTCTCCCCAATCTTTGGATTCAATCTCGTAATTGGAATCTTCTTCTACTTTGTCTAGTAGTTCGTTGAGGTCGCTGCCTTCTACTACGTCAGCAACATGATTGGACATGTAATCGTCGCTGTCAACTTCTTCTACGTCTATTCGAGCAGCATCGTACGACACTCCATTTTGGTGAGAAAACTCGTTGTGATGCTCATACCATGGACGAGGGTCGCCCTCGTCATCTACCATAAAGTTTGCTGATTCTGGCACACTGTCAATATCTTCAAAGTCAAAGTCTTCGTCTTCAGCACTAATCATATAGTTTACAAGATCGCTGTCGCCGTTTTCTTCTGTGATTGGCTTCCAAAAATCATATGTTTCTTTGTTAACATTCATATAAGCAGCTTCGCCGCCATATCCCCAAAGTCGTACACGATAATAGCGTGGACCTTTGAGTGTTTCTACCAGTTCAGTCTTTTGTTCAGTAGTAGCCATTAAAAACTCCTGTTGTATAATATTAATTAATTTTAACACTAACAACAGGAGTTGTCAACCATTTAATTAGTTGTTCAAAGGATTGTCAAGTGCTTCTTGTAGCAACTCTCTAATGTCTTTGTCAAGAGTACGCATGTCTTCGTCGATACGACCTTCAGTTGCTCTCATAGTATCACGCACATCCTTTTCAGTCTCTCTATTTAGCGATTCAACTTCACGTATGCTTTGTGCTACATCTTTTTCAACTTGGTTCATTTCGTTGCGTATGCCTTCAAGGGTTGCTTCGATACTTGCCTGCGCTGCTTTTACACGAGCTTCTGACTCATCAACTTTGTCTTCCATTCTGTCTACTGCTGCTTCAGTTTTTAGAATGTCGTCACGTAGTCCGTCTTTGATGTCACGAGTATAATCAACTGCTTCTGTCAGTTTGAGTTCAATTATGCTCATACGTTCATCGTATGATGCCATTAGCTCTTGATACTCTTGCTGTTGATCTACAAATGCAATAGCTTCTTCTATCTTTTGATACATCACAAATCCACCGTAGAGTGAACCTACTACAGTACCAATTACAGTTACAAGTGCAGTTACACTCATAAACGTTACTTTTATACCGAGGACGCGAAACTCTTTGTTCTTTAGGTTCTCGATACCTTCTTCCATATTTTCTAGGCTTTCACCTAAGTTTTTGTCAGCCATTGCCCTCTCCTTATTTTTCATTTATAACTCCTTGTCCAAGCAGGCATCCTGCCGAGATCTTTATAATCAGACATTGCTATACCTATCCACCCCCATGCATGTCCTACAGCTACGCCGCTAAGTAAACCTGTTGTTATAATCATAATGGCCAGTAAATTATTTTTCATTCTTACCTACTACCTATCATATACTACAGTTCTTTGTGGATTAACTTTTGCAGGTTTACAGTATGCTGTGACTCTATGTTCAGCAGGCACTTCCCATTTGCTTCCGTAGTTGCCATATTGTCTAGGTATTCGTGCCGCGTAATATTGACACACATCAATACTTCTAAAATACATCGGTGATGGCTCTTGTTTATCAGCTATAAGAACGATTAGTATGAACGCATGTATCATTACCAATCACCTCTTCCAACGCCGATCAAGTATATCATACTAACTAATACACAAAAAGCGGCTCCTACTAATAATGTTACTGCAACTCCGTTTATGATGGCCTGTCTGCGTTCTGCCGCGGCGTACACTTCCTTTTGACGCTGCGCACGTATCTTACGCTGCATTTCTTTTAACTCGTCCCAAGTACCAAATCCAAAACGGAAGTTTAGCATTTGTTGAAGTTCCTTCTCCATCTCCATTACTTTTTTTTCGTGGATGAGGAGATTAAGAGCTTCTTCTTCTACTGAACCTGCAGCCAGCAGTTTTCTAAATATTGGCGGATTTTTTTGCATCTGTTGACCTTTGCGGAAATCAGATACTGCACTATACCACTTACCCATTTGACCCATACATTGCTCAAATTCTTGACCTGCATGTACAAATTTCTTAACAGTATTAAATGCGGTTGTCGCTGCTGCTACCGCTGTGAATGGATCTATCAATTCACTGCCCCCTCTCGTATTGCTGTCTTACCATTGCCCTATGAGTTGCGTCACTTGCGCCGTTAAACAACCCTGCCCTTGGACTATCGTAAGTTTTTTGATTTTCATATACACCTTGATCACTATATATTTCACCGCCAGCCATTTGTGGCTGCTGATATGCTCTAAAGTTTGGATTATAACCTAATAGTGCGGCTTGAGCATCTTCACTATCATCGCCTGACTGAGCTGCGGCCACAAGTGCGTCTTCTTCTTCAGCAGTCAGTTGTCCTTCGTCGCTAGTGTCTTCTTTAAAATTATCTTCTGCAGCATTTTGCATTAGTAACATAGTATTAATTACACTATTGATTGCATCATCAAGTATATTTTGATCAAGTGATGCTAATTCAAATTCTGCGGCGAATATAGATTGACCGTTTTCACTAGCGGCTTCAATATCAAATTGTGAGTTAAATGACGATACGTTAGAGTTAACACTAGCTATGCTATCTGATAGACTAGTAGATGAATCACCACTACCGTCAAAACTACCGTTGCTAAATCCTGAAGAATTGTTGTTAGTTGAGCCACTATTATTCGATGAACCATTAATAGCAACTCCGGTATTTGATGCTTGTACTGATTGTTGCTGAGATTGTTGGTTTAAAGATGTTGATGTTGCTATATCACTATTTAAAGAAGTAATGGCGGCACCAGTAGCTAAATTAACAGCAGATCCAGCAACAGCATTACCAGCTGCTTCTGCATTTTGAGCAACTGAAAGAGCGTTAACGTTTGAAGCAGGTTTTTCAACAGCTTCAGCAGTAGCTTCTTCAACAGCTTCTGCAGCTTCTTCTACTGGATCAGCGATACCAGTAGATTCTTCTTGACTTACACCAGTAGATTCTTCTTGACTGGTTCCAGTACTTTGACCATCATCAATTGTAGCACCAGTTTGCTGTGCTGCTTGCTCCTGTTCAAATGCCTGAAGCTGTTCCTGCTCAAATACTTCAATTTCTGCTTCAATACCAGCTTCTATCTCTTCATTATACTCAAATGAAGTACCATCAGGAGTTCCACCATCAAAGAAATCAGTTACTTCTGATTGGCCTGTAGTATCTGCTGCACCATACTCAGACTCAAGTTCTGCTAACATTTCAGCTTGAGTAGGCAAACCAATTGACTTGTTAAATGCGTCTTGGTATCCATAACACGTTGGACTTGACAACGGATCTTCGTCACACGTATCAGTTTCTACTACAGTAAAAATTAATTGGAATTGAACATTCATAACCTCTGGGCCAAAATAACCACCCCAGTATCCCGCATCATAGCCATCTACAGTTATTCTTATTTTCTCAAAGTCAGTACCATTTAATTCAAATGCTTCACTTCCAGAAAACTTTCTCCAATTGGCAATTCTATAATTGTATTCATATTCTTTGGACCATACCACATCTTGGTTTTCCTGTCCAATAAATTCTACAGTAATTGACAATAGATCCTGACTATACCCATAGCCTTCTTTATCGTACGGGCCCTGCGAAAATCTATTTTGTTCATTATTAACGTCGGCGTTTTTAATAGTCCATGCATAATTATAACCATTTACCATAATTCCAGCTTCAGCAAGAGCTTCAGCATACGGTGCAATTATTGGGTGTGCGTCATCAATGTTGTTAGTTAACGCCATGTCTTCTTCTGGACGCCAGCTAAATCTCATTACACCATCCGAACTTATTTGCGGACAAGCACGATAAGCAGGATTAGTGTACCAATCCCCTTGCCAGTGCGCTTCGTCATTTCCCCATGTGCCATGCCCTGAAGGTCTATAGGTACAGTCGCCTTGGCTCTGAGGTCCGGACCATGTCAGTGGATCCTCAACTAAGTTGTCGGTTATATACGATTCCCCAGTAACGGCTTGGCTAGGATCGTCTGGAGCAGTTTGTTGGGCTAATACTGGATTAAAGAAGTAGCAATAGCAGAGCAATCCCGCCAAGAGCTTTACCAGCACCTTTGAGTTCATCATTGCGTCTTATCTCCTGCTCAACATTAGTAGGTTGCATTTCAGGATTTGCTTCCCATAAGTCTTTGGCTTCTTGTCCGATCGAACCGTCAAATGGACACGGAGTTCCTGCCATTTCCATAGCACGATACACAGTTGGGTCTTGACACATCAAACTAACTGCGGCTACTTTCATACCCATATTGTAAAGAGTTTTTGAATTCTTTAGTCGCTCACAATTCAAGTCACGAACATGTCCACCACCACTTGCACCAAGAATTTGTGTTTGCACAGCCGCTGAGTATGTTACAGTACAAGTATCATTCCCGCCAGTCATAACTGTTGGTGCTATAGCACTAGGTGGAGCAGTTATAATTTCTTGTTTAATATTACTGTCATTGTTGTTATTATTGTTATTAGTATTTGTCGCTGTGCTATTTACAGTGGTATCATTAGTATTGGTGTTTGTATTCGTATTAGTGTTGTTATTAGTATTATTTGAAGTACTGTTAACAGTTTGATCAATAGTTGAGTTAGTAGTACTATTTACTGTAGATGTATTAACATTGGTGTTATTATTAGTGTTAGTATTGGTATTGGTGTTATTCGTTCCACCAGATAAAACATTATTATTTGTGTTCGTAGCAGTACTATTAACTGTTGACGTATTCGTGTTTACATTTGTATTTGTATTAGTATTTGTGTTTACGTTGGTATTGTTATTTGTGTTCGTAGCAGTACTGTTAACAGTTGACGTGTTTGTATTCACGTTGTTATTCGTGTTAGTACTATTAATGGTACTGGTGTTGGTATTATTTGAAGTTGAATTTACAGTACTATTTGTGGTAGTATTAGTGTTACTGTCTGTGCCTACATAACTAGAACTATCATACGTAACTCCATCCACTGTGGTTTGTGCTGCGGCACCTGATATTAAACCTGCAGATAAGATTAAAATTGGAAGAAATTTCCTCATCCTAGCCCCCTAGAAATAATAGTGCGCCCTCACGCTCTACTACTATATTTATCGACTATGAGACAAATGATTAACTATGCTGTTTTTAAAGTTTAAACAGTGGCGTTAGGATCGTTAGGCTGTGCTTTGGTTTGATCTACTGGAGCTTCTTCAGGCTCCGGCTCTTGTTGTTTTGGCATTATGTCTACAGAAAGTGCTTCGTTAGATAATGCACCTAATACTTTGCCGCCTTTATCAACTTCTACAATATTTCTTACAGTCTTTTCCTGTGTATAAGTTCTATATTTGACCAGCGGTAGTCCTGCGCCGAGTTTGTTTGCTAAGTCTTGAATACCTTTAGGAGCTTCAGTAATATTAGCTGCTGGCTTAACCATAACTTTCAACACTAACATACTTCCCGTATTTTGCAATCCTTCTGTGTACAATTCAAAGTAATTCATTAGTGTGTAAAACTTTTCACCAAATCTTAATTCAATAAAGTTTTCTTTTGCACTTGGATTGAGTATGGTTATAATAACATCTTCATTTCCGCGAGTGTAGGTATCTTTGTCGCCTTTTATTGCATCTTTGCCGCTATGGTACAATAAACCCTTTTGTAAATGTCTTAAGAAATCTACTTCACCTTCGGTATTATCGCCACGCAAGTGTCCTTGGATCTTTTCTTCTGCCCACTCATAAGTTTCTTTAATCGGTCCAAACACTATATTCCTTGCTGCTTGTGTGTCATCGATTCCAGTGTTTGCATCAGTTGCTTTAGCAAAGGAATTTGCAAAACTTTCTGGTAACTGGTAAGCAAAACATTGTTTCCAAAAAAGACTAAGTTTTTCAAATGTTTTTCCACTTGCTTGTCCAATTTGGCTTGGCCCTGAACCTGCTTTTAAGCTTAATAAGCTAAGTGTTTCTGTTTTTCCTGATTCAGGATCTACGACCAAAGATAAGTCAACCTTTGTCATATTTTGATTTTCTGCTTCTGCGCCGTCACTTACTACACTAATAACCTGCTTTACGCCGTCTTTATAATAACTTACAATTTTTTCTAAAGCTGCCTGCGGAGCACTGCCTTCGTTTGCGTATGCTACTGCCTGATTAACTAACTTATCTAATTTTTTAGCGGCTTCATTAGATAGATCTAATGCTTTAGCTACTTGATCGCCTTTTCCTTCATATTCCATAAGCAGTCTTAGTGCTTTCAGATCGCCTCTTGGCAAGGTGACTTTTAGTTTTAATGCATCATCAGTTCTATCTGCAACTTTAATTTTTATTTCTGATTTGCCTGATTGGAAGAAATTTCTGCCTACATTAATTACATCTTTTTCTGTAACAGGTCTACCAGTTCTTCCAAATCTTGCAGCTAATGCAAAACCTAATGCACCTTCTGTAACATTGCCTGCATTAACAGTAGTTTTTACACTTGTTTTATCAATTGCTGTAGGATTGAATTTTACTTCAGCACCTGTGTCTTCTCTTGTACCTACTAATTTGACACTTGCTTTTTCGCCATTAGTTACATCAAAAATATAACTATCAAGATCACTCCAAGCTGCTGTAGCCTGTTTTTCGTCAAATGTAACATCGATAAGTTCGTCTCCTATATGCACTTTAATAGTACCGCCTGCATCAATTTTGTCTAACAGAGGAGGTATATATGTGTCATAACTTCCGTGTTCTTCGTCATAGTATTTCTTAGCAATTTTAACTTCGTTAATTTGATTCTTAAATTCTTGATAGCGCATTAAAACAGTTCCTAATTCTTTTTAATATTTATACAATTTTAGGAAACAACATATCTGTACAGAAACGGTCAACGTCTTCTTCGTTAAGTCCTAAACTTTTCATAGTACGAGGTGTATGCGGATTTTGTTGTTGATTGTGACAGTAATAGTTTTGTGCGGCAATAACTTCGTCTCTATTGCCTGCTCCTGTAAATTCTCCAATTTCATCAAAGTATGCACGTAGATTGTCTTGTGCAAGTTCAATAATAGCAACTGCTTCTTCTTCACTGTTTACATTGCCAGCGGCAAGCATTTTGTCTGTAAAGATGTTGGTAGCCCATTCTGGTAGTTGTCGTTGCTTCTTGGGAATAAAATCTGCAACTGCTTCCTTGTAGCCTTCAATCATTGGATGATCAATTGTAGCACTTGCACTAAAGTCATGAAATGCACCTGTCATTTTGTTCTTGCCTGCAATAACATCAAAACCGTAGATAGGGCCATCGTTGTTGAGTACGGGAAATACACATACGTGCATCATCCACAAGCCTTTGGTATCACGAGCATCTACAACATCAATGTGAGCCCGCCTAACATGATCATTGCGCCAAACGCGATTAATCCACAAATCGTTATTAAAATGGGCAAGACCTGGTTCTTCGTACTCTGTAGCACTTGCATCAAATATGTTGATAATTTCATCTTTACACTCTATTAGTCTATCCCAAATAACACTCATTTTGAATACCAACTTTTTCCACGATTAACGGTACCAGAAGAAGATTCAATACCACTGAAACTACGTCCTTTGTACATTTTTTTTGGTTGTTTAGCTCGATGAATTATTTCACCTTCTATTTGGCGGCGCTCTTTTTTCATTGCTTTACGCCGTTCTTCGCTTTCTAGTCGTCGTTGAATTTCTTCTTGTCTAGTTCTCACGATTCTTTAGCCTCTCCGAGTTGTTGAAACATTTTAGTTGCAAAGTCAAAACATAGTTTTGCTTCGTCTGCCATTGAATCATCCAATCTTGCACGAACTAGTTCTTTAAGTTCATCATGACCTCGGTCAAACTTGTACATACGTCCTTGGCCTGGAACACGTTTAGCAATCATTTGTCCACCACTTAGGTCGCCCATGTGTCTTACATATACGTGTGCCATTAATTTGTCAGCATCATCTTTAATTGACATAAGGTGATTCATATATTCTTTTACTACAGGCATCAATGGCGGCTGATGAGGATTTGTTTCTCCCCATAATTCTTGATAGTCTTCGTGTATAGCAGGTGCTCTACGTAATTCAGGAATTCCATCAAACAATCCATGCATCATTGCTAACATTTCTAACATATTATATTGAGGATGTTGATTGAATAAGTAGCATGCATATCGCTCTGGACTTATTTGTGGTTCTTTTGCAAACATCTCTTTTACAAAAGATTGTCGTTCTGCATTTTTATGATGCTCCCAAGTTAATTCTTTTAAATTGCTCATTGTGACTCTTCTATTTTTAATTGCAGAGGGAATCCGTGATTGCGACTTATATTTACAGCCTCGACACTCTTTTGTTCTGCTATTTCGTACTTATAAGTGCCTACTATAGCAGATCCTTCATTATGAATCTTCATTGTAAGTGATTCGGCATCTTTGTCGCTATGTTTAAAAATTTCCTTTAATAAACCGATTACCCATTCCATAGGAGTAGCATCGTCATTAAGCATAATAACATTATATTTACTGGGTTCTTTAACAACTTGTTTAATTTTTTCATCAATTACAATATCTGTATCAGTACTCATTCTTTTCTCCTAATTTCAAAATGGGGGAGATATTTCACTCCCCCATAGACTGCTTAATCGCCGGCGTTGTCGATTGCTTCATGCACATGTCCATTCCAGTCGTTGATTGCAATCTTCTTGGGTTGCAATTCTTCTGGAACTTCACGCTTGAGGTGAATGTTCAGCATGCCGTGTTCGAGGCCTGCGCCTTCAACTTCAACGTGGTCAGCAAGTGTAAACTCTCTGCGGAAGTTGCGTTCGCCGATTCCTTTGTGCAAATAGTTTACGTTTTCTCCGCCCTTAGGTGAAGTACCTTCTACACGCAAGATATTACCGTCCTTAGTAATGTCCAAGTTATCCATACCAAAGCCAGCGACAGCGAGTGTAATCATAAACTCGTCTTCGTTGATCTGTGCAATGTTGTATGGTGGGTAACCTTGTGATTGACTGTTAGCAAACTGTCTGTCCAGTTCGTTGAATAGTCTGTCAAATCCTACAGTTGATCTGTGGAATGAGGGTAGGTCTAGAGTTGTTAGTCTTGTCATTTGTTTTCTCCTTATAAAGCAAGATTAAAAAGTGCAACCCTTTCGGCGTTGCACTTTTATTTATCACTGAGATATTACATCATACCCATGCCTGGATTCATTCCAGCTGCTGCATCTTCTTTCTGCGGAATGTCTGTGATAGCACACTCTGAAGTAAGAAGTAAACTTGCAACACTTGCAGCATTGATTAACGCAGTCTTTGTAACTTTAGTAGGATCAATGATACCTAGTTCAATCATATCGCCGTATACACCGTTAGCAGCATTATAACCGTAATTACCTTCTCCTGCTAATATATTAGCTACAACTACATCTGAACTATCGCCTGCATTTGATGTAATTTGACGCAATGGCGATTCAACTGCACGTAGTACAATTTTAATGCCTGCGTCTTGATCTGTGTTTGCGCCTGTGATTGTACCTGCATTTTGCTTTGCACGTAGAAGTGCAACGCCGCCGCCTGCTACGATACCATCTTCAACTGCTGCACGAGTTGCATGAAGTGCATCGTCAATACGATCTTTCTTCTCTTTCATCTCAACTTCAGTTGCTGCACCAACTTTAATGACTGCAACGCCGCCGTCTAGTTTAGCTAGACGCTCTTGAAGTTTTTCACGATCGTAGTCACTTTCAGTAGCTTCAATCTGTGCGTTAATTACACTAATGCGTTCTGCAATTGCTTCTTTAGTGCCTGCGCCATCAACAACAATAGTGTTGTCTTTTGACACTTCTACACGGGCTGCACTGCCAAGATGTTCTGCTGTTACTTTTTCAAGTGTAAGACCTAGATCATCGCTAATAACAGTTGCTCCTGTTAGTACTGCAATATCTTGTAGTATTTCTTTGCGACGGTCACCAAACCCGGGTGCTTTAACTGCACATGCTTTGACTACGCCACGAGCACTGTTAACAACTAGAGTTGCAAGTGCTTCACCTTCGATGTCTTCTGCAATAATCAAGATTGGCTTACCTGATTGTGAAACTGCTTCAAGGACAGGCACTAAGTCACGAATGTTTGTAACTTTCTTTTCTACAATCAATACATACGGTGTTTCAAGTTCCACTACTTGACGTTCTGCATTTGTAATAAAGTAGGGTGATAGGTAGCCGCGATCAAACTGCATGCCTTCAACAACTTCGAGCTCATCTTCAAGTCCTTTGCCTGACTCAACAGTGATAACACCGTTCTTGCCAACACGCTCCATTGCTTCTGCAATAATGTCGCCGATAGTTGTGTCGCTGTTTGCTGAGATTGAACCTACTTGTGCAATTTCATTTTGTGTTGAACATGGCTTTGACATTTTGTCAAGTTCTGCTACTAAGGCAGTAGTTGCTTTATCAATACCACGTTTGATATCCATAGGATTCATACCAGCAGTTACATACTTCATACCTTCTGTAACAATGCCTTGTGCAAGTACAGTTGCAGTTGTAGTGCCATCACCGGCGTCATCTGCTGTGCGGCTTGCTACTTCTTTAACCATCTGCGCACCCATGTTTTCAAGTGCATCTTCAAGTTGAATTTCTTTTGCTACGCTTACACCATCTTTGGTAATTGCGGGGCCACCAAATGGCTTTTGGATTACCACGTTGCGTCCTTTAGGACCTAGTGTTACACGTACTGCATTTGCAAGTGTGTTTACACCTGCTACTAATTTAGCACGGCTTTCCGCACCGAATGTTACTTTCTTTGCTGTCATTGTTTTCTCCTTATTCTATAATTGCTAAAATTTGATCTTCTGTAAGAATTAAATATTCTTCATTGTCTTCTGTTACTGTTTGTCCAGCGCCTTTGAAATACATTACTGTATTGCCTTCGCTTACAACTAGCGGCACAACTGTACCGTCTTCGGCAACTCGTCCAGCGCCTGTACTTACAACAGTGCCTTTTACTGGTCCTTCTTTAGCATTGTCTGGAATATATAAACCGCCAGCAGTTTTAGTTTCTGCGTCAGCTGGTTTAACGAGAATACGATCTCGAATTGGATTTATCTTCATTCTATTTCTCCTTGTTAAGCAAGATTGTTTGGAACCCGTCTGGCGTTCCGTCTTTATTTATTATTATTCGCATAAACAGCATTAAATTGCTGTGTACAACGAACAAAGGTTGTGCATTTGCTAAGTTGCTTGAGCTTCATAGCGCCTGCGTATGTACAGGTAGATCTTAGTCCTCCGGTTAAATCTTGTATGGTTATACCAACAGAGCCCCTGTAAGGAACTAAGACTTCCCTGCCTTCTGATGAACGATAATCTTTAAGTCCACCAAAATGCTTTGTGTTTGCTGCGTCACTACTCATACCGTAGAACTGCACAAACTCTTTTGTTTCTACATATTGTTCAGTGTATCCTGATTTTTCGCTTAATTCGTTTGTCAGGTAACTTTTTGTAATTACTTTGCCGCCACCTTCATCGTGTCCGGCAAGCATCCCGCCTAGCATTACAAAGTCTGCTCCGGCAGCAAAAGCCTTAGCCACGTCACCAGGGCAGGTACAGCCGCCATCAGCAATAATATGTCCGCCCAAACCATGAGCCGCATCTGCACATTCGATAACTGCCGAAAGTTGGGGATACCCCACGCCAGTCTGAATCCTAGTAGTGCATACACTACCAGGGCCAATTCCCACTTTAACGATATCTGCTCCAGCAAGAATAAGTTCCTCCGTCATTTCGCCTGTTACTACATTTCCGGCGATGATTACAATATGTGGTAATGCTTTGCGCACATCACGCACTCGAGCTGCAAAGTGCTCTGAATATCCGTTTGCAATATCCATGCACACATACTTCAAGTTGTCTTTGCATTTATCGTATACATTGACTAGTTTATAATAATCGTGATCACTTGTGCCAATACTCATTGCAACATTATCTGTACGCTCTTTAATACCTGCATTAAAGTATTCTACAAGTTCGTCTGCTGAATATGTTTTAACTAAACAAGTAAAAATACCTTGAGCACTTAATGTGTCCGCCATAGCAAATGTGCCAACACCATCCATGTTAGCTGCCATAATAGGAACACCACGGTAGTGTTCGTCTTTTACATTTTCTGGAAAGTCTGGAACATAGTTACGGAATGTAAATCCACGTTCTAATTGCACTTGTTTACGACTTTTAAGTGTACTACGCTTTGGACGAATTAGAACGTCCTTGTAGTCTAGTTTGACATCCTGATCGATGCGCATTGTATACTACCTTTTTGTTTTGTTACCGGATAATGGCACATCGCCATTCATTTGTGCTAGTTTTTTTAACCAACGAGCTCGACCTGCTTTCTTAGCCTTTGCACGTTTAATGCTTGGCTTTTCAAAAGCTTCACGCTGCCGCAGCTCTTGCAAGATTCCATCTTCTGCTACTTTTTTCTTAAACTTACGAAGTGCAAAGTTAAAATCGCCATTACGTACTTCTACAGTTAAGCCACGCTTTTCCTGCTTGTTATTGTTATTCTGTCTCAAAATTTTCTCCTATTATAGACAAAAAGTCTAAGTTGTAAACTCTGTTACTACTCAAACCATTATACACTGAATCTTGGCTGTTTGTCAACCAATATGTTTTGTTTTTTGCTATCATATAGCTTGCGAGATCACGTGCCCAAGGTGACATATTATCTACATCAATTATAGCTACATCACATTGTTTAAACACACTTAGCATCCATTCAAGTTCTTTCTTATCCTGCACAGGTTTATCATAGACATATAAATTAATGTCTAAGTCTGCACTAGATAGAAAATTGGTTTGAAGTTCGTCTTGTAGTTGTTTACTAGGATACACTACCAGCAGTTGAAGACTGTCGTTGAATAGCATATCCGGCGGCGTGACTATGTTTATCTTTTTCAATTAAAACCTATTTTTTAGATAGTTTGTTAAAAAGTGTGCTTGCGCTTTGTTCCGCATTTTGCTGATAACCTTCTTGTGTATTGTAGTTATCAGCAGTGTCTGTTGTTTCCCACGGAAGTGAATCTATTTCTCCAATTTCAAAAGCGTGTCGCCAAGCTTCTCTGTCTTCATCTGGATTGTTAGTTTCCCATATTGCTCGATCAGTTACCCAAGCATCATCTTTTTCTCTATCCTCATAGTATCTGATATTAGGGTTTAACTCTTCCAGTAATTCTAACTCTACTTTTTTTTTAGATTCTTCGAGTTCTTCGGGATAGAACATTCTGTTTTTTGTATCAGGTATGTCTAAGTTTTGCTGTCTTGTTCGGCTTGTGTCTCCGTCCACTCTGTCGGAATCGTCTCGTCCGATATCGTTGGCTCCAACATCATATTCCCCATCAGTTTTTTCAACTGATTCTCTATCTCCCCTGGAACTATCTCCGTTGGTGTTGTCTCCGTCTCCGTTGGTGTTGTCTCCGGTTTCGGTGTTTCCTTCTTCTGCCCGATCTGATTGTTCATCATTAAGTCTATCAATGACGTCATTTACTTCTTCCTTTTCTTCCGCAGGCGGCGCAGGAGTGTCAATATTAAAAACAGGGTTGTCAACTATTGCTTGTGCTCTTGCTCGTTCGTATTCGGCTCTCTCGAGCCGAAGACGTTCACCGGCATCATCTTCAAGTTCTTTCTTACGGAACTCAAAGGTATACTGTGCGGCTATTAACAGTAGGACGGCGAGTGGATCAAATACAAAGATAATAATAATTATTACCCAACGTACAGCTTCTTCGAGCATGTTACTGTCTGCCTGTTCGCCATATACGAACTCAGCAATGTATTTGATTGGTCCTACTTCTGCTTCTAGTTTGCGATACTCTGCTTCTAGAGCTATTTTTTCTTCTGTGAGTGTGTCAATTTCTGTGTTAGCGGCTCTAATACGATTTTGTTGTTCGTCAATGTCTGCTTCAAGTTCTTGTGCATTATCTACATCGCCCAGTTGACTGCGTAGACGTTCAATTAGTGTTTGTGACTGTGCTACTTGTGACTCTGCACTAGCACGTAGTCGTTGTATTTCATCTCTTGCTGTTTGTATAACAGGCGATTCTGTTTGGCGCACTTCATCAATTTTAGCAAGCATTGTAAGCTCACGCTCTTTGAGTGCAGGTATTTGTACTGTGCGAATATCCTTAACTACATCTGCTAGTCTTATACGCTCTGCATCTACTGTAGTTGTAGCGTCTTTGCGTACTTGTGCTACTTCTCCTTGGATTTGTGTAATTCGATCACGCTGCCCACTAACCCAGGTAGCGAGAGCAGTACGAGTATTGCCGCCAAAAAGTCCATCACTTGTAACGCCGATAATGGCTTGTCCTGCTCTAATTTGTCCTTGTTCTTTTGAATTAAGTTGGTTTGTGACACGAATAATCTCCTCTTCTAGTGCAGTTATTTGTTCTAGTAAAGGTTGTACTCCACTTGCGTCAATTGATAGTTCACTAATTTTAGTTTCGTACTCTCTTGCACTAGATTCTAATCTCAAGATCTCTGCTGTAATACTTTCAAGTTGATCTTCGTATGGCTTAGTGCGTGTTGTATCACCTTGCCTTGCATCTGCAATAGTTTGATTTTGCTGTGCAATAGCAGGTTGAATACGTTCAAAAGCTAGATCAATGCGAGTTTGTTCTTTGTCAATCTGTGCTTGTATAGTTGCGTCTGCACCAGTTTCACTGTTTTCTAATTGTGCAATACGTGTGTTAGCACGAGTAACAATAGCGTTCTGTCTTGCTATTTCGCTTGTAATACTTTCTACTCTAGCAACACTTTCTTCACTTGCACTAGTTTGTTCAATGTGTGCTTTGCTCAAGAAGCCAAATATGCCCATGCTTGTAATAAACATAAGCACTACCACAGACACGCTTAGATACGTTTTAAGCCACCATGTAGCACGACTCCAGTACTTGTGTAACCATACTGCTGTAACAAGCTTTGCTATTTCTAATGTGCCGCCCATGATCATAATAGGCAGTGCTGCTGCCGCGAAGATTGCAACCAACCCCGCGACAGAGTAGTATATTGCTACAGCACTGATACACAATGCTGTGATTAATGTAAGTATTCCAAATATCATACACTATTTAACCTGTATTGGCTGGTGAATTAAGCGTTAGTATTATTCCCAACGGTAAAAAATGTGTTCGCCAATGCGTCCAACTAGTGCAAAGTCTCGTGCCCACTCAGGACTTACATATGTTGCATGATAGTGGGTAGCGCCTTCTGTAATGCCGCGAGCATCGCTGTGTACTAGCATATTGTATGCAATCTGTTGTGCTTCTACCCAAGCATCCATATTAGTGGGCCAATCACTCTTACCGTCGCAATACCAACTGAACTGACAACGATTACGTACCATACGTCCGTCTGCATACTGTTTGCCTTGTTGTACTACATCACACACTGTATTGGGATAATATGTATGATTAACACGATTCAATACTACATCTGCAACTGCCATACGATCTGCTCGATTGCTCGAACGTGCTTCATAATAGATGTTTAGTGCTAGACACCACATTTCAGGTTTGTCATCTGCTGTAAACAATCCTTTTGCTTGTGTCGCGGTTGCACAGCCAGCGATTCCCAGTAGCATAAAAAATGCTGTAATAAAAGTTTTCATTGTATTTCCTTTGATTAGCGGCGCATGCTGGCAATTTCCTTTGCCTGCTCTTTTTGATCTGCGAAGACGGGAACCATGTTTGATTTATGCATCGTTGCAATTCCCAACAACTGCCGTTCGCCTGAATATTTCATTTGCTCTTTAACTGTTGCTACACCTACACCATTACCTAGACTTGGAATGTCAGGTGTTTGTCTACGATAGCTGTTGGTTGGAGTGTATGTTTCGCTCTTCTTTGCTTTAGGCTTATAAAGGCCTCGTACATACAAGTCGTAGTCTTCTAAGCTCATCATCTGATTATGACAGCCCATACGCTTCATACTTTTGTTGTAGTTGCGATGTTGCTGTTCAAATGCTAGTTGTTGATTCTTAGTACGTGGCTTTTGTTTGCGCTTCTTATATGATGTTGTAGTTAGGCCGGGACCTACCATAGACATTGTCATAAAAAAACTCCTGCTTTTGTTACTGTCTATACAGTATAGCAGGAGTTTAGTGAGCTGTCAACCTTTTATTCTAGTTCGTTTTCACGTTTCCAAACATTATGTTTTGCTTGTCCCCAAACGATACTAGAGAAGCCATATACTATAAACGGTACAAAGATGGTTGCCCATGCTAGTGCTTCTGCACCAACATCGCTAAATCCATATGCTGTATATCCTAAACTTATAAGATACCACAGCACAAGAGCAGCAACGGCTGTACCGATTAATTTTGAAACAATCTTCACTGCTTCAATCAAAGTATTTTTAGTAGTAGTGTTCATGATAATTATCCTTTTCTATCACTGTTGGCAGCGCCGGTACCTCCCACTACTTGCGCTTAGTATTAACATAGCATACTATATGTTATGTGTCAACCTTTTAATTTAAAATTCATGCTGATTACTATACGCAGCTCATCTGTGCAGTTCTTTGTTACAAAGTGAGGCATAGTGCTGTCAAACATAGCATAATGACTCTGTTGCGGTTCTATGTCGTGCTGCTCTACTATGTAAGGATTGGGCTTGTATTGAAATACAAAGTTGCCGCTGTCTTTGGGACATTGTACCCAAAATGCTGCACTTACATGTGCGCCTTCTTCGTAGTTAGTTGGAGTTTCATGGCTGTGTAAATTAGTCATTTCGCCGCGGCTGTGTACTACTGCCCATGCTGCTGTGTTAGGATCAGTGTCTGTCATGCTACTGTTCCAGCATAGTTCTATTTCATTGCCAGAATATTCATGCCAGGCTGCGCATAATTCTCTTGCTAACTTTTGTATTTCTGAATTGAATTCTATACGTATGTCTTCATTGCGTATACTTGCTGCATGTTTAGACATAGTTTTGTTTGCATGATACTTTGCAAGCACCATATCAGTAATAGATTGTATGTCTATTGTTTCAAGTTTACCAGTGATGTATTCGCATTTGTAGAGTGTTTCTACTTGCATCTATTATTGCCTTTGCAATTTAAGTTCTTGTAATTCTTGTTCAAGCTGTTGCACTCTTAGCTTTAATAATGCCAATTCTGTATGTGCTTCTTGTACTTGTGGACTGTTGATTTTTTGTGCAAGTGTTTGAATATGCATAGTGTGTTTTTCAAGTTCACCTTGCACATCATCCATATTACTTTCAACATGGAAAACCAGTCCAGCAGCAGAGACAACAGCAAACAGGATTGCTCCAGCAGTTTTTAAACTTATTTGTAATTCTGTGTCTTCGCTAACGTGAACTGGTTTAGCCATAGTTTATTTCCTTAGTGTAGCTTTGGCAACTTGTTATAATCTACTTGATAGTAGCCATTTGTATGTACACTTACTGCTGCTGCATAATCTGTATCCAGTAGTTCTTGTGCCATAACACCCGTGTGTTCTACGCTTGATCCCAAGTAGTTGTAAGTGTATGTGTTGATACCTGCCACTGTGCCTACAAATTCAACATTCTCTTTTAGACGCACGTCTGAGAAAAACTTCTTGGTTGCTTTCCAAGCATCCTTGCCTGCTTTTGCAGTTGCGTTGGCTGCATCTTCTGCTGCCTTTGCTGCTGCGTTGGCTGCATCTGTGATTGCTTTTTCTGCACTGTTGATTGCTTTGTTGCATTCGTTGATAGCACTGTCACAAGCTTTGATAGCACTGTTGCAGGCATTAATAGTCTGCTGTGCTGCCTGTGAATTTGCCAATGCATTTGCACTTGATACAGTCCAGTTAGCAACTTGGTTAGCTGCATCTGTTACTGCATTAGCACAATCGTTAACTGCGTCTTCAGCTGCCTTTGTTGCTTTTTTAGTTTCGTTATATGCATCGTTAGCAACTTTTGCTGTTTGGTTTGCAACTTTAAGTGCATCGTCTGCGGCTTTAATTGCATCGTCTTGTGCTTTGTCAATGTTGTTTGTGATGTAATCACAGGCTTCTTCCATGCTCTTACCTGCATGCATCATTGCATTTGCGCCATCGATTAGAGGACCAATATCAATGTCTACATTTACATCAACATCTAATCCAACCAATAGTGCTGCTTGGCCGTCAATACCAAACGAAATTGTATCATCTTCGTATGTTGCGTGTGCTGAACCTTGTGCGCCAATTTGTGCGCCAATACTTACTTCAGTACTACCACTTACTTCTGCACCACCTAAGTTTGCTGATCCACTTGCTTCTGCGCCAACGCCTGCACCTGCAATAGCGCCTGCGCCTACATCTACACCATGCTCGCCTACACTTGCGTGTGCGCCTGCTTCTGCATATGCTTCTGCATGTACGTTTGCTTCGCCTTCAGCACCTGCATCTACTTTTACATCACCTAATGGTGTTTCGAGTCCTATACTTGCTTCTGCTTCGCCACTTGCGCCAGCTTCTGCTCTTGCACTTGCTCCTACGTCTACTGCTGCTGTTGCATCACTGCCGTCCCAACCTGCACTACCTTGTGCGTGTGCTTCTGCTTCTGCACTTGCATGTGCTTCTGCTGAACCACTTGCGTCTGCTACTGCATCTACACCTGGTACAATCTCTTGTTTAGCATGTGCTTCGCCGCTTGCTTCTGCGCCTGCTTCTACTTTTGCATGTACTTCTGCGCCTGCTGCAACACTTGTGTCTGTTACTTCGTATCCTGCACTTGCACCTGCTTCGTAACCTGCATGTGCGCCGGCACTACCACTTGCTCCTGCGTTCTCGTTTCCCACAGAACCCGAAGTTTGAACTGCAACTTCGTCTACTACTTCGATGTTGTACTGCGGCTTAGAAACTTGCTGTACCATGTCTGCTGACTTTTGTACTTCAGCTTGTGCTGCATCGTAATTATCAGCTGCTTCTTTTTCTGCTGCATGAGCTGCATCTAAATCAGCTTGAGCTTTTGCTGCGTCTGCTTCGGATTGTGCTTGCTTTTGCTTTGCAGCTTCTGCTTCTTTGTCTGCATTAGCTTTAGCAGCGTCAGCATTTTGTTTGTCAATCTCAGCTTGGTGCTTTTGGTTTGACTTGGCATTCTTTTCATTCTGCTGCTGCTGTTTTTTTGCTTCAGCATTAGCTTTATCTTGTTCATGACTCATTACAGCGTCTCCTTTTGGTTTATAATGTAGTTATAAAAAAAGGACCCTTGCGGATCCTTCTTTTGGTTATTTGTCTTCCATTAGCTTTACGGCTGCGTCATAGTCTTCTTGACTTACAACACCTTCACGTAATAGCTTGCTTCTGTTTACTAGATGTTTGCCTTGGACTTCTTCTTTTGATCCGCCAAAGTATGCTACACAATGTCCTTCTTCAATCATTATGTCTGTGACCAGTTTGCCATCTGGAGCACGGAAGTCTCCTAAGATACGTCCAAACTTGCCTTTCATGTCTTCGCCATGTTTGTTTTCTGTAGTGATTAGCTTGCCGCCATTTTCCAATAGTTCTTTCAATCTATTCTTAGCTGCTGTACCAAATACTTTTTCTACTTTGTCGCTTGTGCGTGACTCTGGTGTGTCAATTCCCATAATGCGTACACGCTCGTCTTTTAGCCATACGCCAAAGCCCAAGTCAATATCTACATCTACTGTATCGCCATCTACGCATTTAAGTAGTACCACGTCATATTCGTTTTGTGTTTGCATTTTAGCCCTCCGTTTAAATGCTTATTCTTGTGGGGGTTTGTTACCCCATTTGCGTTCGTATGTGTCGTCTGTTGCATACGAGTCTGCCCATTTGTTTTCTGTAAACTTTGCAA
>Ga0209716_1000884_pt1 | contig 25121 bp, 22 predicted proteins | sample COGITO_mtgs_1205_FD_184811 | JGI IMG/M metagenome (GOLD analysis project Ga0209716, IMG submission 184811) | Pelagic marine microbial communities from North Sea - COGITO_mtgs_120531 (SPAdes) (version 2) | ecosystem: Environmental > Aquatic > Marine > Epipelagic ...
CATGTGAAAAATTTAATCTAAACATATTTCCACCTGCTTTTATCATCCCCTCTATTGTCTCTACACTATGACTCGCTGGTCCTATTGTTGCTAGTATCTTTGTTCTTTTTTTCATATAAATTCCTTTTAAAGTATAAAATCAGTAGATAAGAAATTAGATTTATGATCTCTTAAAATATTTGTAACTATCTCTTTGTTTTCATTATTATCTTTTATAGCAACCATTGATCTAATACTAAAAGCTCTTAATGCATCTCCAACTGATAAAGTACTTTGTGCAGAATCTTTTCTTCCTGTAAAAGGAAAAACATCTGGACCTCTTTGACATTGAGCATTAATATTCACTCGACTTACTTGATTAACAAAACTATCAATCATTTTAGCAATTTCATCAGAGTTATTACCAAATATACTTACTTGTTGTCCATAATTTGATTCCATTAAATACTGCATTGGTTCAGTAATATCCTTGTATGTTAATATTGGAACAACTGGCCCAAACTGCTCTTCATGATAAACTTTCATATCTTTATTAACAGGATATAAAACTGCTGGGAACATAAAGGTATTCTTGATAACACCACCATCTTTATTTACTACTTTAGCACCTTTTGTAGTTGCATCATCAATTAAGTCTTTTAAATAAGTTGTCTTATTTGATTCAGGTAATGGTGTAATTTGTACATCTTTATCCCATGGCATTCCGCATCTAATTTTGTCAATTTTTGCATTGAATTGTTCTAAAAAACTTCCCACTATATTTTCATGCACAAAAAGAATTTTTAAAGCTGTACATCTTTGTCCATTGTAAGATAAACTTCCTGTCACACACTCATTTACTGCAACATCTAAATTTGCATCAGGCATAACAATAGCTGCATTTTTAGCTTCTAAACTCAGTACTGATCTTAATCTATTTGGTTTTGGATGATGATGTTCCATAGTACTTGCAACTTTTGAGCTACCAATAAATGCTAATACATCAATTTTTCCACTTTTCATTAAAGGTGTTAAAAGCTCTTCTCCACTTCCATATAAAGTATTTACAATACCTTTTGGGAAAGATGATCTAAAAGCTTCAAGTAAGGGTCTATGTAATAAAACACCAAACTTTGGTGGTTTAAATATAACAGCATTTCCCATAATAAGTGCAGGGATTAAAGTGGTAAATGTTTCATTTAATGGATAATTAAAAGGTCCCATACATAAAGTAACTCCTAGAGGTGATCTCTTAATTTGAGCTATGATCCCTGATTCAATCTCTAATTGTGAATTTTTTCTATCAAGTTCTTTTAATGCTGAGATTGTGTCTTTTATATAATCAACTGTTCTATCAAATTCTTTTTCTGAATCTTTTAGTGGTTTTCCAATTTCCCACATAAGAAGATTAACAACCTCTTCTCTTTTCTCAATCATTTTAAAAGTAAACTTTTCAACAGCTTTAATTCTTTGTGCAACTGTCATTTGAGGCCATTCACCCATTCCATAATTATATGCATTCATAGCAGAATCTAAAGCTTCTTGTGCTTCTTTTTCTGTAAGTTTAGGATAAGAACCAATCTTAACTTGCTTACCATCTTTTAGACATATAGGAGAATATACATCTTGTTTATTACCTTTCCAATGCTTCATTGCACCATCATTTAAATATTCATCTTGAAGTATTTCTCCATTGAGTCTATACTCTTTTGGAATTTCTTCTATAGATGTAAAAATATTATCAAATTTTTTATTTTGTGTTTTCATATTATTCCTTCAAATTCATAATAACATTATAATGATTGAATTATTAATACTCACTTAAACATTATAATGTTATATTGTTATTATATAATGTTTATTTAATTTCTTTTTATATAAACTTTTAAAAATAATATAATTTAAGGATAATAATTGTTTACTAAAAAAGGTATGCCGTTATATTTACAATTAAAAGATCTTCTTTTAAAAGATATAAAAGAAAATTATAAAGTTGGTGAGATAATACCAGCTGAACCTAAGCTTGAAGAGATATATAATGTAAGTAGAATTACAATTAGAAAGGCTATTGAAGAGCTTGAAAGAGATCATATTGTTGAAAAAAAACAAGGAAAAGGAACTTTTGTTTTAGAACAAAAAGTTTTATATGATGCAAATTCAATTGGTTCATTAACACAAAGACTATCTAAGCAAAAACATAAATTAGAGACAAAATTTACAAAATTTGAAATTCTTGAAAAAGAACATTATGTAAAAGATTTATTAAATTGTAAAAAGCTTCTCTCGATTAAAAGACTAAGACTATTAAATGGTATTCCCTTTGCTTTAATGACCAACTATTTAAATTATGATTTAGTTCCAAACTTAGAAGAAAAATTTGATATTGAGTCTTTATATACATTTTTAAAAGATGAATATGAAATAGAATTTTATAATGCACAAGAAACAGTAGAAGCTATAGCTCCTACAAAAGAAGAGGCAAAAAATTTAAATATAAAAGATGCCACTCCTTTGTTATCTCTTAATAGATTATCTTTTGATAAAGATGATAATCCTGTTGAATACTCTGATGTAAGAATTAAAGCAGATATGTATAAACACAAAATATCTCTAAATAATGATACACTTTCTAATAATGGAAATTAAACAAAAAACTTTTCATCTAAAGTATTTATTAACTCTTTTACAGAGTTAATAGAATTTTTAAATAAATCTTTTTGAGTAGCATCAAGTTTTAATTCCATAATTTTTTCAACGCCATTACTTCCAAGCATTACAGGAACTCCACCGACTACATTTTCATATCCATATTCTCCATCAAGCATAACAGAGCATGGGTATATTTTTTTCTTATTATGTAAAATCGATTCAACCATTAAAGATGTTGAGTGTGCAGGTGCATAATAAGCAGAACCCGTTTCAAGTAATTTTACTATTTGAAGTCCACCATTTTTTGTTTTTGTAACGATATCTTCAATATCATCACTACTTAATAATGTTGATAAATTTACTCCAGCAACTGTTGAGTAATTTGGAAGAGGAACCATATCATCACCATGACCACCCATAACAGAACATTCAATTTGTCCTGCTCCATATCCTAGTTTTTCATAAACAAAATGAGCCATTCTAGCACTATCTAAAATACCAGCCATACCAATAACTTGTTCTCGTGGAAAACCTGTAGATTTAATAGCTGTATAAACCATAGCATCAAGTGGATTTGATACTATTATAAGTTTTGAGTTAGGAGCATATTTTTTTATATCTTCTAATACAGAAGTCATTATTTTTGCATTTGTTAAAAGTAAATCATCTCTACTCATTCCTGGTTTTCGTGGAATCCCAGCAGTTATAACTATAACTTCACAATCTTTTAAATCTTCTCCACTTTTAGCAGCACTAACTTTTGTATGAGAATATTCAGAATTTGCAGCTTGAGAAATATCTAAGGCCATTGCTTGAACAATATTTTCTCTAATATCTTTTAAGACAATTGAAGAGCAAATTCCTTTTGATGCTAAAGAATAAGCAAGTGTAGAACCTACATTTCCAACACCTATAATTCCAACTTTTTTATTTTCCAATTCTTATCCTTTTCTATTCTTGCCAAGCAGAAATTGTATTTAATAATCCTGCACTAGATGAATCCATATCTTTGTATGAATAATCAGTTTTTTTATCACAATCTTGTACATGAGAAAGCATTTCAGTTGCTAACTCTTTACCAAGTTCAACTCCCCATTGATCAAATGAATCAACTCCCCAAATAATACCTTCAACAAATACTCTATGCTCATATAAAGCAATTATTTTTCCAAGTGTCTTAGGATCTAACTTTTTATATAAAAGAGTAGAAGAAGGACGATTCCCATTAAATTGTCTATGAGGAGCTAGTCTTATTGACTCTTCATGAGGAACACCTCTTTTTTCTAAAACCCTAATAACTTCATCAATTCTTCTTCCAGCCATAAGTGCTTGACTTTGTGCTAAACAGTTCGCAATTAATAAATCATTATGTTCTTTCATATTTGTTTCAGATTTATTAACTCCTAGCATAAACTCACATGGTACTATTTGTGAACCTTGATGTAATAATTGAAAAAATGAATGTTGAGAATTTGTTCCTGCATCTCCCCAAACAATTGCACCTGTTTTTTCATATAACATCTCACCACTTGAAGAAATACTTTTTCCATTACTTTCCATATCAAGTTGTTGAATATATGATGGAAATGAAGAAAGTCTTTGATCATAAGGTAAAATAGCACGTGTAGGATATTCACAAATATTTCTATGCCAAATTCCAATAAGTCCTAAAAGAACAGGCATGTTTTCTTCAATTGGAGCATTTTTAAAATGTTGATCCATTTCATAAGCACCATCTAAAAACTGGGCAAAATTATCTGTTCCAATTGCTATCATAACTCCTAAACCAATTGAACTCCAAATAGAATATCGTCCACCTACCCAATCCCAGTATCCAAATACACGATTTTCTTTGATACCAAAGTCTTTAGTTTTTTCTAATGCAGTTGAAATAGCAGCAAAGTGTTCACTTACATTATCTTCCCCTACTCCTTTTTTCATCCATGAAAGTGCAGTTTTAGCATTTGTCATAGTTTCTATAGTAGTAAAAGTTTTTGATGCAATTAGAACTAAAGTTCTTTTAGGATCTAAATCTTCTAAAACATCAGTTATATGAGAAGAATCAATATTCGAAACAAAATGCACTTTAGGTCCATCGTGAAATGGTTTTAAAGATTCAGTCACCATTGCAGGTCCTAAATGAGATCCTCCAATACCAATATTTACAATATCTGTAAAAGATTCATTACTTGAAGAAAGAATTTTAGCATGTCTAATACCACTCGCAAACTCTTGCATTTTTTCTAAACCTTCTTGAACATCTTGCATAATATCTCTGTTATCAACATATATAGCTTTTTCTGGTTTATTTCTAAGTGCAATGTGTAAAACTGCTCTGTTTTCAGTGATATTAATTTTATCACCTCTATACATAGCATCCCTTTTTTCTTCAACCTTACAAATTTCAGCTAAGTTAAATAAAGTTGATAATACATCTTTATTAATATGTACCTTAGAATAATCTAAAAGCATATCATCAATTGAAGTTGAAAATTCTTCAAAACGCTTTGGATTTAATGTAAATAAATCATTTATAGATAAGTTTTGTAATTGGCTTCTAATTTGCTTTAATCTTGCAAAAAGAACGTCTCTTTGTTCATGCATAATTAAGCCTTCTTATTGATTTGATCAAGAGAACTTTTAGCAATTCTAGTGATTTCTTCAAAGTTTTTTTCTTGAAGTAGTTTTTTTGGAACAAGCCATGAACCACCGACACAAAGAACATTATTTAGGTCTAAAAAATCATTCATGTTATCTAAGCTTACTCCACCTGTTGGACAAAAACTCATTTTAGAAAATGGTCCTGAAAAAGCTTTTAATATTGAAACTCCTCCAACTTGAACAGCAGGAAATAATTTACAAGCAAATAAACCATTGTTTTGAGCTAGCATAACTTCAGAAGCATTTGAAACTCCTGGAATTAAAGCAATATTATTTTCTCTTGCACTTTGTATTAGTTCTTCACTAATACCAGGTGAGAATACAAAAGCAGCTCCATGAGATATAGAGTCTTCTAAATCTTTTTTATTACATACAGTTCCAGCTCCAACATTCATTGAAGGCATTTCTTTTGAGATTAACTCAATCGCTTTTAAACCAGTTGATGTTCTTAATGTTATTTCCATAATATTAATACCACCATTTTGTAAAGCAATTGCCAAAGGTAATGCATCTTCAATATTATCTATAGCAATTACAGGAACAATAGGCGAAATACTCAATACTTCTTTTGAACTTATTTTCATATTAACCTCTCTCTTTTCCAATTATGTCAAAAATAGTAGCACCTTCTTCTGCATTACTTGTTGTTGATCTAACATTTGAAAATAAATTTCTTCCATAGTTGTAACGATTTTTTGATAAATCTGTTGCTTTAACTGAACGTTTGATAAATTCTTCTGCTTTAACTTCAAGCTTTAATTTCTTATTCTTAACATCAAGACAAATTATATCCCCATTTTCTATTCTAGAAATCATTCCACCCTCAGCTGCTTCATCAACTAAATGTATAGCAGATGGAACTTTCCCAGAAGCTCCTGACATTCTTCCATCTGTAATAATTGCTACTTTGTAACCTTTATCTTGAAGAACTCCTAAGCTTGGTAATAAACCGTGAAGTTCTGGCATACCATTTGCTTTTGGACCTTGGAATTTAACAACAGCTACAAAATCTTTATTTAACTCATTATTTTTAAAAGCATCTTTTAACTCTTCTTGAGTAGAAAACACCATTGCAGGAGCTTTTATATATAAGTGCTCTTCTTTTAATGCAGAAGTTTTTATAATACTTCTTCCTATATTTCCTTCAAGTAACGTAATTCCACCTTCACTTGAGAAAGGAGCATCAACACTTGAAATAATATCTTTGTCTCTTGAAACAGTTGCACCTTTATTAAACACTAATTTATTATCATTTAATGATGGTTCAACAATATAGTTCTTTAAACCAAAGCCTGCGATTGTATTTACATCTTCATGTACAAGTCCTGCTTCTATTAGCTCATGTATAACTACACTCATACCACCAGCATCTCTAAAGTGATTAACATCTGCAGTACCATTAGGATATAATTTACATAATAAAGGAGTAACTTCTGAAATCATATTAAAATCATCCCAATTTAAAGTAATACCAGCAGCTCTTGCCATTGCAATTAAATGAATAGTATGATTTGTTGAACCACCAGTTGCCATAAGTCCAACTATTGCATTAACAAAACTTTTTTCAGTAACAATATCCGCTATTGGAGTAAAATTATTTTTATATTCAGTTAGATTTAGTAACTTTCTTGAAGCTTCTTGAGTTAATTCATCACGAAGTTGAGTATTTGCATTTACAAAAGAAGAATTTGGCATTTGTAGTCCCATCATCTCTAAAAGCATTTGATTAGAATTAGCTGTTCCATAGAAAGTACAAGTTCCACTACTGTGATATGAAGCAGATTCTACTTTAAATAAAGCATCCTTATCAACTTTTCCTTGTGCATATTCTTGTCTAACTAAGGCTTTTTTCTTATTTGAAATACCTGATGGCATTGGACCAGCTGGCATAAAAATTGCTGGAAGATGTCCAAATGATAAAGCACCTATTAAAAGTCCTGGAACAATCTTATCACAAACCCCTAAATATATAGCCCCATCATAAACATTATGTGATAGTCCTATTGCCGTACCCATTGCGATATTATCTCTTGAAAATAAACTAAGTTCCATTCCTTCAAAGCCTTGAGTAACTCCATCACACATAGCAGGAACTCCAGATGCAACTTGTGCAGTTGCACCTTCATTTAATAGAGTTCTTTTTATAAGTGAAGGATATACACTAAAAGGTTCATGTGCTGATAACATATCATTATAAGATGTAACAATCGCAATATTAGGTGTTTCCATTTTGGACATTGCTTCTTTTTCTTGCTTACTCATTGGAGCTATTGTATGAGCTAAGTTACTACATCCTACTTTAGATCTATTTACTTCTTTAGAGCTAGCTTCCTTTACTCTATTTAAGTAGATCTCTCTACTTGCTTTTGATCTATTTATTATATTTTCTGTAACTTCTAGTATTGTTTTATTCATAGGTAATATACCTCCACTTTTTTTTCATCTTGATTTATTATTGATGCAACTGGCATATCATATACACTTACACCATCTTTTACTTTTTTATAAACATCTTGTTTTTCTTTTCCCTCAAAATGTAAATAAATATTATTAGCACTTAATATAGCTTTTTTTGTTAGGCTCATTCTATTATGTGGAGCATCACTTGGTGTCATACAAATACATAAAGTATCTTTGCTTTCAAAAGATTCATTAAGTTTTTCATTATTAGGAAATAATGAAGCTGTATGACCATCTGCTCCCATCCCTAAGATGATTACATCAAAAGGAAATAGCTTATTTTTATAAATATCTGAACATGATTTTTGTGCATTTTCTATATCTATATTTTCTTGATACATTGAAATAAAATTAGCTTTTTTTGCGAAATTAGTTAATAAAAATGATTTAACTAGTTTCTCATTTGAATCTTTATGTCTAAAATCAACCCACCTTTCATCAACTAAAGCAATATTTACGTTTTCCCAAGCAATATCATATAAACTAAGTTTTTCAAATAATGGTTTAGGAGTACTCCCACCTGAAACTAATAAAGATGCTTTACCATTTTTATTAATTGCTTCAAGTAAATTATTAATAATTTTTTTACTTAAATTTTCAATAAGATCTTCTTGCTTGTTGAAAAGGTTTTCTATGTTTTTATTCATACCAATCTCTACCATCTTTAGCAACTAACTGAACACTAGCGCTTGGACCATTTGTACCGGCTGTATATTGTTTCATTGGTACTTTATTATCATCCCAAGCTTCTAAAATAGTATCAACCCATTTCCAAGCACTTTCAACTTCATCTAATCTCATAAATAAAGTTGAGTTAGACTCAATTACATCAAGTAATAATCTTTCATAAGCTTCATTTTTTCTATTATTTGAATCTGCTGGAATTAATTCTAAGTCAACTTCTTCTAATTTCATACTTTTACTAAGTTCTGGTACTTTATTAACTAAACTTAGAGTTATACTCTCTTCTGGTTGTAAGGTAATCACTAGTTTATTTGAAGCTACAGGTTCGTTATCATTTTCAAAAATAGAATGAGGAACATCTTTGAACTGTATTACAATCTCTGAATTTCTTTTTTGCATTCTTTTTCCACTTCTAATGTAAAAAGGAACACCATTCCATCTCCAGTTATCAATATCTACTCTCATAGCTGCAAAAGTTTCAGTTGTACTTTTAGAAACTCCATCACCTTCTAAATATCCAGGAACTGGTTGACCATCAATTGAACCTTGTGAGTATTGAGCTCTTACGGTATTTGAAGCAACATTTTCTTTTGTTATTGGTCGAAGTGATCTTAATACTTTAACTTTTTCATCTCTAATACTATTAGCATCTAGTGAACATGGTGGTTCCATTGCAACTAAACAAAGTAACTGCATAAGATGATTTTGAATCATATCTCTCATTGCACCAAATTGATCATAATATCCCCATCTACCTTCAACACCAACACTTTCTGAAACTGTTATTTGAACATGGTCGATATTAGTTGAATCCCAAAGTGGCATTATTATTCTATTCGCAAAACGAAGTGCTAAAATATTTTGTACTGTATTTTTTCCTAAATAATGATCAATTCTGTAAATTTGGTCTTCATTAAAATAGTTTAGAACTTCATTGTTTATTTTTCTTGATGAATCTAAATCTCTTCCTAGTGGTTTTTCTAAAACTACACGACTTGTTGGAGTTATTAAAGCCCAATCATTTAAGGATTTACATATATCTCCAAAAAAACTAGGAGATGTAGATAAATAATTTATTCTTTGAATATTTGAACTTTCATCTAATATATCTTTTAGATCTTTATAGCTTTCATTATTAGAAAAATCAACATAAACACTGTGAATGATTTCTTTGAATCTCTCAAATACTTCTTTTGAGAATGATTTTTCTTCAATAAAACTTTTTAATTTTTCTTCAGTAAGTTTTATATGCTCTTCTTTACTTGTTTTCTGTCTTGAAACTGATATTATTCTACTCTTTTCATCTATATAATTATCGCTAAAAAGATGATACAAAGCTGGAATTAACTTTCTAAAAGATAAGTCTCCATATGCTCCATAAATTATAATATCACAAGAGTTTTTCATTTCTTTCATAAACTTCTATCCTTTGTGTTATAAAAAATTTTATAAACTCAAGAATCTAATTCATTAAAAAAAGGAGGATTAGCTCCAATTCTGCCTACACTTATTCCAGCTATTTTGTTAGCAAATTTAAGTGATTCTTCTAATGATATTTCATCCATAATTTCTAAATCTTTTTTTGTAAAATTATTCTTTTTTGATAGCGAGAATAATAATGCGCCATTAAATATATCTCCAGCACCAATAGTATCAACAACCTCTACTTTTTTACCACGAGAAAATACTTCATGGTTTTTAGTTTTGATAATTGCACCTTCACTTCCTTTAGTAAGTACTATTATACTAAGACCTATTTCTTGCCATTTTTTAAAAACTTCTTCAATAGATAAATCTGGATATATCCACTCTAAATCTTCATCTGATATTTTAATAATATCACTTTGAGAAAGTATATTTTCAAATCGTTGCATATAAATTAATCTATTTTCTATAAAAGCTGGTCTAATATTAGGATCAAAAAACACAATTGTCTTTTTAGATTCTCTTGAAATAAAGTTTTCAATTTCCTTACCATTTGGTTCACTCATTAGAGATATACCACCAACATATAAAGTATCAACTTCATTTTCATTTAAAGAAACATCATCTAATCTAATATTTTTATTAGAGCTATTCTCATCAAAAAAAGAGTATGTAGTAGTTCCATTTTTAATATTTGCAAAAGCTAAAGTTGTATTGCAAGTAGTATTAATACAAAATGAAGTATCAACTTTAGAATTTTTTAATTCATCAGAAATTAATTCACCAAACAAGTCATTAGAAACTGATCCTAAAAAAGAAACATTAGCTCCTAATCTACCTAAACAAATAGCAGTATTAACAACTGCTCCACCAACTTTTGGTATGTAAGCTGTTTCATTGTTCTCCAACTTACTTGGTATCATATCTATTAAAGCTTCTCCACAACATATAATCATTTTGTATTATCCTTTTATATATTGATTACGATTTATTATAATTCTTAACTGTGTTAAGAACTCCATTTTCCCAAATACTATTTAAGAAATTTTCAAATGTATTAGCAAAATATTTATTTTCTGATAAGTTTCCATATATATCTTCCATTTGAATAAATACAATTGGATTATTTTTAGCTTGTAAAGCTAATTCTTTTAATTTATCTTTTCTTCCATCATTAATATCAAGTTCTTTATCATTCTCATCATTTCCAGTTGAGTATCTACACCATAAAGCACAAGCTAGGATTAAACCATCAACATTAACATTGTTTTTGATTCCATCTTTAATACTATCAATAATAAATTTTGGTTGTTTATTTGAGTTGTCAAAGCAAATTCTAGTAATTGTATCTTTGATATATGGATTAGCAAATCTTGTTAATACTGTATTGTAATACTCATCTAAATTTACATCTACAATATCTTTTAATACAGGAATAACTTCTTTGTTAATAATCTTGTCTAAAAAAGATTTTACATTTTCATGCTCTAACGCTTCATGTACATATTCTATATTTAAAAGTGCAGAAACAGAAGAAATAGCTGCATGAGAACCATTTAACATTCTAATTTTCATTAACTCATAAGGCATAATATCTTCAACAAACATTACTCCAACTTCTTCTAAAGCTGGTCTTCCATTACAAAACTTATCTTCAATAATCCACTGAATAAATGGTTCTGAGAATACTGGTCTATTATCAATATATCCATATTCATTTTCAATAAAATCTTTATCTTCTTGTGTTGCAGTTGGTGTAATTCTATCAACCATTGAATTGGGACAAGTAACATTATTTTTAATATATTCACTTAAATCTTTATCAATTTGCTCAGACATTTTAATCATCACATTTCTTAGAACATCACCATTATGAGCAATATTGTCACAAGTTAATAATGTAAATGGTTTTAATCCATTTTCTTTTCTAATTTTAAGTGCTTTTATTAATATTCCAAATGCTGTATTTGGAGTATCTGGGTTTTTTATATCTGCTTGAATTTCTTCATCTTCAATATTAAAATTTCCGTAAGAATCAATATAGTATCCACCCTCTGTAATAGTAAGTGATACTATTTTTATATTTTCTTTTACTAAAGATTCAACTAACAATTTATTATCAACTTCAATAAAATCAATCATTGATTGTAAAATACGAGTATTAGTAGAAGATTCATCTCTTTGCACAAGAGTAGTTAAACAATCTTGTTTTAATAGATCATTTCTCATAAATGTATCATATTCTCTTAAACCAGCACCTACTATCCCAAAATCTAAATCTTTTCTTTTATTAAATAAAGCATCTAATAAATAAGCTTGGTGAGATCTATGAAAGTTTCCAACACCAATATGAACAATACCAGGACTTAATTCGTCTTGAGTATAATTATACTCATTTTTATCAAATGATTTATTATCTAAAAAATTCTTATTAAGTATCATTTTACAGCCTTTTCCTTATCATCAAAGAAATAGAATTTTGAATCATCACAGTTAAGATAAGCTGTATCACCAATATTAAGGTGGTCTGGATTATCACTTTTAACAGTAATTACTTCACCATGATTAAGTTTCACATAGTAAATCATATACTCACCTAAGTTTTCAACTAAATCAACTACTCCAGTAAATTTAGCCTCTTCACTATTACTTAAATTAATATGCTCAGGTCTTATTCCTACAGTTTTTACTAAGTTCTTTTTGTTGTCTAATCTGTTCTCAATATTATTAACAATATTTTGAGCATCTACTGAATCTTCAGTTTCAATAAAGTTCATTTTTGGACTACCAATAAAACCAGCAACAAATAAGTTATCCGGACTTTTATATAAGTCATCTGGTGTTCCAAATTGTTGTATAACACCTTTGTTTAAAACTACAATTCTATCAGCTAGAGTCATTGCTTCAACTTGATCATGTGTTACATAAAGCATAGTTGCTTCAAGACGTTTATGAAGTTTTGCAATTTCAATTCTTGTATTAGATCTTAAATTTGCATCAAGATTAGACAAAGGCTCATCAAATAAAAATACTTTTGGTTCTCTAATAATTGCACGACCAATTGCAACTCTTTGTCGCTGACCTCCTGATAAATTTCTTGGTAATCTACCGAGTAAATTTGTCATTTGTAAAGATTTAGCAGCTTTTTCAACTCTTTCATTTATCTCTTCTTTTGGAACTTTTTGTAATTTTAATGAAAATGCCATATTGTCATAAACATTCATATGAGGATATAATGCATATGATTGGAATACCATTGCAACTCCTCTTTTTGAAGGAGGAGTATCATTTATAACTTCTCCATGAATTGAAATTTCACCACCTGTTATTTCTTCAAGTCCAGCTATTGTTCTCATTAATGTTGATTTTCCACATCCACTTGGTCCTACAAAAACTACAAACTCACCTTTTTTTATTTGTAAGTTTGCTCCTTGTATAATTGTTATTCCATCATAGGCTTTAACAACATTTTTTAATTCAACTCCAAGCATATAAATTCCTTTTTTTTATTTATTTTTTATTAGTTTAAAACACTGCCGCCATCAACATTGATAGTCTGTCCAGTTATATAACAAGATGATTTATCTAAATTTAGATTAAAGTCTTTTTTTATCACTTAACAGCTCCAAAAGTAAGACCTTGTACTAGTTGTTTCTGACAGAACCAACCAAATATTACAATAGGGGCACAAGCTAATGTTGAAATAGCTGATAACTTAGCCCAGAATAAACCTTCAGGACTTGAGTATGAAGCTACTAATGCTGTTAATGTTGCTGCATCCGCTGAAGTTAAGTTAATAGACCAAAATGCTTCATTCCAACATAGAATAACACTTAATAATCCTGTTGATGTAATACCACCCCATGATAAAGGTAAAACTACATGTCTTAACTCTTGAAGATAACTTGCACCATCTAAACTTGCGGCTTCCAAAATATCTTTTGGTAAATCTTTAAAATATGAAAATAACATCCATATAATAATAGGTAGATTCATAAGCATAAATACAACTACAAGAACTGTTTTAGTATCTAGTAATCCAAAATGCTGTGCAATTAAATATATAGGAAGTAATACCCCAACAGCTGGTAACATTTTTGTTGATAACATCCATAGCATTACATCTTTTGTATTTTTCGTTGGAGAAAAAGCAAAAGAATATGCAGCAGGAACTGCGATTATTAAAGATAATATCGTAGCACCAAATGATGTAATAATAGAATTCATTGCATGATGCCAATAATCACTTCTTTCATTAACTAATGAATAGTTCTCTAAAGTTCCTTCAAATATGAAAATAGGAGGAACAGCAATTGCTTGTAATTCTGTTTTAAAACTTGTTAATACCATCCAAAAGATTGGGAAGAAGAATATTATTGCAACTACCCAAGCTAGTGTAACTAGAGATATATGTGTTATTTTTTGTTTAGTTTTATAAGTCATTATTCTCCCCTTATGCCATTAAATTCTTGCCGACTTGCTTGATTAAGAAGTAAGCTACAATATTTGCTAAAATAATCGCAAACACACCACCAGCTGATGCAATTCCAACATCAAAGTCTAGTAAAGCATTTGTAAAAATCATATATGTCAAGTTAGTACTATCACTACCTGGACCACCACCTGTTGTAATTAAAATCTCTGCAAAAATTGATAAATGGAATATCATTTGAATCATAATTACAATTGCAATTGATCTTGCTAAGTGAGGTAATGTTAAATAATAAAATTTAGCAAAGAAACCTGCACCATCTAATTCAGCAGCTTCTTTTTGCTCTTGATCTTGAGACTGTAAAGCTGTCATGAATATTAATAAAGCAAATGGAGTCCATTGCCAACTTAACATCATAATTATGGATGCTAAAGGAAAATCAGACATCCAATCGATTGGTTCTAAACCAAATGTATTTGATAAAAACGCAAACATTCCATAAACAGGATTCATAAACATATTTTTCCATAATAATGCATTTACTGTAGGCATTATAAAAAATGGTGCAATTAACATAACTCTTACTATTCCACGTCCAGGGAATGTTCTGTCAATTAAAACTGCTAACATAATTCCCATAATAATAGTAATAGTAATAATACTCAATACCAATATTAGAGAATTAAAAACAGCCGGCATAAATGCTTCATCTGTCATGAAAAACTCATAATTGCCTAAACCTTCGAATCCTGTATCTGCTGGATTTAAAAGATTATACCTGATTACCGAGAAGTATAAAGTCATTGAAAGTGGTACGACCATCCATAATAATAGAACAATAATACTAGGTGCTTTCATTAAATTCATAACGGTATTTTTAGCTAAATTAAATTTCATTAGTGACCTTTTTTTGATTAATGTAGTTTGATACATACATAACAAATTTATAAATTTAATACGTATGTATCAAAAAAAAGAAGCAGAAGCTTCTTTTTTTAGTTTAGATATTACTTGTAGTATTTTGCTCTTTTCATTGTTCTGTCAGCTGACTTTTGAGAAGACTCTAAAGCTTTTTTTACAGAAGTTTTTCCAGCAAGTGCTGAACTCATTTGTTTACCTACGTTTGTTGCAATTCCTTGAAATTCTGGAATAGTTACAAATTGTACACCTACAAAAGGAGTAGGATTAAGTGTAGAATCTTTTGGTTTAGCTGATAAAATTGCTTTTAACTCAGCATCTGCAAATACTGCAGCTTTTTTAAATTCTGCATTTTCATAAGTACTTTTTCTTGTACCTGTTGGAACTTTACCCCAACCATTAGTTTCACCAACTAAATTGATGTATTCTTTTGAAGTTGCCCAAGAAATGAATTTTTGTGCATCAGTTAAGTTTTTAGTACTTGATGGAATAGCTAATGCCCAAGACCATAACCAGTTTGCACCTTTAGAAGTTACAGCAACTGGAGATTGTGCAAATGCAATCTTATCATGAACTTTTGATTGTTTAGGATCTGTAATAAATGATGCTGCAATTGTTGCATCAATCCACATACCACATTTACCTTCATTATATAAAGCTAAAATTTCATTAAAACTGTTTCCACTTGAACCTGGAGGTCCATACTTACTTAATAAATCAACATAGAAATTAGTAGCATGTTCCCATGCAGGTGAATCTAACTGTGGTTTACCATTTGCATCAAACCATTGTGCTCCAAAAGTGTTTGCCATTGTAGAGATAAACGCCATGTTATCACCCCAACCAGCTTTTCCTCTTAAACAAATACCATAAACACCATCTTCTGGATTATGAATTGCTTTTGCAACATCTTGAATATGTCCCCAAGTTGGATTATCTTGAATACTCATACCAGCTTTTTCTACTAAATCTTTTCTATACATAAGCATTGAACTCTCACCATAGAATGGAGCAGCATATAACTTACCATCATTTGATAAACCATCAACCATAGCTGGTAAAAGATCTTTTTCATCATAAGATGCATCGAACTTCATTTCTTCGATCCAACCTTTTTTACCCCACATTGGTGCTTCATACATACCAATAGTCATAATATCAAATTGACCACCTTTAGTAGCAATATCAGTTGTAACTCTTTGTCTTAAAACACCTTCTTCTAAAACAACCCATTTAAGGTTAATACCTGGATTTTCTTTTTCAAATACTTTAGAAAGCTTTTGCATTTCTACCATATGACCGTTATTAACAGTAGCAATTGTTAAGTCACCCGCATTTAAATATAAGCTAGATAATCCAGCTACTACACTTGTTGTAATTAGTTTTTTAACATTCATCTATTTCTCCTTAGTTTTGTTAAAGATGAGCTTTTGCTAACGTAGATAACAAAAGCTCAAAAACTTAAAAAATGATAACAGTATAAAACTTAATAAATACTTAAATTTTGTAATTGTTTATTTAATAATCAAAAACTTTAATTCAATATTTTTAATACTAAGTTTAATTATAATATTAATAAAAAAACTTGTATACTTTTACAAATAAAAATAAAGGCTAAAATATTGATGCTTAAAAACTATGAAAATATTAAACTCATAATCTTTGACTGTGATGGAGTATTAATAGACAGTGAAATACTAAGTGCACAAGTAATATCAAAACAATTTATGAAACTTGGAATTGATATAAATACTCAATATGTTCAAGAGCATTTTGTTGGTCAGTCATATATAAAAACAAAAAAACATGTTTTTGAAAAATTTAATATTAAACTAGCTGATAACTTTGAAGAAGAATATAGAAATGAATTATTAAAAGTATTTCATAAAGACTTGAAAATTATACCAGGTATTGAGGATATACTAAAAAATTTGAATATAAAAAAATGTGTTGCAACAAGTAGTAGTGAAGTAAGAGCTACAAGTTCATTAAAAACTGTTGGAGTATATAAATATTTAAAAGATAATATATTTAGTGCTTACAACTTAGGAGATAAAGGTAAACCGGCTCCTGATATTTATTTAAACTCTGCAAAAAAATTCAATATCGATCCAAAAGATGTATTAGTTATTGAAGATAGTTTAATTGGTATCGAAGGTGCTGTTAATGCAGGAATGAAGGTTTGGCATTTTACAGGTGCTAGTCATTTAAAATCTTGGGATAATACACATAAATATATATTTGAACCTGATTTTACTTTTAATGATATGAAGGATTTTTTTGAATACCTTCCTCATTTATCTAATAAAAAGAGATTATAATCATGGTACAAAAAATTGATAAAATAGATTTAGCTGCACGTGCTGGATGGCTTTATTATGTTGCAGGTTATACGCAAGAAGAAATTGCAAAAGAATTTGGTATCTCAAGACAATCAGCACAAAGAATGGTATCTTTATCTATAAGTGAGAAGCTTATAAAAGTAAGACTTGATCATCCAATTGCAAATTGTATGAAGTTAGCAGTTGAATTAAAGAAAAAATATTCTTTAAAAGAGTGTGAAGTAATTCCTAGTATTTCTAAAGATTCTAATACTAATTTAGGACTAGGACAAGCTGGCGCACAAATAATGGAAAAATATCTAGAGTCAAAAAAACCAATTGTTATGGGTTTAGGTACAGGTAAAGTCTTAAATTTAATTGCTAATGAACTTTCTCCTATTGATGGTTCACATCATCGTCTTCTTTCTTTAGTAGGAAATATGGCGAATGATGGTTCTGCATCTTCACATGAAGTTGTTAGTAAAATTGCAGATAAAACAAATGCTACATATTATCCAATGCCTTTACCTTTAATTGTTAGTACAAAAGAAGAAAGAGATTTACTACATAATCAATCATCTACAAAAAATGTATTAGCACTGGCAAAAGAAATTGATATTTCATTTGTAGGTATTGGACAAATTGATAATGAAGCACCAATGTATAAAGATCACTTTATAAATAAAAATGAATTAGACTTATTACTAAAAGCTAATGCTGTTGGAGAAATAATAGGTTGGGCTTTTGATATAAATGGAAATATTATACAAGGACATACAAATAATCGTTTAACTAGTATTCCACTTAGTAAGGGCTCTAATAAATTAGTAATTGGTATTGCTGCTATAAAACCAAAGCTAACTGCTATAAAAGCTGCATTGGAAGGTAAATTAATAAATGGATTAGTTACAAATGAGATGTGTGCGAAATTTCTTTTAAAATAATTTTTATTTTATTGATTTTAAAAAATGTGTAACAAAGGGTATTAAACCCTTTGTTTAAAATTATCTAGATGTTACTAGAGTAGTTAAGTGATCAGTAGAAACTTCGTGGAAGTTTAAGTATTTATAAACACCATCTTTGTTTTCTGCTGTAATTTTCTTAGGTACAATTTCCATGTACTCAGCTTTTGTTGGAAGTCTTCCAAGAAGTGCTGTTACTGCTGCTACTTCTGCAGATCCTAAGTAAACTTGAGAACCTTTTCCTAGTCTATTATCAAAGTTTCTTGTAGACGTAGAGAATACAGCTGCACCTTCAGAAACTGCTGCTTGGTTACCCATACATAAAGAACAACCAGGAATTTCTATTCTAGCACCTGCTGCTGCAAATGTTGAATAGTAGCCTTCTTCAGTTAATTGTGCTTCATCCATTTTAGTTGGTGGTGCAATCCATAATTTAGTTGGAACTTCACCTTCACCTTTAAGTACTTCACCTAAAGCTCTGAATAATCCAATATTAGTCATACAAGAACCTACGAATACTTCGTCAATATTCTTAATTCTTTTATCATCAGCTAAAATGTTAGTTAATGTATCAACATCATCTGGATCATTTGGACAAGCTAAGATTGGCTCTGTAATTGTATTTAAATCAATTTCGATTGTAGCTGCATACTGCGCATCTGCATCTGGTTGAAGTAATTCTGGGTTTGCAATCCATTCTCTCATTTTATCAGCTCTTCTTTGAAGAGTTCTAGCATCTTCATAACCTTCTTCAATCATCTTTTCAATTAATGCTATATTTGAAGATAAGTACTCAATAATTGGTTCTTTATCTAACTGAACAGAACAAGCTGCTGCTGATCTCTCTGCTGCTGAATCTGATAATTCAAATGCTTGCTCAACTTTTAAGTTTGGTAAACCTGCAATCTCAACGATTGTTCCAGCGAATACATTCTTTTTACCTTTTTTCTCAACAGTTAATAAACCATCTTGAATAGCTTGATAAGGAATAGCATTAACTAAATCTCTTAAAGTAATTCCTGGTTGCATTTCACCTGTAAATTTAACAAGAACAGATTCAGGCATAGTTAAAGGCATAGCACCAGTAACACCAGCAAATGCAATTAGTCCAGAACCAGCTGGGAATGAAATACCAATTGGGAATCTAGTATGAGAATCTCCACCAGTACCTACTGTATCAGGTAAACATAATCTATTTAACCAAGAGTGAATAACACCATCACCTGGCTTAAGTGTAACACCACCTCTTGAGCTAATAAACTCAGGTAAAGTATGTCTTAATTTAATGTCTGCTGGTTTTGGATAAGCAGCAGTGTGACAGAATGATTGCATAACCATATCAGCACCAAAAGAAAGTGCAGCTAGTTCTTTAATTTCATCTCTAGTCATTGGTCCAGTAGTATCTTGAGATCCAACAGTTGTAGCAATTGGTTCACAATACATACCAGGTTTAATACCTTCTACACCACAAGCTCTTCCAACCATTTTTTGTGCTTGTGTAAATCCTTTACCATTATCAGCAGGTTGAGAAGGAGCAACAAATGCAGTAGTTGCATCTAATCCTAAAGATTCTCTAGCTCTTACAGTAAGACCTTTACCAATAATTAATGGAATTCTTCCACCAGCTCTCATTTCATCAGTTAATGTATTTGGAGCTAAATCAAATTCAGAAACAACTGAACCATCTTTTTCAATTACACCAGCATATGGTTTTAAAGTAATAACATCACCAGTTTCTAACTCATCAACAGGAGCTTCAATTGGTAAACACCCTGAATCTTCTGCTGTATTGAAGAAAATTGGAGCAATAATAGAACCAATTACAACACCGCCAGTTCTTTTATTAGGAACACCTGGAATATCTCTACCCATGTGCCATTGAACTGAGTTAATTCCAGATTTTCTAGATGAACCAGTACCTACAACATCACCAACGTATGCTAAAGGGTTACCTTTTGCTTTAAGTTCGATCATTTTGTTTAATGGGTCTTCCATTCTAGATTGTAACATAGCAGTTGCATGTAAAGGAATATCTGATCTAGTAAATGCAACAGTTGCAGGAGATAAATCATCTGTATTTGTTTCACCAGGGATTTTGTAAACTGTTAAAGTCATTTCTTCTTCTAATGCAGGCTTGTTAGTAAACCATTCTGCATTTGCCCAAGATTCAATAACTTCTTTTGCATAAGAGTTTCCAGCATCCATTAAATCTTTTACATCATTAAATGAATCATATACTAAGATAGTATTTTTTAATTCACTTGCAGCTGCAGCTGCAACTTCATCAATTTTAAGTGCATCAATTAGTGGAGTAACATTAAATCCACCCATCATTGTTCCTAAAATTCTTACAGCTTCAGCTTTTGAAATTACTGAACATGTAACATTTCCTTGAACGATGTCATTTAAAAATGCAGCTTTAACATAAGCAGAATCATCAACACCTGGGTTGATTTTGTTATTGAATAAATCTAATACGTATTCAGATTCAGCCACTGTATCAGCTTTTAATAATTCAACTAACTGTGCTGTTTCCTCAGCTGTTAATGCTAATGGAGGTAATCCACCTTCGTTAGCTCTTTCTTCTGTATGTGCTTTATAATTTACTAATAAACTCATATATTGTCTCCTATTTGTTTTATTTTGTTGCTGAGATTATATCATAAAGCATAAAATTAATATGTACAATTATTGTAAAGAGATGTACAAGTTTTTGTTTTTGTAAATAAAAGTTACAATATATCTATTTATTAAGTACAAATGAATATAAAAATCTGATTTTTCGGTAAAATAAGGAGTTTAAAGGCTAACTTTAAATAGCTACTTTTATACACACTAAAATTTACTATTATTATTTAAATGTATATATTTTACGATTGTACAACTTTTGTCATTTTTCTATAGAGATAATTTTAAGCTTTTATTATTATAATTTTATTATAAAAAGTAAGAAGGATTACATTGACAAAAGAATTAGAGGATAAGATACACAAAGAAATACCTATAACTAAAATAATGGGATTAAAGTTAAATTCATATAATAAAGATGAGTTATTAACTTCTGCACCTTTGGATATAAATATAAATGATAAAAGAACAGCTTTTGGTGGAAGCTTAAATACTATTACAATAATTTCAGGATGGAGTATGTGTTGGTTGATTTCAAAAGAATTAAATATTAATAGTAATAATATTGTTATTATTAAGAATCAAACTTCTTATTTAAAACCTGTGAAAAAAAACATATCATGCTATACAAAAAAACCATCAAAAGAAGAGATATCAATACTCAAAGAAAAAATCAATAAAAAAAATAGTGCTTCAATAAAAATAGTGTCAAAAATAATTGAAAACAATCAAGTCTGTGTTGAATTTGAAGGAATTTACTTAATCAAACTTTAATTCAAAATATACATTTTAGAAAATAAGCCTTTTAACTTTACAAATATTCACAAAACAGTTTTTTTTATATAGACAATTGACAAAAAATAAAAAATAAATGAAGCAATGAAATTAATTTAGCTATACTTTCAAAAAAATAGGAAATTTTATGAGCAAGATAATAGAACTTGAAAAACTACTAAAAGAAGATGTAATACCAGAAATTGATGAAAATATTGATGAATTAATGGATATAGTTGAAGGTAAAAAAAGTACAAAAGAAGATAAAGACGAATTAAAATACATGGAAGATATAAAATTATATTTTGATGAAGTACTTTTAGATATTGAAAATAAAAACTTAAAAGACCAAGATGCAGAAGAAATCTTAGAAGTTTTAGAAGAAATGAGAATAGATAAATAATATGTTTGAATTAGAAATATTTGAAACCGTAAATATCTTAGGTTTGATACTTGGTACTATTTTTGGAATGGTTGCACAAAAACAACAATTTTGTTTTTCTGGTTCTGTTAAAGATTATATTCTTACAAAATCAACAAAAAGAGGAGCTTCTGTAATAATGGCAATGATAGTTGCAATTATTGCAACTGCTATTATGTCTTCAATTTTTGAAATCGATTTAAGTGAATCAAAATACTATAAAGAAAATATTAATTACTTTGTAATTATTGCTGGTGGAGCGTTATTTGGTATTGGTATGATGTTAGCAGATGGTTGTGGAAATAGACAACTTATAAAATTTGCACAAGGAGATAACAACTCCTTAATCACTATTATTTTTATTGGTATTTTTGCATATGCAACGACAAAAGGTTTATTGTACGGTGTATTATCACCAATCGTAAATAATGAAACTTTGATTAACTTATCTTCTTATATACCAAATATTACTATGAATATATACTTAGTTTTAGGTGTATTAGTAGCTATTTTATTGTTTATAATCAAAAAAGTTAAAAGAATATTTACTCTTTGGGATGGTGTTGTAGTTGGTATTTTAATTTCACTTGCTTGGTATATTTCAGGAAGTATTGGTGCTGAAAGCATGGAAAGAGAAATAGCTCTTGATGGAATCACATTTGTTTATCCAACTGCTAAAACTCTTGAATTATTTATGTATTATGAAGTAAATGAATTTTCATTTCCTATTTCATTAGTTTGTGGTGTTTTACTTGGTACTTTTATAATGTCATTTATAAATAAAAAGTATAGCTTTGGATGTACAGCAGCTCAAAATATCAATAGAACAAAATATAATATGATTGGTGGAGCACTTATGGGAACTGGTGGTGTTTTATCAATAGGTTGTACAGTAGGACAAGGTCTTACAGGTCTTTCAACACTTGCTTTTGCGTCTGCTTTAGCTATTATTTCAATAATGGTTTCAGGTACGATAACAGCACTTATTTTAAATAGAAAAAACAAGTTACCAATGTGTTTTATTTTCGAATGGGATGATAATCCTACTGATTATCAAATCTAACTATAAATAGAGAAAGGAAGAGCTATCTCCTTTCTCGAACTATTTAAATACTCAATTTAAGATTTCTATTTTCACTTGTTAAGATAATATTCAAATTTTATTTCAATAACACATAATTATTAATATAATATTTTGCAAGTTTATTACAATATCACCTTAATATACATTATGTACTATTATCATCTAAATATTTACATTAAACATACATAAAAAATATATCATAAACTTAAAATTTATTTAAGAAGCATCTTAATTTCCAATTTTTTATAGTAACATCTACAAAAATACCTTATTTAAGGTGTTTATAGACATTTTGATATACAACACTTTTTGTGTATGTTATTTATTGATTTTTAGTGTGTTTTACATATAATGTTTGTATATTAAATAGTTATCTTACAAGGAATATATTTGAAAACTCAAATACTTTTAAATGAAATATTAAATATTCAAAATTTAGAAAATGTCAAAATTCGTTTTAATCTAATGGTAGATGATAATTGGATTGATTTTACTAAATAAAAAAGATAACCTATGGTTACTTTTTCATGTAGGAAAAATCACTAAAGATTTAAATATCTTTAATGGAGTAGGATATGAATACGAAACATTATCAAGATATGATAAATACTTTGGACGATTAATAATTAAATTTAAAAATAAATCACAGAATATGATTCGAAAAGCAGAATCTGTTATATCAGATTGTGAAGTAGACCAAATTCTACCAAATATTTTTAATAATGATGTGTTTCCAGGTTATGAAAATGTGAATATTTCTTGGGAAGAATTATCTAATATAATTTCAAAAGAAAATTGGAAAACAGCTTTACAAAATCAAAAAGGTGTTTATTTAATTACTGATATATCAAATGGAAAGATGTATGTTGGGTCTGCATACGGAGAATACATGATTTTAGGTCGATGGAAATCATATGTTAGTACATATCACGGAGGTAATATTGAACTAAAACAATTATCAAATGATTATATAAAAATAAATTTTAAATATTCAATTCTTGATATTTTCAAATCTACAATTGATGATAAAACAATAATTGAAAGAGAAAGTTGGTGGAAAAATATATTACAAACAAGACAATTTGGTTACAATAAAAATTAAAAGATAACAAAACAGATGAGAAGAAACAAGGCTATAATGGCGATTTATCAAGCTTTTACTGTGTCAAGTTAGACATATTAAAGTTCGAATATATCTTGCTTAATATCGCCGTGTTCCTTACTTCAAACGTTCAACAACCTCTTACTTTTGAAACAAAAAGTACTCATATAAGTTTTTCGTGTTTCACAAAGTGTTCAAAAGTAAAAATTGCAAAACTCAACAAACTTTAAGGGATTATGGAACAAAAAAATGAGCTATTGGATAATCATAAGTTATTTAACCTTTAAGATATTTATCTAAATATATAGTTTAATCATTTAACAATTCATCTTAAATAATACAATAGATGTGCAATAGCTGCATTCGAACTTGTAACTTCTTCATGTATATCAATTTTAAGTATATTTTCTATTACAATAACTGACTTAATGTGAAGAATATAATTTTTTAAACTAATAGTATTGTCTGCATTTGCAGTTGTGGATATAATGACTGTGTATCTCAGATTGGACTCCAATCCAGTTACATGGGTTCGATTCCCGTCATCCATTCCAAATCTCCTAAAATATTAAGTTTTAATTTATATCTATATAGATATACTTTTATATAAAAATAAAGGAG
>Ga0209716_1000885_pt1 | contig 25115 bp, 22 predicted proteins | sample COGITO_mtgs_1205_FD_184811 | JGI IMG/M metagenome (GOLD analysis project Ga0209716, IMG submission 184811) | Pelagic marine microbial communities from North Sea - COGITO_mtgs_120531 (SPAdes) (version 2) | ecosystem: Environmental > Aquatic > Marine > Epipelagic ...
AAGAGCTACTTTTTTTGCATTCTCTTTAGAAGGATCATAAAAACCAATCAATTCATACTTTTTAGATTCTTGTAACAGACGTAAATGAATTTTACCAAGGTGCCCTGCACCTAAAACTCCAACTTTCAGCATATCCTATATTTTAAGTCTTTGAAAGTAAAATAAAATTGATTTTTATCGATGCTTGAGCACTTCTCAATATGAGATGAAAAAATCACTTTTGATTTTGTAAAGACATTGATTTCTTGTTTTCTGATTTTAAAATCAGCAAAAAACAAAGATACAATTTTATGACTATTTATAGGGATTAATTACTATTTTTAGAATTCAAAAAATTGATAAAATTGAAAGACACTTCCAAACATCAAGGGCTTCGCAATCAACTAGCTAAGGTATTACAACAAAAAGGCATTGTTGATGAAAATGTGTTGAATGCAGTTCGTAAAATTCCCCGTCATTTATTTATAGACAGTAGTTTTGAGTCTCATGCCTATCAAGACAAAGCATTTCCTATCGCTGCAGATCAAACTATTTCTCAACCATATACTGTAGCGTTCCAATCGCAAACCTTAGCTGTTAAAAATTTTCATAAGGTTTTGGAGATAGGAACGGGTTCCGGCTATCAAACAGCAGTCTTATTAGAATTAAATGCAGAAGTATATACCATAGAAAGACAACGCGAGTTGTTTAAAAAAACCTCATTATTTCTCCCTAAATTAGGATATAAACCCAAGAAATTTATTTTTGGTGATGGGTACAAAGGCCTTCCTGAACAAGCTCCTTTTGATAAAATTATCGTTACAGCGGGTGCTCCTTTTGTTCCTAAAGCACTTTTGGGACAATTAAAAGTAGGAGGAAGTTTATTGATCCCTGTAGGAGATAAAACGCAAATAATGACCCTTTTTACTCGAACCTCCCCCAAAGAGTTTGAAAAACAGGAGTTAGGAGATTTTGCATTTGTTCCGATGTTAGAAGAAAAAAACTAACTCACAAAAAATCTACTTCTACATTTCTTGATGAAGATAAAACGAATACCAATTTAAAATAGTTGTTTGCATCCGATGTCTTAAAACTATAAGCTGGCATCAAAGTTTTCAGACCATTTTCCTTGAACACGAAGCACTTGTTCAATCACATCTCGTACACATCCCTCGCCACCTTTTTTATCGGAAATATATTTGGACACTTCTTGAATTTCTCTTACTGCATCGTTAGGGCAAGCGGCCAATCCAACGAGCTTCATTACAGGATAATCAGGGACATCATCTCCCATGTATAAGATGTTTTCTGATCTTAAATTGTGTTTTTTTAAGAGGGTTTCGTATTGATTAATTTTATCATGAGCACCTAGGTAAATATCTTCAATTCCTAAAGCTGATAACCGATCTCTCACACCTTCGTTGGTTCCTCCAGAAATGATGCAAATTCGATATCCTTTATTCAAGGCATTTTTCATTGCATATCCGTCTTTCACATTCATGTGTCTGACCAATTCACCATCGGGCATAATTGTTAACATTCCATTGGTTAAGACTCCGTCAACATCAAAAATAAATGTATTTATGTTAGGTAATAATTGTTTGTAGCTAATGTCCATCTTGGATCGATTTTGTAAGGATTGTATAAATTTGTTGTTGTTGTATATTTAGCAAATCTAAATGATTTTTAATTGTTTTTAAATCGTTTCGAATGGCTGGTCCTGTTTGGGCTTTTTCGGGAGATAAATAAGTTACTTTAGAGGCAGTTTCTTTGATTAAGGGGTGCAATATTTCAAAAGGAACTCCCTGTTTTTTGCAAATCTCATTTCCAGTTGAATATAAATGATTCGTAAAGTTATTTACAAATACAGCAGCCACATGCAGGGCTTTACGTTGTGTAGAATTTACTGAGTAGATATTCTTCCCAATGACCTTAGCCAATTTCTCTAATAATTCTTGTTTTTCGGTATTTTCTGCTTCCAGGCAAAAAGGGACTTCATTAAAATTGACTTCTTTATTTTTAGTAAAGGTTTGTAACATATAAAAGACTCCCTTGTGTGTGGTGTTTTTCAATTCTCCGATCTCACAGGCTCCAGAAGTATGAACTACAAAAGGATTTTTTATTTGCGAGGAAACTTCGGCTATTGCATCATCTGAAACGGCAATAATTGTGATATCTGCATAGGGAATATGTTCTAAGTTTCTCGAACTTATTTTTGTAACTGCAATGTGATCAGCAGTTAAAAAAGCAGCATGCAAATGAGAAGCTATATTTCCATTTCCAATAAGTAGCACTGTTATCATAAAACGAAGATATTCATTTTTTTAATCGATCGCACAATGAATTATGAATTTAGTACGTATTCTGTCAACAATAAATAGATCAAACAAATTAGGAATACCCCAGGATGTTTATAGTTCCAAATATAGTTGAAGGAGCCTCGTTTTTTAAAGAGTTACGGAAGTACTTAATGTTTATTTTTTTGTTAAAAATCTAATTATTAACTTTCTGTTTTCTATTTTTGAATTTGAGATCAAATAAGAAGTAATTTTTATTTCTTTTACTGTACAGTTTTAAATAAGTGAACAATATACAATACATATGAAATTAGATATTTTAGTATTCGGTGCTCATCCTGACGATGTTGAGTTGGGTTGTGGGGCAACGATTGCAAAGGAGGTTTCTTTAGGGAAGAAGGTTGGGGTTGTTGATCTAACTCGAGGAGAACTCGGGAGTCGTGGTTCTGCAGAAATAAGAGATCAAGAAGCACTAAAAGCTGCTAAAATTTTAGGACTCTCCGTTCGTAAAAATTTGAATTTCGAGGATGCTTTTTTTGTTAATGATAAAACACATCAATTAGAAATTGTAAAAATGATCCGTAAATATCAACCCGATATTGTATTGTGTAATGCCAAAGATGATCGGCACATAGACCATCCAAAAGGGAGTAAGTTAGTCTCTGACGCCTGTTTCTTGAGTGGTTTGCTAAAGATTGAAACAGAACAAGATGGGAAGCAGCAAGTTCATTGGAGGCCAAAGCAAGTGCATCATTACATCCAATGGAAAAATAGTACTCCAGATTTTGTAGTGAATGTAACTGGTTTTATGGAGGTTAAAATAAGAGCAGTCATGGCGTATCGTTCTCAATTTTATGATCCAACAAGTAAGGAGCCAGAAACACCTATCAGTAGCAAAAATTTTACAGATAGTGTTCACTATAGAGCCAGAGATCTAGGACGATTAATTGGTGTAGAATTTGCAGAGGGCTATACGTCAGAACGTTCTGTTGCCATAGAAGATTTAGATAAATTAATTTAATTTTTTCTTTCTATAGAAAAGAAAAAATATTTATATTTGCAGCCGCAATTATATGGTGGTTGTAGCTCAGTTGGTTAGAGTATCGGTTTGTGGTACCGAGTGTCGCGGGTTCGAGTCCCGTCTTCCACCCAAAAATAGAATCCTTCTCTTATGAGAAGGATTTTTTTGTTTGGGAGGTTTGAAAATTAGTATTTGTTTTTTGAGTTATTTAAGATGATTGTGTAGTTGTTTGTTATTCAGCTAATTGTAATGCTTTGACATGTAAGGGATAGGTTAGGGCTATTTATTTTATAGCTTCAGTTTTTCAGCCAGATATGTTGCCGTATACGATTTCTTATTCTTTGCTAACGCTTCTGGAGTTCCCTGAAAAATAAGATTCCCTCCATTTTTTCCACCTTCTAAGCCCAAGTCAATAATATAATCTGCGCATTTTATAAGCTCAATATTGTGTTCAATTACAATGATTGAATGTCCTTTTTCAATCAATGCATTGAAAGAAGCCAATAGTTTTTTGATGTCGTGAAAATGCAATCCTGTTGTAGGTTCATCAAAAATAAACAAGGCTTTGTCTTTTGTATTTCCTTTGACTAAAAAGGAAGCTAGTTTAATTCTTTGCGCTTCTCCTCCAGAGAGTGTTGAGGAAGATTGACCCAGTTGAACATAGCCCAAACCAACGTCTTGTAAAGGTTTCAGTTTATTCGCGATTTTTGTAACTCCATTTTCTGAGAAAAACTCAATAGCATCATCAATGGTTAGATTTAAAATATCATCAATTGATTTTTCATCGAATTTGACCTCTAATACCTCTTTTTTAAAACGCTTTCCGTTGCATACGTCACACTCTAAATGAACATCAGCCATAAACTGCATTTCAATCGTAACTTCTCCTTCTCCTTTACAAACTTCACAGCGACCGCCTTCTACATTAAAAGAAAAGTGTTTCGGTTTGAAATTTCTAATTTTTGAAATTTTCTGATTCGCATATAGCATTCTAATATCGTCATATGCTTTTATGTAGGTAACCGGGTTTGAACGAGAAGAACGTCCAATAGGGTTCTGATTTATAAACTCTACGTGTTTTATCGTTTCGAAACTACCTTTTACCTCTGTATGTTGTCCGATTTTATCTCCATATCCAATTAACTTTTTTTGCATTGATGGATACAATATGTTTTTTACCAATGTGCTTTTTCCAGATCCTGAAACACCTGTGATTACCGTCAAACAATTTAGAGGAAATGTGACATTGATATTTTGTAAATTATGCTCTCTTGCTCCAACGATTTGAATGGAATTTTTAGAGCTTCTCCGTTTAAGAGGAACTTCAATACGCAGTTCTTTATTTAAATATTTTGCGGTTAAGGAGTCGGATTTTAAAATGTCATCAAAATTTCCTTCTGCAACAACATCTCCTCCAAATGAACCTGCTTCTGGACCAATATCAATAATATAGTCTGCTTCTTTCATGATGTCCTCATCATGTTCTACCACAATAACAGTATTTCCTAGATTTCGAAGATCCTTTAGAACTTTAATCAATCTTTCTGTATCTTTTGGATGCAAACCAATACTGGGTTCGTCTAAAATATACATGGAACCAACTAGCGAACTTCCTAAAGAAGTTGCCAGGTTTATCCGCTGACTTTCACCTCCAGAGAGGGTGTTAGAGGTTCGATTGATCGTTAAATAAGACAAACCAACATCCGTTAAAAATTGGAGTCTGTTAGTGATTTCTGTCAACAAACGTTTTCCAATTTTTGCTTCGTAAGGATTCAGCTGAATATTTTTAAAAAATACCGATAATTCATCTAGAGGTAGGGTAACTAAATCTGAAATTGTTTTTTCATTAATTTTAACGTAATCAGTTTCTTTTCGCAAACGTTTACCGTTACAAGTCGTACATTTTGTTTTTCCTCGATAACGAGAAAGCATGACTCTGTTCTGAATTTTATAACTTTTTTCTTCTAAGATTGAAAAGAAATGATGGATTCCGTTGAAAGACGAATTACCATTCCAAACAAGCTCTTTTTGTTTCTCAGAAAGTTCGAACCAGGGTTTATGAATCGGAATATCAAATTGGTAGGCAACTGCAATTAAGTCTTCTTTGTAATGAATATAAGATGGAGTCCTAAAAGGAAAAATACAATCGTCAAAAATGGATAACCCAGTATTTGGGATGACTAATTCTTCGTCAATTCCAATAACATTTCCATATCCTTCACAGGTTGGGCAAGCTCCGTAGGGATTATTAAAACTAAATAAATGTGAATTAGGCACAAGAAAAGACATGCCGTCTAAATCAAACTTATTACTAAAGTTAGTTACTTTGTGATCTTTTAAATTTTCAATAAAACAACTTCCTTTTCCTTCAAAAAAGGCCGTTTGAATTGCATCTGCTACTCGGTTGTAAAAGTCTTCATCATCTTTGGTAATGATTCTATCTACAACTAGATATAGACCTTCATTTTTGAAACTCTCCTGAGGGAAATCTGAAATTCTATATATTTCTTCATTCCATTTTAAACGTGCATAACCTTGTTGTTCTAAGACTTGTAAAAGTGTTTTTAAATCTCGATTTTCATTGATTGAAATTGGCGCTAATAAAAGTAGTTTTGTTTGTTCATCGAATTCTTTTATGAAATTTACAACATCAGAAACAGTATCTTTTTTTACTTTTTTACCAGAGATAGGAGAGTAGGTTGTCCCAATTCGGGCATATAAAAGTTTGATGTAATCATAAATTTCTGTAGATGTACCAACAGTAGAGCGAGGGTTCGTCGCATTTACTTTTTGTTCAATAGCAATTGCTGGAGCAATTCCTTTGATGAAATCTACTTTTGGTTTGTGTAATTTCCCCAAGAACTGACGAGCATAAGAGCTCAAACTTTCTACATAGCGTCTTTGTCCTTCTGCATACAAGGTATCAAAGGCTAACGAAGACTTTCCAGACCCAGAAAGTCCAGTGATTACGATCAGTTTGTTTCTCGGTAAAACAACGTCAATATTCTTTAAATTATGGAGTTTAGCCCCTTTAATAATAATATTATTTTTAGGACTTACTTCAGAAATATCCATCTTCATGTAGCTATAATATATCTGCTATAAAAATACCATTTTTTAAACTATTGTATTAAAAAAAAGAGATGATTATGTTAAATTATTTGCTGTTTAAAAAAATATTATTGATATTTGGCCTATACATAACCAATTAAATATACTTCTTATACAAAAAAACTACTTTTAAATTATTCAATTAATTAATATGAACAATTGTTTGTTCAATAAAAAGAGTAGTAATGGTTAGTAAAGAATTAGTGTTAGACAGCACTCTAGTCAGTCAATATATTCAAGGTAAAGAATCTTCTCTAGAAATTTTAATCAAAAGACATCAACAAAGATTGTATCGCTTTATTTATAGTAAAGTTCAAGATAAAGATGTTACAGAGGACGTTTTTCAAGATACGTTTATCAAAGTAATTAGAACCTTGAAAAAAGGAAATTATAACGAAGAGGGTAAGTTCTTACCTTGGGTGATGCGAATAGCGCATAATTTGGTTATTGATTATTTTAGAAAATCTAAAAGAATGCCTTCTTTCAAAAATTCAGATGATTTCGATATTTTTTCTATTTTAAGTGATGGTAGCTTAAATGTAGAAAAGAAAATGATACAAGAACAAATTTACAGTGATGTAAGAGAACTTGTTTATGAATTGCCAGAAGAACAAAAAGAAGTATTGATCATGCGCATGTATAGAGACATGAGTTTTAAAGAAATAAGTGAAAATACCGGTGTTAGTATCAATACTGCTCTCGGTAGAATGCGCTATGCTTTAATTAACTTGAGAAAATTAATAGAGAAACATAAAATTGTTTTAGTAAATTAACAATAAATTAAAAAAGCCTTCGTTATTCTAATATAAATCAAGTGATTAAATAGAATATATGATGCAACTTTACTCAAAAAAGTCATCTGAAATTCAGGTGCAACCAAAAAAAGAAACAGTTCAATTTTTGATTAATTTTTCCAAATCGTTCACTTTTGTTAAAAGCAAATCAAAAAACTACATTGAATTGAATTTGAATTAAGAACGAAAAAAGCTTCAACCCAGGTTGAAGCTTTTTTTAGTGCTTGTTTTTCTTGTAATATTCTTTCAAAACAGATTTTCTACCAATTGTTTTTGTAATACTGTCTTTTTCTAAATCCCATCCTCTTGCAGGAGAATACTCTCTTCCATACCAAATAATTTGGAGGTGTAACTCATTCCACAGTTCCATTGGAAATAATCTTTTTGCATCTTTTTCTGTTTGTTGTACATTTTTTCCGTTTGTCAAATTCCAACGCCAGAGCAACCTGTGAATATGCGTATCTACAGGAAAAGCTGGGACGCCAAAAGCCTGGCTCATCACAACACTTGCTGTTTTATGACCTACAGCAGGCAACGCCTCTAAACCCTCAAAACTTTGAGGAACTTCTCCGTTGTAGGTATCTATTAAAATTTTTGACAATCCATGAATCCCTTTACTTTTCATAGGGGATAAACCACAGGGTCTAATAATGGCTTTAATTTCTTCAACAGTCATTTTTATCATATCAAAAGGATTGTCTGCTTTAGCAAACAAAATAGGGGTAATTTTATTGACTCTGACATCTGTACACTGAGCGGAGAGTAAAACAGCAATTAACAGCGTATAAGGATCTTTATGATCCAAGGGAATAGGAATTTCCGGATAGAGTTTTTGAAGTGTATCAATTATAAATTGAACGGTTTCTTTTTTATTCATGGGATCAGTTTGTTATGACAAATGTACAAAGTTGAAAAGTAATTTTTAATAGATGTTGTAGGGATTTGTTTGAAGACTTTGTAACTTGCCTACTTAATAACTTTCAAATTAATACACATGACATCATTAAAAATAGGAGATGCTTCTCCTCAATTTGAAGCCAAAGACAATGTTGGAAATACGATTAGGTTATCTGACTACACAGGTAAAAAGTTAGTATTATTTTTCTATCCAAAAGCAAGTACACCAGGATGTACAGCGGAAGCTTGCAACTTAAGAGATCATTATCAAGCCTTTTTAGCCAAAGGATATGATGTGTTGGGTGTGAGTGCTGATTCTGCAAAAAGACAGCAAAACTGGGTTTTAAAACATGAACTTCCATTTCCATTACTAGCCGATGAAGATAAAGTGGTAATCAATGCATTTGGTGTTTGGGGACCAAAAAAGTTTATGGGTAAAGAATATGATGGAATTCACAGAACTACTTTTGTAATTGACGAAAATGGGAGTATAGAGAATATAATAACCAAAGTTAAAACAAAAGCACACACTGCACAGATTTTAGTCTAGACTTAAAAGAGTATATGAACAAGAGCGAGTGAATGAAAGATAGCTCGCTTTTTTATTTGCTATAATTTCATGGCTAACTTAAAATTCAAAACTCTTCCAGTCATAAAATTTGGAATCCCAAATTGATTTTTAGAATACACATCTCTTACCCAAGTATTGGTAATTGAATTTTGAATATCAAACATGTTAAAAAGCTCTAAACCAGTACTTAATTCCTTAAATTTTGATAACCATCCAGTTTTGAATTGCTTATTAGCGTCTGTAAATACATAAGAGACCCCGAGGTCTGCTCTTTTGTAATCTCTTAAGCGTTCTTGAAATTGATATACATCCGCATAGGAGGGAGAGCCCCCTGGCACTCCAGTATTATAAACTAGGTTTAAATATACTTTTAAGTTGGGTAGACTAGGGACGTAATCTTGAAATAAAATTCCAAACTTTATACGCTGATCAGAGGGTCTTGCTATGGCGCCTTTGTTGTCAATATTTTCTTCTGTTTTTAAATACCCTAAACTTACCCAGCTATCACTTCCTGGTACAAATTCTCCATTTAATCTCACATCCAATCCGTGCGCATAGGCAGTCGCATTATTATCTGCACGGTATCTAATTCTTACATTATCTAATGTGTACGAGTTTACATTTGTTAAGTTTTTATAATAGAACTCTGTTGTGAGCTTAAATGGTCTTCTCCATAGGTCGAAACTGTACTCTAAACCAGTAACGAAATGAATTGAATTTTGAGCTTTTAAAGCAAGGTTTATATTTCCGCTTGCATCCCGTAATTCTCTGTAAGATGGTGGTTGAGAATACCACCCAAAAGAAGCTCTATAAAGTAGGTCTTTTTGTGAATTTGGTTTTATTGAAAATTGTGCACGAGGACTGATAATTGTCTGTTTTTTTGAACGAATTCCATTTCCTGTTACCTTCCAAGTATGAGCTCTTACACCGACATTATACCAGATCTTATTTTCATTCCAAAACAAACGTTTATTAAATTGAAGATATCCAGAAATACGGTCAATTTGGACCTCATTTTCTACCCTTATATTTTTGAATGGAATTATGGGGCCCTCAAAAGGTTCGTAGGGTTGATTGTTAGCAATGTGGTTTGGAGGTCTGATAGAAAAGCCTAATGAATCTATTACTTCCCATTCTCTTATTCGATCTCTAATATCTTCTTTTTGTAGTTTTATTCCAAAATCTAATTGACTCTTATCAATTTTGTACTTTCCTTTAATTTGTATGTTCGTAATCAACGCATCTAAATCGTTTCTAGCATGATTTAATTGGGAACCAATCCCTTCAGAGAAGTCTACATTTCCAAAGTTTTCAGAACCAATATTTGTATCAACCTCTCCCAAACGGTAGGCAGCTGCAATATCATAGTGTTCCTCCTCTTGTGTATTGTATCTTGAGGCTGTAGCAGTAAGTGTTAAAAAATCTGTTGCTTTGTATTCTGAAGATAAAGCACCAAAAAGCGTTAGATAATTGTCTTGCTCTTGCCCATTATAAAAAACATTCAATTCTAGAGGAGCTGCGATTGTTCCAAAACGAGTTCTTCTTGAAATAGGGGTGTAGTTGTAATTATTGATTGAAAAGTTTCCTAAAAAGTTGACTTTTAAATATTTTGAAGCTTCGTAGGATACATACGTTTGAAAATCGAGAAACTTGGGGTTGAAATTAGTTTCAATCTGTTTACTATTTACAAAAAGACGATTATCTCTGTATCTGAAACTGCTAATAGAAGTCAACTTTTCTTTTATTATAGGTGCTTCAAATGTTGCACTGGCTCCCAGAAGGCTGATATCTAGTGTTGTAGAAAGTTTTGTAGGTTTCCGATATGTAATATCAAGAACAGAAGATAATTTATCGCCATATTTTGCTTGAAAGCCTCCTGCTGAAAAGTTGATATTTTGGACCATGTTTGGATTTATAAAACTCAAACCTTCTTGTTGTCCAGATCTAATTAAAAAAGGCCTGTATACCTCTATTCCATTAACATACACCAAATTTTCGTCAAAATTACCACCTCTAACATTGTATTGTGTGCTCAATTCATTGTTATTGTTGACTCCAGGTAAGGTCATTAAGACATTTTCTACTCCTGCATTAGCACCGATAACATTTTTAACAATTGCGACATCTATCTTCTTTAAACCTGAAACGCTTTGTTTATTTTCTCTAATTATAATTTCTTTTAATTCTTCTGTTTTTGAACCAAGAATTATTGATAAACGACCTCCATTTCTATTCTTTGCTGTGTATTTTTTTATAAAAGTTTTATGAGAAATGTGATTAAAAGTTATTGTAATTTCTTTTTTGTAAGGAACTCTGATTTGATATTTTCCTTTTTTATCTGTAGTGGTTCCAGAGTTGCCATATGAAATTGAGACCCCTTCTATGGGCTGCTCATTGACGTTTTTAACAGTACCTTTCAAAATGGTCATATTTTGGGCCAAACCAAAAAGAGGAATTAAGTATATGAAGAAAATGACTTTTTTCACGTTTGTTAATTAAGTTGTTTTTTATAGAACGTTGCAGAAAGTGTATTCGTATTTCCAACATTGTCTGAGACTACAATTTTAAAGATATGTTTGCTACCTGACAACTTTTTATCATTAAAATTATAAGTTGCTATTTTTTTTCTGTGATTGTACTCCATTAAAATCCATTCCCCATCAATTGTAGCTCTATAATCCTTCATACCTGAACCTTTATCTGAGATTTTTACTTTTAGAGTATTGAGTCTAGAGATCCATTGTTTGTCTTTAAAGTGTAATAAACTAACTGAGGGTTTGAGTGTATCAGATCGCAATGCGTATTTTCCCAAAATTTTCGTTGTGGTGAAAAAACTGCTGTCTTTTTTTCTTGTAAATTGATACATTGGATAGGTTGGTTTCTCCACATTCGCAATGTATAGTTGTTTTTTTTCTTTTTCAGAATAGCTAGAAACATCAAATGTTAACGTAAAGCTTTTATCTAATGGTAAGTCTGGTGTATGTATTTTTGCAACCCCTTTTTCAACCTTAAAATCTAAAAAAAGATCTTTATAAAAGGTGTTTTTTGGAAAAGCAATGGTAATATTCTCTTTTTTAAATTTATGAAAATTACCTGCAATGATCTTAAATTCTGTGCTGTCTGTTGGTTGATGCAATAGTTTATTTGAGTGCTTACCTACGATTGGTATTTTTATAGAGCTTGAATTGCCATTATAATCTTTTGCAATAATTTCTATCGAGTAATTTAGTCCTTTTTTAATTTCTATTTTTCCATTTTCAGTTAGATCTTTGTAAGTAGATAATTTGTTTGCATTTTCTTTGAAAGTTTTTTGATAGCGTCTTTTATATTTTTTATAATACGGATAATCTATGTGTAAATTTATAAACTTACTCTCTGCAAATGAAAATTTTTCTATATGATGATGATACACACGTTTACCATTAACTAACATTTCTAAACTATTGATTCCATTTTTGTTTAAGGCCTTGTTCAAACGATCAAAAACACGAACCCCAAGACCAATTGTACCAGTCGCATAAATTTTATCTGAAGTATAATGACCCTCTTTGATTTTTTTCAAAGAGATAATGGTGTTTTTATGATGGTTATTAATTCTTGAATGGGGGGCGAGAGCGTACACCATCAAGGATTGAAATACGGGTGATATCGTGTCTTCAGGATACAAACCAAAAGTTAAAGGATTGAGAATGTGTTCTGTTTTTGTATTTCGTATTTCATAATGTAAATGAGGTCCACCGGAGCTACCTGTATTTCCACTATAAGCAATAATATCCCCTTTTTGTACTGGAAATTTATCCTCTTTAAAAAATAGATTTCCAGTTTGGTAATTTTCTTTTTTGTATTGAATCGATTTTACATATTCTTCAATTTTGTCTGCATATTTACTCAAATGAGCATATACTGTTGTATATCCATTTGGATGTGAAATATACATAGTTTTTCCATATCCAAATTGAGCTACTTTTATTCTAGAAATAAAACCATTTGCAGTCGCAAAAACTTTTAACCCCTCTTTTCCTTGGGTCTTGAGATCTATTCCAGCATGAAAATGATTGCTTCTCAATTCTCCAAAAGTACCCGCTACAACGCTAGGGATGTTCAGTGGGTTTCTAAAATAGTTTTTGGATTCTTTTTCTTGACCTAAACTTATAAAAGTTATCAAAATGATAAATACTAAAACGGGCTGTTTCAAAGTTTACTAATTTTTATGTAAAAATAGTAAAAATCATTTTTTAACTAATTCATTATATTTCAATAGATTAGTAAAAAAGCAATAAAATGTTGTAAAATATGAAAGAGAATGTTAACTTTGTTGAGATAGTTTTATTCTTATAATAAAGATGAGTAATACAACAGAAGCAATTCATTTACTAGAAGATAAGTTACAAATCTTACTTTCAAATTATGAATTTTTAAAGAATGAAAATGAAATATTGCTTCAAAGTACTACAAAATTACAACATCAATTATTAAAAAGAGACCAATTACTAGTAGAACAGAAAAAACAATATGATCTGCTAAAAATTGCCAAAACTATTGATGGCAGTAGTACAAATACAAGAGATACGAAACTTAAAATAAATACCTTAATTCGAGAAATTGATAAGTGTATCATTGAGTTACAAGAATAACGTTCTTTAAATTGTGGAAAAACTTAAAATTAATATAATCATAGCTGGTAGAACCTATCCTCTTAGTGTAAGCAACACCAAAGAAGAAGAAGGTATGAGAAAAGCTGCAAATGCTATTAATAAATTAATTTCGATGTATGAAGAAAATTATGCAGTCAGTGATAAACAAGATGTTTTAGCGATGTGTGCATTACAATTTGCTTCAAAAGTAGAAATATCTTCTATAGAAGAGGATTCCACAAGTAAAGAAGTAGTAAATAAAATAAAAGAATTAACCAGTTTGGTTGCTTCTCATTTAAAATAAGTTCTTTAAAATAAATACATTAACAACACACTGCCTACGTTAGTAAATTGTTTATTAAACTCAACACGAATAAATTATGAAGGATGAGTCTTAATTGTAAAAGTGAGCCATAGGGACTGTTTTCAGTTTCAAGTGGATTCTTGACCAATTAGTTAGTCCTATAAATACCATAATGGAGTTTAAAAAAACCAAACTGATGTAGGCTTTTTTTTATATATTAAATTTAAATTATGGACAATATAATTCTTCCCATTTTAGTATGCCTTCTAGTAGGATCTTCAATTGGTTTTTTGATAGCAAAAGCTATGGAGAAATCAAGAGAAAAAAAATTACTTAATGGAACCAGAAAAGAAGCTGCAACGATTTTAAAAGAAGCAAAAATAGATGCCGATTCTATAAAAAAAGATAAAATACTTCAAGCGAAGGAAAAGTTTATAGAACTTAAATCTGAACACGAAAAAGTAATTCTTAGTAGAGAAAAAAAGATTTCTGATGTCGAAAAGCGCATTAGAGATAGAGAGTCTCAAGTAGCTTCTGAGGTAGATAAAAATAAGCGTCTTAATTCCTCACTAGAGCAGAAAGAGAACGACTATAACAAGAAGTTAGATTTTTTAGAAAAAAAAGAATCTGATCTTGATAAAACTCACAAACGCCATGTAGATATGCTAGAACAGATTTCTGGTTTATCTGCAGAGGAAGCAAAAGTTGAATTGCTAACTTCTTTAAAAGATGAGGCTAAAACTGAAGCGATGGCTTTTATCCAAACCTCTATAGAGGAGGCTAAAATGACCGCAGAACAAGAAGCTAGAAAAGTTGTTTTAGGAACCATACAAAGAGTAGGTGTAGAGCAAGCAGTAGAAAACTGTGTTTCTGTATTTAATTTAGAATCTGATGATGTTAAGGGCCGAATAATTGGTAGAGAAGGACGTAACATTAGAGCACTAGAAGCTGCAACTGGAGTAGAAATTATTGTAGATGATACTCCCGAAGCGATCATTCTTTCATGTTTTGACTCAGTTCGAAGAGAAATTGCACGTTTATCGATGCATAAATTAGTTACCGACGGTAGAATTCACCCAGCTAGAATTGAAGAAGTTGTTAAAAAGACAGAAAAGCAAATTACACAAGAAATAATTGAAGTTGGAAAGAGAACAGTAATTGATTTAGGAATTCACGGTTTACATCCAGAGTTAATCAAAACAGTAGGAAGAATGAAATACCGTTCCTCTTACGGACAAAATTTATTACAACACTCTCGTGAAGTCGCAAATCTTTGTGGTATTATGGCTGCAGAAATGGGCTTAAATTCAAAAGTTGCAAAACGTGCTGGATTATTACATGATATAGGTAAAGTACCAGATACAGAGAGCGAACTTCCTCATGCTTTATTAGGAATGGAATGGGCAGAAAAATATGGTGAAAAACCAGATGTTTGTAATGCAATTGGAGCTCACCACGATGAAATTGAGATGAAAAGTTTAATAGCGCCCATCGTACAAGTTTGTGATGCTATTTCAGGAGCAAGACCAGGGGCTAGACGTCAAGTTTTAGATTCGTACATTCAACGTTTAAAGGATTTGGAGAACATTGCTTTCGGATTTACAGGAGTTCAAAAAGCATATGCGATTCAGGCAGGGCGTGAGCTACGTGTAATGGTAGAAAGTACGAAGGTAAACGATACCAAAGCAGCAGAGTTGTCTTTTAATATTTCTCAAAAAATACAAAATGACATGACTTACCCGGGTCAAGTAAAAGTTACTGTAATTCGAGAAACAAGGGCAGTCAATGTTGCAAAATAAAAAGTCCAATTTAGTATTCTATAAAATCTCGCTTTTGCGAGATTTTCTATTTTCTAGGATGAAAAGTTTCTACAACTTCCTTTAAGTAGCTTTTATCTAAATGGACATAGATTTCTGTGGTCGTGATGCTTTCATGACCCAACATTTGTTGAATAGCACTCAAATCTGCTCCATTTTTTAATAAGTGCGTTGCGAATGAATGTCTTAAAGTGTGTGGACTAATTTTTTTGGACAACGTTATTTTAATAGCCAGTTCCTTTAGAATTATAAATATCATTTGTCTGGTGAGTTTTTTTCCACGTCTGTTTAAAAACACAATATCCTCAGACCCTTTTTGTGGTTTTAACTTATTTCTGGAAAGCTTACAGTAGGATACTATATATTCTTGTGAGGTTATATGAATCGGAACAAAGCGTTGCTTATCTCCTTTCCCAATTACCCTTATAAAGCCCTCTTCAAAAAATAAATCAGAAATTTTTAGGGAAACAATTTCACTTACACGTAAACCACAGCTATACATAGTTTCTATGATCGCTCTGTTTCTTTCTCCCTGGGATTGACTTAAATCGATGGAGTTAATGAGTTGATTAATTTCACTTTCGGAAAGAGTGTCCGGTAACTTTCTTCCAATTTTAGGAGCTTCTATCAAATCTGTAGGATTTGTTTTTCGATACTCTTCAAAGATCAAGTAATCGAAAAAACTACGTAATCCAGAAATAATTCTTGCTTGACTTCTTGGAGTTACTTTTTTTGCGACTTGATAAATAAATTGCTGAATGGTTTTTTCGTTAATAGATATCGGGGAGAAATTTATATTATTTTCTTCTAAAAAAAGTGAAAGTTTCTTTAAGTCTCTTGAATAACTATCTATGGTGTTTTGAGATAAACCCCTTTCAATTTTTAAAAAAAACTGAAAATCTGTAATTGAATTTTTCCATTTCATTATCACAAGGTATTAAATTAAAAGTATTACAGAGTCCAAAATCATATATTTTCTACAAAATGAAATATTTATTTGTTTTAAAAATAATTTACATAGATATATAAGAAAAATCTTATTAAATTTTCATTTTTTACTGCTATTATAGGAATTTTAGGATTGTAAAATATACATACTCAAGAAGTTTCTTGTATAGTTATTGAAGGGAATCAATCAACTCGATTTATACTTCTCTAGAAGGCAATAATACTATTGCAAACAAAACTTTGGTTTACTTTCAGAAAATGTTAGTTTATAACTGGAGTTTCATTATTCATATGGAACTGATAATGACGAACCTATTGTGAATTTAATGCTACCTGTGTTTCTTAATTATATCTTTCATTACTATTAGAAATACATTCGATGCGTTTTTTTTAAAAATTAAACCAATTACTTTTTTGTTTAATGCAAAAATAATCTTACACATCTAAAAATAATAGTAATTAATAAAAAGCATTTTTATAAACGCTAGATTAGTTTCGTTAATAAATACATTAACAACAATTATAAAAAAAAATGTTATGAAAAACCTATTCTTTATTGCTGTTATAGCAATTTTAAGTTCATTAAATGTAAGTGCTCAAGAAACTCCCTCAAGTACTAAAGAAACTTCTTATGGAGTCACAGCAGGATTTCACGTTTCTAATATTAATTTTTCAATAGATGGCCTTGATTCAACTGTAGTCGATGATCTGGGGTTTTTTATAGGTTTGTTTGCTGAATTTCCACTTTCAGAAAAATTTAGTATTCAACCCGAGTTTCATTATTCAATTGTATCAGATGAATCTTTAGCTGTTTCCCCTACTTTTGAAAATTTGGTACTCCCTGTGTTCCTTAAATACTACATTACTGAAAAATTTAATGTAATGTCAGGTCTACTATTTGATTATGTGATGCATAAAAACTTTGAAAATTATACGAGTTTTGGTTTAGGTATTGGTATTGGTTTAGGAATTGATATTACTGATTCTATTCTGATTTCTTCAAGATATTCGTTTGGAATCACTGATAGAACAGAATTTAGTTCATCACTTTTTGATATTTCTGCCAAAACTAATGTTTTTCAGATTGGTCTAGGGTTTCGTTTCTAAGGTTCCTATCTTATTTAACATAAAAAGAGCGTGTAGTTTATCGCTCTCTTTTTGTTAAAATAAATTGTATTTTTGCCTTATGAAAATTATTATTATTAACGGACCCAATTTAAATCTACTAGGAAAAAGAGAACCTGAATTATATGGTTCTCAAACTTTTGAAGATTTCTTTGAGGATTTAAAAGAGAAATTCAAAAATATAGAATTATCTTATTTTCAATCAAATATAGAAGGCGAACTCATCGATAAACTACATGAAGTTGGTTTTAATTATGACGGTATCATCATAAATGCAGCTGCTTATACACATACCTCAGTCGGAATTGGAGATGCCATTAAAGGGATACAAACCCCTGTTGTAGAAGTACATATCTCTAATATTCATGCACGTGAAGAATTTAGACAGCATAGTTACATCTCTCCAAATGCGAATGGAGTCTTGTTTGGTTTCGGTCTTAAAGGCTATGAATTAGCGCTTGATAGTTTCTTATAACTAAATAATTACTTTATTTCAAGAAGCATTTTAATGTTGGAACGCTCATAATGGGAATTTTCTTCCAATGATATTTCTTTGAATCCTACTTTTTTATAGAGTTGAATCGCTGGAAGTAATTTTTTATGTGAGTATATCGTAATACTTTCCCATTGTTTTTGCTTTGCGAATTCAATACAGAAATTCATCAATTGTAAGCCAATTTTTAAGCCTTGGTATTTTGGTGTAACGGCCATTTTACTCAGTTCAAAGAATGATTTTTGATTAATTAGTGAAACAACGCCTACAATTTCTGAAGCATATTTTGCAAAAAAGATATACCCCCCTGGGTCAATTACATGTTTTTTTGGATTGCTTAACACTTTTTGGTCATAAGGCTCTACATAAAAATACTTTTCCAACCAAGCCACATTAAGATCATAAAAATGGGATTCATACTTGGTTTCATATCCTACGATTTCTATATTTTCTAATACCATAATAGGGTTGTTCCTATAATTATAAGGGGTGTTTCATAAAAATTAGATAGTTTCATCTATCATTTTCATCATTTCATTTTCTAAAGCAATTGTTTCTTTGTAGATGTTAGCCGCTTTCGCTAAAATAGTATCAGCAAAATGATTGTCTTTAATGTCTTTTGCATTGATTCTAACATTAAAATAAGCGCCAGTAACAGCTGTTTTCGCACACAATACACCCACTCCACCATCTGAAAGTGAATTTTGCAAGCCTTTTTTCATCATCTCCAACAGCACTTCGATAGATTTATAAGCTGTTTCCATTACTTTTAGTGGAATTTCTGTGGCGTATTTAGTAGCTTCTTCGATCGCTTTATTTCTAATTTCTATTTCCTCACTATTTGTTTTTGGCAATCGAAACCCCTCAATTATTTTATTAAATGCATTGGTGTCTTCATCGACTAAAAAGAGTAACTCGTTTTTGTACGCTTGCCCTTTTTCAGCCCAATTGGAAAAATAGTCCCATTGAGCATCCCAACCAGTTTTGTGCGCAGACAAATTAGCGACCATGGTTCCCAGGGAAACTCCAAGAGCACCAACATAGGCAGCTATTGATCCACCACCAGGTGCCATTGATTCTGAGGCTGTTTCTTCGGCAAAATTTGCAACTGATAAATCCACTAATTTTTTATCTGTAGAGGTATTCATCACATATTCAATGATTCGTTCTTGAGGGTTAAAAGGTTTTAAATCATCGAGACCCAAAGATTTTATCGCAATTTTTATTTTTTCACCTTCGCTAACACCTAATGATCGCTCTTGCTTTTTGAGGTAAAAATTAGCTGCAGCTATCATTGCTTTCAAAGGGACCAACCCTACCAATTCAGAACCTGTTACCCGCAAACCGCGATTTGTTGCTGCGATACTTGTTTCGTAAAAAGCCTCATGCATTGATGTAATTGATATGTTTGTTAGATTGTATGAAATTTGAGCAATTCCATATTCTTCAATAAACCAACCTATTCCTTTGACAGCTTTTAGCTTACCGGGAATTCTTTGGGGTTCTCCGTTACTATCAAGTATCTTTTTACCAGTTACAGGATTTCCTTCACGTTTTATTCTACCTGCTTCTCGAATATCAAAAGCAATCGCATTGGCACGTCTGGTTGAAGTAGAGTTCAAATTGACATTGTAGGCAATTAAAAAATCACGAGCAGCAATGGCTGTAACTCCAGAAGAAATAATTTGTGGATTAAATTTGGTTGGACCAAAATCTGGCCTCCAATTTGGATTGGATATTTTTTCTTTTAACCCTTCATATTCTCCAAAACGAACTGTTGCTAGATTTTCGCGTTCTTTTAAACTGGCAGCATTTTCATAGTAATAACCAGAAATGCCTAATTCTTCTCCAACTCTTTTACCCAATTGATGGGCGTATTCAGCTGTTTCTTTCATAGAGATATTTGCAATAGGAACCAAAGGACAAACATCAGTAGCTCCAAACCTAGGATGTTCACCGGTCTGTTTACTCATGTCTATTAGTTCTGCTGCTTTCTGTATCAATCTAAATGCAGCTTCTATTACTTGCGCAGGTTCTCCAACAAAAGTAATCACAGTTCTATTCGTGGCTTTCCCCGGATCGATATCTAAGAGTTTAACTCCTTCTACTGTTTTTACACTATCCGCAATAGTCTTTATTTTTTTAAGATCACATCCCTCACTAATATTAGGAACACATTCGATGAGTTGTTTTTTCATATGAGTATTTTTTAAAATTAAAAATAAACCAATTACTTTTTTGCTCAGTGTAAAATTAAGTCCATTTATCTAAAAAGGTTAAAATTTAAGACAAAGCATTGTTACATATACTACATTTACTTTGCTGTGATATTTTAAAAAATGAAAAAAGAAAAGTGGCTTTTTAATATATCCCCTAAAAATAATACTTTCAATCTAAACTTAAAAGAAGTTTGGCAATATCGTGATTTATTATTCCTTTTTGTAAAGAGGGATGTCATCACTTTATACAAACAAACAATTTTAGGCCCCCTATGGTATTTGATTCAGCCTTTATTCACTTCTGTAATTTTTACGTTGGTTTTCAATAATGTAGCTGGGATTAAAACTGGAGGCATACCGCCTTTTTTATTCAATTTAGCAGGAATTACTACCTGGAACTATTTCAAAGAATGTTTAGTAGCAACCTCCGATACTTTTAAGAAAAATGAACAAATTTTTGGAAAAGTGTATTTTCCGAGAATTATCATGCCGATGTCTATCATCATCTCCAACTTATTAAAATTCGCAATACAATTATTTATTTTAATTTGTTTTTATCTGTACTATGTATTTTTCACTAACTCAGTCATTAGACCAAGTGAATTTTTATTTTTATTTCCTCTTCTGATTGTGTTCATGGGTATGTTAGGTTTGGGACTGGGGATGATCATTTCCTCTATGGTTACAAAATATAGGGATTTAACGTTCTTAGTGAGTTTTGGAATACAATTGCTTATGTATATTTCTTTGGTCGTGATTCCATTGTCTCTATTTCAAAAAAAAGGAGTGGAGTGGTTGGTCATGTATAATCCGATGGGATATATCATAGAAATGGCTCGCTTTCTCTTATTAAATCAAGGAAATGTTTCAAAATTTGGAATTGCATACACAGTCATTTTTTCGGTGTTGTGTTTATTATTTGGGACTGTGATTTTTAACAAGACTGAAAAAACATTTATAGATACAATATGATGAAGCAACAAGATGTCATATTAAAAGTAGAAAACGTATCTAAACAATATCGTTTAGGGGTTGTTGGTACTGGAACGATAAGTCACGACTTGAATAGATTTCTAGCTAAAGTTACCGGAAAAGAAGATCCGTATTTAAAAATTGGTGAATCAAATGATCGTTCGACAAAAGGAACTTCAGAATACGTTTGGGCTTTAAAAGACATCGATTTTGAAGTAAAACGTGGAGAAATACTAGGAATTATTGGTAAAAATGGTGCAGGGAAATCTACACTTCTAAAAATTTTATCAAAAGTAACTGGGCCTACTACAGGTTGTATAAAGTATAACGGAAGAATCGCATCTCTATTAGAAGTAGGAACGGGGTTTCATCCGGAAATGACTGGAAGAGAGAACATTTTTTTAAACGGTGCTATTTTGGGAATGACCAAAAAGGAAATTTCACGCAAGCTAGATGAAATCATAGAATTCTCAGGCTGTGAGCGTTATGTAGATACTCCTGCAAAACGTTATTCAAGTGGAATGAAAGTACGTTTGGCTTTTGCTGTAGCGGCTTTTTTAGAGCCAGATATATTGGTCGTAGATGAAGTATTAGCGGTAGGGGATGCAGAATTTCAGAAAAAAGCGATTGGGAAGATGCAGAATATTTCTTCTCAAGCGGGAAGGACGGTGTTGTTTGTGAGTCATGATATGGGGGCGATTCAGAGTTTGTGTTCACGATTGATGGTGCTTCAAAATGGTCAGATTTTTTTTAAAGGTGGTGTCTCAGAAGGAATTGATAGTTATTTGATTTCAAGAAAAAAGAGGCTTCAAATTTCAAAATATGAAGATTCAAAGTTGAAGTTGAGATACTTGAATTTTTATAAAAATGATAAAGTAATTAATGTTTTTAAAGTATTTGAAAGTGTAAAAATTAAAGGAGGATTTAAATACTTAAATGATTTACCGAATGATATAAAAATCGAATTATTTGTTGTTGATAATTATGGTCAAAGAATTTCTGCAATATCTTCATGGTTAAGTTGTATTTCTTTTTCTCCAAAATCAAAAAAAATAAATTTTGAGGTTACTCTTACAAATGGGTTTTCAATAAAATCTGGGAACTACTATTTGGACATTTTAATTTATGATTTTAAAAAATCTTATTTCGAAAACGTGTTGACATTTGAATTGTTGAATGATTATAAATATGGGTATATAGAAGATATTGAGCCAAGGCATCATGGTAGAGTTTATACTCCTAATGTTTGGAAAATTAATTAAACTATGAAAAATAAAATTTTATTAATTTTCGGCACAAGACCTGAGGCTATAAAAATGGCACCTTTATGTAAGGTTTTAGTTGCGAAAAAAGATGTTTTTGATACTAGAATTTGTGTTACAGCTCAGCACAGAGAGATGTTAGATCAAGTTTTAGATTTTTTTAGTATTAAACCTGATTATGACTTGAATTTAATGAGGTCAAATCAAAGTTTAAATGAACTGTCTTCACGTTTATTATTAGCTTTAGACCCCGTTCTAAATGATTTTAATCCAGATTTAGTTTTGGTACATGGAGATACAACTACTAGTTCTATGGGTGCATTGGCTGCTTTTCATAGAGGAATTAAAGTAGGGCATGTTGAGGCAGGATTGAGAACTTTTGACACTTCAGCCCCTTTTCCTGAGGAAATGAACCGACAATTAACAGGTAAAATTGCTAGTTTGCATTTTGCTCCCACGCAAAAGCCTTTTGATAATTTAGTGGTTTTAGAAAAAGTTAATGAATCAAATGTCTTTATAACTGGTAATACAGTGATAGATGCTCTAATTTGGGGAGTTGAGCATATAAATACCGATAGAGTTGATATAAAAGAAATTAAAAAATTTAGAAATCCTGATAAAAAACTGATTGTTGTTACTGGACATCGACGAGAAAACTTTGGAGACAAGTTTGAAAATTTTTGTGAGGGCCTTCTAAGTATATCAAAAAGAGAGGATGTACAAATTATTTATCCTGTGCATTTGAACCCTAATGTTAAAAATACGGTTTACAATATTTTATCTGACAATTCTAATATTTTATTGTTAGAACCCTTGGACTACGAAGCTTTCATCTGGTTGTTAAAAGAATCTTATTTGATTATTACTGACAGTGGTGGCGTTCAAGAAGAAGCTCCATCTCTTGGTAAACCTGTATTAGTTACTAGAGATGTCACAGAACGACAAGAAGCAGTTGAGACGGGTACTGTAAAATTAGTAGGCACAGACAAAGAAAAAATAATTCATGAAACAAATATTCTTTTGGACAATGAAATTATTTACAAAGATATGAGTTCTAAAAAAAATCCTTACGGAGATGGGAAATCTTCAAAAAGAATATCAGATATTATTTTAAATGTTTTGTAGTAATGAAAAGTCTTGTTATAATTGAAGAGATTGGTGATATATCTGTTTCTGCATCCATTGTTAATTGGTCTCTCTTAGAGGTTTTAAATAAGAGATTTAATTATTTAGATGTATTAACTCTGGACAATATATCTGATGAACATGTAAATAAGTTAAATGGCTGTTCTTTTTATCTTCATAAAAAAAATAATCTGTCAAATTTCCAAATTTTAATTCGAAAACGTTTTAAATTAATTCAAACATTTTTTCAAATTTTATTTGGGAATGATTTTGAACATTATAATAGGGTTAAAAATATTAGAAAGTTTTTAACTGCTAACAAAAACAAATATGAGAATATTATTTTGCTAAGCGGAGGTATGGGGTTTTCAACACATCAAGCTGTATCAAAAATTTCATTTCTAAACGGGACTAAAATAATTGGTGTTTACCATGACCCTTATCCTTCTTCAGCTTATCCTGAACCTTATAATGCAGGTAATAAATATTATGAAATTTTTAAAAAAAGAAATCTTCAAAATTCATTTAAAAAATTAACTCATATAATTTTTCCATCACAAAGATTATATGAATGGTATTTAAGAGATTATAAAATATCTGATAGAAAGGTATCAATAATTCCTCATGCTGTTAAATTTGATGACCGTATTGTTAAATTTAATGAAACAAAAATAGTTGAAAAGTTTGCAATCGTGCATACAGGCACACTTTTAGAACCTAGAAATCCGAAGACATTTATAGACGTGTTCAATAGTTTAAAAAATTTAGATATCAAATTAGAATTTTATGGTTCTATCCACAAAAACGTATATAAGAGTATCAAATGTTTTGAAGGAGATACTGTACTAATTAATAATAAAAGAATTCCTTACAGTCAGGCACTTAATAAACAAAAAAATGCTGATTTTCTATTACTCATTGAATCAGGTGAAGAGTTTAGTCCTTTTCTGCCCACCAAATTTGTTGATTATGTAAATAGTGGGAAACCAATTATAGTTTTAACACCTGAGAAATCAGAAATCTCAAGACTTTTAACCAATGATTATCCATTCAAAACAACATTAAACAATAAAAAAGAAATACAAAATATTTATGTAAACCTCGATAATTATAATAAACTTCAATTAGCAATAAAAATTTTAAATAATCTTAAGTATTATTTCTCTGAAAAATTTATTGATTCTGCATATTCACAAATTTTAAATAAATAATGGAAAATATTAAAACTGTTTTGATTTCTAATTTCTCTTTACCTTTTTTAGGTATAGGAAGTTGGACTTCAATGATAAACTATCATATATCAAATGGTTGTTCAATTGATTATTTGATTTGTCCAAAGTCAGAAATTTTAGTTAAAAAACCGAAACAATATTTTATGAAACCCCAAAACAACTTTGATAAAATAAAAATACAATTATTAGGGGGCTCCAAATTCAATAAGTACCTACATAAGTTGAATGAAATTTTTTTTTTAGAAAAATATATTATAATTCAAGTTATCGACAATGTTGGTTTGATGTTTGCAATTATTGATTTTGTTCAAAAA